>Ga0208561_100047_pt1 | contig 36148 bp, 48 predicted proteins | sample Shrwel1BS1Day9_FD_187536 | JGI IMG/M metagenome (GOLD analysis project Ga0208561, IMG submission 187536) | Subsurface microbial communities from deep shales in Ohio, USA - Utica-3 well 1 S-1-Day9 (SPAdes) (version 2) ... | reverse complement strand
TTAAATGGAGATGTCCCCATGTTACTCATAAAAACTTTCATTGTCCCATCTTTAATTGTAGTGACTCAGATTATGGACGTACTGTTTATACCAAACCCGAGTGGGATAATCGCATATTTACTGCAACACCACGCGGTTCACATAAATGGAAAAATACAATGAAGAAAAGAACTTCTTCTGAGAGACGCAACAGCCGGGTGAAAACTGATTATGAGCTGGAAAATGATAATGTCCGCTCCAAATCCCGCTGGCTTATCAGAATAATCATGCGGGATGCAGCTATCCATGCTAATGCCTGGATTAAAGAATCAGCTGTAACTCCAGAAGACTGGATTAACAGCTGGTTTAACTATAGAGCAGCATAAATAATTACAATTATTTTAAACTATTTAGAGTTATTTTTTTAAAAATAGCTTCCAGGTCCCGGGGAGAAGTGCGCCAATTTTTGGCTTAATTTTCAATAGGAATAGTTAGTTTCAGTATGGAGTTTTCAAAGTTCAATTCTTTAACTTATTTATTGAAATAATTTATTTTTTTTTCTATTGTTTTATGACTTTAGCCGAGAATCCTCAACTAAATGTCAAAGATTTGCTTTCCCTGTTAAGCAGACTGAAAGGTTTGAAAAGCTACAGCAGCATATCGAGAGTGGCTGCAAATTGGGTAAAGCCAGTCTCTTCTACAAAAGAGGTAAGTGGTATTTTGCTGTAACAATTAAAATTGCTGCTAAAAAAACCAATAATTCTAATCTAATGGGAATTGACATAGGGCTTCGTCAATTAGCGGTTGCCAGTGTTAAAAATCCTCAAGGCAAAGAAATTAATCGCCAATTCCACAATGGTAAACAGGCAGGTTTTATCCGCAAAAAGTATCGTGTATTAAGAAGAAAACTGGGTCAATCTAAAAAAGTTAAAGCTATTAAAAAAATTAATGACAAAGAGCAGAGATGGATGACTGATTTAAACCATAAAATTAGTCGCCAGCTTATTAATCTTGCTGTGCAGGAGCAAGTTGGTACTATAATTATGGAAAATCTAGAGAATATCCGAAATACTGCTAAGAGTCTTAATAGAGCAGATAGAAACCTCCATATCTGGACTTTTTATCAACTTCAACAGTTTATTGAATACAAAGCTGAATTAGCTGGGATCAAGGTAGAATATATAAATCCTAAATATACCTCCCAGAGTTGTTCTAAATGCAACAAAATCAAAAAATCTAACCGCAAAGCTAATCTATACTCTTGCGAGTGTGGTAATCATATCCACTCTGATTTAAATGCAAGTCGTAATATAGCTAATAAATATTTAGAACAACAATCTGCTTAGATGGTAATAGTCTAAGTGCCTGAGTGCCTATATTAGCATAATGCTAGGAATATGCTATTAGAGGCTATCTCAGGAGGGCTGATGGCACAGCCTAAAGTCGAAGTCATGACGGTTTCGATGACCAAATATCTAAATTATCTATGCGTAATACAAAAGAAATTTTAGATGAGAAGGTCTCGATGACCAAATACTGAAACTATCATTGCGTAATCAAAAGAAAGTTTCAGTGAATTGGGCTACTAGAAATAGACTGTCTTCTAATCATTCGACAACCTCGCAAGTTCTTTTAAGGAATCCTCGTTTGTGAGTGTTAACGAACGGGCGGGGAGGATGTCAACATGCTTAACAGCTGAATTATATGCTTTAATATAAAACTGCCTCACATTAATTATCCCCTTTTTCTTGCCGATCTAAAAGACCCTGGACCTTCTCGTTATATTCATCTCTAACTTCCTGCAGCTGTTTCTGGAATTCTTTTTCCTGCTCTAAAAGTGCCCGTTCTTTTTCGTTAGTTAATTTTTCCTTCATATTCTCCACAGCAGTATCCTTATCATCAAGCTGCTTATTCAGGGATTCTATCTTGCTTTCCAGCTGGTCATTTTCTTTCTGCTGTTTTTCAAGCTCTGATCCCAGCTCTTTTAAACGGTCCTTCATTTTAGGCAGCTCTTCCAACTGATCATCTTTACGGTGAATCTCATATTTCAATTCTTGTTTTTGATCCTTAAGATTAAATATCAGATCATCTTTAGTTTCTACAGAGTTTTTCAGCTGTTCATTGTCCTTTTCGAGTTCCTCTAACTCATCTTCAAGAGAAGAGACCCTTTCTGACAATAAATTCTTTTCCTCTTTAGAATCTTTTTTCAGCTCCTGATGCTTTTCTTCTAAATCTTTAAATTCATTCTTTAATTCTTTAATTCTTTCATCTTTCTCTTGCAGCTGCTGCAGATAATTATTATCCTTTTCCCGTAAAGCAACAGCCATTTTTTCTCCCATGCTGGTAAATATATTGGTGATTTCTTTGGTAATAGTTTGAAGAGAGGCCAGATCACCACTTAACTCAGGCACCTCATCCTTAACAGTATTGATATTATAAAGTCCCAATAAGTGCTCTACAAAGTCACCTCGGTTGTCAAAATCACTCATATCAGCTAGCTCATTAATCTTTTCTTTAGTTTCCTTGCTTACTTTAGCACTCCAGGTTTCTGACATAATAATACCTCCTCAGGTTATTTAATGATATTTCACTCAAACTTAATTTTTATAACTAAAACTTTAAATTTAAAATATACTATAGTTTACTTAAGTTTACTATGTAAACTAAGTTATAATATAAGTTTACTAAATATTTTTACAATAGTCAATGAAAATATGGAATGAGGTGGAATTAACCCAAAAATGATATTATAACATAGAAAAACGAACACATGTATGATAAAATAAAGGGGAGAAAGGAGCTGAACAGATATGAACCTGAAGGATAGAGGCAACAAGAAATGGACTGCTATGATGCTGATCGAACACAGAAAGCGGTTAAAAGAACTGAAGGAAAGTGAAAAGGACAGAGAAAAGCCAATTTTAGATGACCAGGAAAAAGAAGAAATAAACTATAAGCTGCAGCAGGCTGTTCAAAATAATCTGCCGGTAGAAATAAAGTATTATGAAGATAAGAGATTTAAAACAGTCTCAGGGGTGATCAAAAAAGTTAATTCAAATCGAAAAGAAATAATTATCTTAGAAAAAGGAGGTGAGCAGCAGAAGATATCTCTTAATAATCTATTAGATTTAAGACTGAAATAGAGAAATTAAATTCTGATAAAGCAAGAAGTAATATCAGCTATAATCCAATTAATCTTTAGAATCAGAGGTTTAGATGTTAGCAAATATATTTATTTTTACTTTTAAACTAAAATAAGATATAATATTAGTATATTAGTAAAAGAGGTGGTATGATGAATTATCGTCAAGATTTAAATAATTTGATTAGAAAGAATGACGGCCTTATTTTAACTAAAGAATTGAAAGAAGAAAATATCCCTCGAGAATATTTATCGATTTTTTTAGAAGAAGATAAGTTGGAGAGAATCAAAAGAGGAGTTTATACAACTCCTGATACTTTTAGTGATGAAATGTATATTATCCAGCAAAAAAATACCAGGTTAATTTATTCTCATGAAACAGCTCTTTATCTACATGATTTAAGTGATAGAGATCCTCTAGAATATACAGCAACTGTTCCGTATGGTTATCATAATCCTTATTTAAAAGACGAGAATATCAAAGTTCACACAGTTAAAAAAGAACTTCATTTATTAGGGGTCATGGAAAAGGAAACTATCTACGGCAGGAAGATTAAAGTATATAATAAAGAAAGAACTATCTGTGATATTTTAAAAGATCGCAATAACATGAATATTTCAACGGTGAATGGAGCTATTAGAAAATATTTAACTGGTAAAGATAAGGATATTCATTTACTTTTGGATTATGGAGTTGAGTTAAAAATCAGTAGTGTCTTAAGAAAATATTTGGAGATGTTTGTATGAATAACTTAATGCAATTAAAAGATTTAATTAAGAATCTGGCCAGAGAAAAAAATATTAATAGCCAGGTGCTTTTAAGAAATTACATGATGCAGCGATTATTATTAAAAATTGCTAATTCTGATTATAAAAATAATTTTATTCTTAAAGGTGGTATGCTGGTTGCTGATCTAGTAGGTATTGAATCAAGAAGTACAGTAGATATGGATCTAACTATGAAATCTTTTAGCCTAAGCAAAGACAATATTACAGAAGTTTTCACAGAAATATTTTCAACCAAAACTGAAGATGGAATTGAATTCAAACTAAAACAGGTAGATAGTATAAGAGAAGAATCTGAGTATAAAGGGTTTAGACTAACTATACTAGCATTAATGGGTAAAGCAAGAATTCCTTTGAAAATAGATTTAACAACAGGAGATAAGCTCACCCCATCTGAAATCAATTACAGATATCAGTTATTATTTGAAGATGAGAAAATTGAGATTTTATCTTATAATTTAGAAACTCTACTGGCGGAAAAATTAGAAACTATTGTTAGCAGATCAAAAACAAATACTAGAATGCGTGATTTTTATGATGTTTATATTTTAGCTTTGGAGTTTAAAGAAAAGATAAATACAGAATTATTAGCAGCTGCTTTAACTGAAACTTCTAAAAATCGTAAGACTTATAAGGCTATTAAAAATGGTAAGGAAATACTCATTGAAGTTTTCAAAAGTGAAATTATTTTAGACCATTGGAATAGGTATAGGAAAAAATTTAAATATGCAGAAGAAATTGAGCTTTCAAATCTGGAAGAACAGATAATTAAGTTGTGGAATGAAATTGAAGATAATGGTATTTAAAATAAAAAAAACTGGATAAATTAAAATAACTCTAATTTAATTAAACCCCCAATATTATCTTGATAAGATTTTATAACTCAAGATTTATTGAGGGTTTTATTATTTTATTTTTCTGCTATTTTTTCTTTGCAGCTGCCACAAATAGTTCTTCCTTCAAACTCAATAACATCATCAGCACTGTTACAAAAAATACAAGCAGGTTCATATTTACTTAAAATTATCTTATCGCCATCAACAAAAATCTCCATAGGATCCTTTTTACTAATATTCATTGTTTTTCTAAGTTCAATTGGAATAACCATCCTACCAAGGTCATCAATTTTTCTAACAATACCTGTAGATTTCATTAATTATCATCTCCTTAACTAAATTTGTTATTACTATAGTTCACGAAAAGAAAAATATTTCCTTTATTTTCTTTAAAATATATATTATTTACTTTTATGTAATAAAATAAACATTAATCTCTTATTTTATCTAATAAGGGCTTTCAAATCGTAAAAAGTTTTTCTTTTGTTGAGGAATTGATCAGCTTTTTATTTCTAATAGCTGCTTATTTTTTAAATACTACTAATATTCATCAAGTTTTACTCCAACATCAGGTTTATCTATGCTGCAGTTAGGACAAAACCATTTCAGATCTTTAATATCTGTAGCATCAGGGTTATCATAAATAGTCTGGATCGGAATAAAGTCTCTGTTCTTGGGTATATGTTTTCTCGTGGCTATATTCCACTCCATAGCAGAAAAAGATGAACCACATGCTTTGCATTGAAATTTCATATTCTAAAAACTCCTGTCATTGTAGATTATTTTAATTATAAAATTATAATGATGACTGTTATTAGAATATCAATTTTCATTGAGCTTTACAATGGTTTATTTTAATATCTTCAACTATAGATTCAGCTTTATCCCAACCTTTTTTAGTCAGAAGAAAACTATTTCCACACCATTCATCAACAAATCCTTTTCTAATTGTCTCAGCTAAACCTGATCGGTAATTAGCTTTAACTCTTGCATCAGAATTATAATGCTGGTTTCCGATGCTCACATAAGGTGTTTCCAGATAATAATTAGTCTCTATTCTTATTTCACCATCAGCATAAAAGGCAAAACCCAATATTTCTCCTTCACAATATCCTAGTTCATCATCTGAAACAGTATCAAATTCTTCTACAGCTTTAGCCAGTTCATGCAACATTATAACCACTCCATTCGAATATTTTTTGTTAATTTAATTATATCATTCACAAAGTATAGTTGTTAGGGCGATTTGTAATTATTTTGAATTTAATTCTATTTTTATTAATATACCAAAAGATATAAAAAAAGGAAAATAGTTTCTTTTGTTGAAATAAGTCAGTAGAGAAAATAAGATAATGCAAAAATATATTTATGTAAAACCTATATTTTATGAAGTTTTAAGGGGGATATTATGGTCAATTTTTTAGTTTTTGGTGGTTTTTTTTTAATACTTTCTTTAAAAGTTTTGAAAAATGCTCAAATTTATTTAAAATCTCCTAATAAAAAGTTTCCAATTTATAGTACAATAGGTTTATTTTATTCAATTTCTGCAGGAATATATACATATTTGAGTGGATTGCGTATAGACCTTTCTTTTAATTATGGAATAGCGAATTTTGGATATGTACTCTTAGTTTCGTTTATTTTCAAAGGTACTTTTCTGATTCTTGGATTAAAAAAGAGAAGTGAAATATTTATATATGGATTAGTTGCTTTAACTACAAGTACCATATTTATTAATCTTGGATAACAAATAAAAATTTGAATTATAAATTCAAAAAAAGGAGATTATATGTTAAAATTTATTAAATCTTTTTTAACTGAAACAATTGATAAATTTAAAGATCCAAAGGTTTTATCAATTACTTTTTTAATAAGTTTCATAATTTTATTTTTACCACCTAAATATATTAAAATATTAAAACTAGAAAAGTTTATTAATGAGTTTAATTATATTTTTGGACTTTTATTAGTTATTAGTGGTTCGGGATTATTAGTTTTGATTGGGTTTAAAATATATAATAAAATACAAATACAAATATTTTATTTCAAAAGAAAAAAATATTTAAAAACATTATCTCCAGCAGAGAAATTATATTTAAGTTTTTATATAAATAAGAATAAAAAAACTTATAAATTTAGTATTAATAACGGGGTAATAAATAAATTGGTAGATTCAAAAATTTTATATATTAATTCAGCAGCGTTTTCTTATAGTATGAGAGATTTCGTTTGGGAATATTTAAATAAAAATAAAAAACTAATTGAATTAAGTGAAGAAGAAATTAAATTATTAAAAAAAGAGGGGATTTATAAAAAATAAAATGTGATTAAAATTGGAGGTAAATTATGAAAGAAAAAATTTTAAACCATTTTATATTCTTATATAAAATATTATTTTATATAGTAATGTTTTTAATGGTGTTAGTTATGTTCCAAATAATAGGGGGATATTTTCACTATACAAAAATTTATTCTATTGGAACGAATTATCCTGAGGTTTTCGAATCGTTTCTAGTATATATTTTTATATTTTATTATCCATTATTGTTTTCAAAGATTAAATATAATTGTATATTAAGTAAACAAACTCGTGAAATATATACTGCAAATCTTATTGAAAATAGTGAAAATATTAATATTGAAAAAAAAGAAATTCGAAAGGACCCATTTAATAAAAAATATAGAGATAAAGATATAGATTTTAAATATATAGATTATAAAGGAGATTTCACCCCCAACGAATTTATTAATTATAGAAAAATGATATTTATTGGTTTAATAGGAGTTATAATATGTTTTTTTTCACCAGGAATTGCAATTATGTTATTTATATTTTTTATGCCAGCAATGGAAGAATTAACTTAATAAATCTTTGCAAAATAGGTTATAAGCGAAGAAAAAAGTCCAGGATCAACACCTGGACTTTATAATTTTGGAGAAAAACAGCGTATTTTTAAGAGAATAACATCAAAAACAAACTCCCAAAAGGTATACCTTTAGACACCTTTTCATTAGTAGATCAATAAATCACTAACAAAGTCAGTGATAGCAGTGAATCTAAGCTGCTATTTTCTTTTCGCCAAATTCGTATCAAAAGGTATTAAATATAATTTTGAGATATCCCATAATAACTATGTACCTTTTGAAACTTTTATGATATACTATAACTAATAATTGGAAATAGAGGTGGAATAATATGAGTGGTAGAAAATATGGTTATATAAGAGTTTCCAGTAAAGAACAAAATCCAGCCAGACAGGAAGATGCACTTTTAAAAGCTGGTGTTGAAAAAGATTATATTTTTATGGATAAGATGAGTGGAAAAGATTTTGATAGACCTGAGTATCAATTAGTAAAAAGATTACTTAAAAAAGATGACATTTTATTTATTAAAGATTTAGATCGCCTGGGAAGAAACTATAGAATGATTAAAGAAGAGTGGAAAGAGATCACCATGGATATTGGAGCAGATATAGTAGTTTTAGATATGGATCTTCTAGATACCAGAAAATTTAAAAATGGAATGGAAGAATTAATTTCTAATATTATTTTAGAATTATTATCTTATATGGCCGAAAAGGAGAGAAAGAAAATCAGGCGGCGGCAGAGAGAAGGTATAGAAAAAGCCCGCAAAGATAGAGTACATCTCGGCCGACCTAAAATTGAAGTTGATGATTTTTCCTATTACTATAATCAGGTTTATGATAAAGAAGAGATGACTGCTGTTGAAGCTATGGAAGAATTAGATATCAGCAAATCTACCTTTTATAGAAGAAAAAGTGAGTATGAAAATAATTAAAAGGTTATTAAATAATCTATCACATCATAAAAAATGGCTAATATCACAGTATAATTAGTTAATTAGGTATTGAAAAACCTAATTCATCTTCAATTAACTCATATACTTCTTTGTGTTTAGAATAATTAATATTACCTGAGTCACATTTTTTATTCAAAAAAATTCTTACTTTTTCAGGATCATCATATAAATTTGATACATATTCAATTTCATGATCTTCCGAACAATGAAAATATTCATCATCTTTAGACTTATCTCTTCCCATAATATCATCCTTTTTATGTTTTATTTATGATATCAGCCATTTTTAATAATGTATATTTTATTACATCAGATCAGGATCAAAAAAGTTCGGATCATAATTTACAGGTAGTATATAAACCTTTGTTTTAGACGAAGTTTTTAGATTGAAAAGTCTTGCTTTAACTTTGTCTTCTAAATTATTATAGGCAATCAGTAGAATATCAATGTTATCTAGTCTATCGATTGTAGGCTCCAGCCATTTGAAACCAAAAGAAGTATTTACTTCATCAGAAAATTGCTGGTCTAGATTTTCGTCATATTTATTTATAATAACTGATTTTAAATTATAATCATCTGGCTTCGTCTGAATTTTAGCTATTAATTCTTTAACTTCCTGAGTTCCACCAACAACAGCAATATTTTTGGCTGCAGCAGACTTCTTTTCTAGTCTGAAGATGATTAACCTAAATGGGATTACAATAACTGCTGTTAGAAGATAAAATAAAATAAGAAGCGGCCAATCATAATCATATGATGGTACAATAAAATTAAAAGAGTTAACTAAGAAGAAGATAATGAATAAAACAGTAACAATTCTAGAAAATAGATCTATTATTTCGACATTTTTCGCATCTTTTGACTGATATAATTTAAATATGTTCATTAAAATAGCTGTTAACATTGATATAATGATCATTAATTCGGCGAAAATATTGAAATAATTTTCTAAAGAAAAATCATATAAAAATAAAGTAGCAAGAAAAAAGGATAGATTAACACTAAAAATATCAGAAATAAATTTTAATACTGTATAGAACACTTTTTTATTTTCTTGCTGCATATCATTAATACCCCATTTAAGTTCTATAGCTTCTTATGACATTCCTTGCATAATTGACCTACACCAGTTATATAATGTTCTCTACGATTTATTTTTTCACTAATTTTAACATCAGTCTTCTTTCCGCATAGAACACACTTTTCATATCCACCAGAAGTCGATTTGACTTCACCTTTTGGTTTGATATCATAAATTTTAATTCCCAGATCAGATAATACTTTTTTTGCTAAATTATAACTAATTCCATTATCTTTAGAATATTTTTTTAGCTGGTTCCTTGTCAAATAACCCTGCTGCTGAAAACTTTCTTTTAAACTATTCATTATAGATACACCTTCAAATAATTATTTTAGCTTCATGTAAATTTGATCAAGTTTTTCTTTTGTTTCTTTTAATTCATAATTGTAATCTCTTAAAATATAATTTAAGTTTTCATATTCAGAATAATAATTGTCAAAAATATTTTCTATAAAATTTAAAATTTCTTCGAGTTGATATGAAATTGAGTCATCATCAGTAAATTCATAATTAAAATTATCAATATCACGAAGATAATTTGGGATTCTTTTGATTAAAATTGTTTCAAGTTCGCTAATTTCTTCTCTAACCGTTGTTAGTTCTCCATTGGCCAACTTATACTGCAGCTTATCTCTAATCTGATAGAGATTAAGTTGAATGTCTTTAAGGAGTTTAACATTAACAAGTTTATGTCTTTTAGCTGCATTATGTCTTAATTCTCTAAAATAAACAAGCAAGAAAAAAGCAATTAAGATTATTATCATAAAAGATTGGGTAGTAGTTATTTTTGTCAAAAGAAAGGCGGCAAGTCCAAATACAAAAGTAATTATATAAAGTATTTGCCTGCTTTGCTCTTCGCTTATACCCCAATCTAAAAGCACATGATGCAACATTCTTGTTCTTAACTGATTAAGTTTAAATTTGGGACTGAAAACAACCTGATAAAGCCCTATAAAACCATTTATAATAGGTACACCGAGCAATATAACTGGCAAGAAAAGAGAAATAAATGTAACACTCTTAACTGCTCCTACGATTGATATAATAGCTAACAGAGCACCAATTAGCATACTGCCTGAATTACCAAGCTCCCAATTACCATTCTTTCTATTAAGGAGTCTTGTAATAATTAAACCTGCTAATAGTATTCCAGCAAAAACTACTGTAAACATTCTTCCAAGGTCCCAGGCAATTATGATGATAAATACTGAGGTTATCATAGCAATACCTGAAGCCATTCCCTTTAGCACATTTAATAGATTCATTAGGTTAACCATCATAAGAATCCAGATTACAGTCACAGGAATACTTAAATCCTCAAAATAAATAAACCCTTCAAATGGGTTGGTAACATAAGTAACTCTTATTCCATAAAAAACAAGATAAGAAATTACTACTAACTGCAAGAATAATTTCAATTTAGCAGTCAGATCTTTATAATCATCAATTACACCGATAAGATAAATTAATGCTAAACCAGCTAATAAATGAAGATTAATTGAATAGTTTCCTCTTAAAGCAAAGAAACCAATCATAAAGATTATAAAAACTAATAAACCACCTAATGGGTAATTAACATTTTTTTTATTATCTATAGATTTCACAAATACCACCCTAAATTAATTATTTTCTTCTAGACTATCATCATCTGTGCTTTCTTTGTGTTCAAATATACCTTCTCTCTTCAGTACCTTAATTCCTGTTTTTAAGATGATATTTATATCCATTAATAAAGAATGATTATCTAAATAGTACTTATCAAGGCCGACTTTTCTATCAACTGAAACATGATCCCGACCATTTATTTGAGCATAACCTGTTACTCCTGGTTTTAGCTGATAGACACCTGCTGCTTTTCTTTTGTTTATCAGTTCTTTCTCAGCTAAAATTACTGGGCGAGGCCCTACAAAACTCATCTCACCTTTGATTATATTAAAAAGCTGTGGCAACTCATCAAGACTTGTAATTCTAAGCCAGTGACCGATTTTAGTTATGTAACTCTCTCTATCATTTAGATCATTACTTGCCTTATTTTTTGGGGTATGTTTATACATAGTTCTAAATTTATAAACTATAAAAGGTTCTCTATATTGACCCATGCGTTTTTGTCTGAATAGAGCCTTCCCATGAGAATCTACTTTTATTGCTATAGCAATAATTAAAAGTATTGGAGATAATATTATAGTTAAAATTATAGCAAATATAAAATCAAAAGTTCTTTTTAACATCTAAATAACCTTCTTCCCCAAAATTATAAGCAGTCTTCTAATCCTTCAGTTTCTAATATATTCCTGATTTCTTTAACTTCTTGGGCTCGTTTTTTATCGCAGATTAAAATAGCATCTTCAGTATCCACTATAATTACATCATCAATACCAATGGTAGTTACTACTTTATTAGGACTGTGAATAATAGAATTAGTAGTATCTATACCATAATGCTTACCTATAACTACATTACCATCATCATCCATTTTTTTTACTCTTTCTAAGGCAGGCCAACTGCCAAGATCATCCCAACCAAAGGACCCAGGAATAACAAAAATATTATCTGCTTTTTCCATAATTCCATAATCAATAGAAACGCTCTGCATTTTCTCAAATTCATCTCTGATTACTTTTTTAGCTAAATCTGTTCCTAAAGCTTTCTTTATTTGCTTCAATGCTTCATACATTTCAGGTAGGTGTCTCTCTATATTTGAAAGAATACTGCTTAACTGCCAGACAAACATCCCGCTGTTCCAAAGATATGTTCCTTCTTCTAGAAATTCTTTAGCTTTACTTAGATTGGGCTTTTCTGTGAAGTTACGCACTTCGAATATCTGATCACCATCTATGGAATGCAATTTATCGCCAAAGTGAATATAACCATATCCTGTTTCTGGGTGGGTTGGCTCTATACCAATAGTAACTAAATTTTCTCCAGTGGCTGCAGTCATTACTGATTTTTTTAAAATATCTACAAATCTTTTTTGATCTTTAATTAAATGATCAGCTGGTAAAACAATCATTGTTGAACCAGGATATTTATCTTCAATAACTACTGAAGACAAACCTATACAGGCAGCTGTGTTTCTTTTCATTGGTTCTACTATAATATTTTCTTCTGGTACACCATCCAGTTGTTTCTTGATTGCTTTTTGATATGCTTCATTAGTTGCAATAAAAACCTGTTCTAGTGGAACAAGTTCATTTATTCTTTCTACAGTTTCCTGCAGCATAGTTTTTTGATCATCATTTAATTTCAAAAATTGTTTTGGATGGTCTTTTCTACTCAAAGGCCAAAATCTGGTACCTTCTCCTCCAGCCATAATTAGTGCTGTTATCATTTTTAATCAACTCCAAAATTAGTGTAATTTAAATCCCCACTTTTTAAAATAATAAAATAATGAGCGAAGATGATAAATAAATAATTTAAAATTTTTATATGATCCTCTTTCCCATTTATGGATAACATAATTATATGGGAAAAAAACTGTTTTTGAAACCTTATTAACTCTTCTAGTTATATCGGCGTCTTCCAAATACATAAAGAAATTATCATCAAAACCACATATTTTTTTTAAAATTTCTGTTCTAAAAAACATAAAACTTCCTGAAGCAAATTCAACTTCAAATGGTTTATCATAATTCTTATCTTTCATTATATGATAATCTTGTCTCTCTTCAAAAAAAACAGGTAAAAATCTTCTAATTAATAAATCTACAAATGTTATCTTTCTTCTGCACGAGTACTGTATTGATCCATCTGGAAACTTTATTAAAGGAGTTAATAATCCAATTTTATTATATTTATTCATATAATCTATTAAATCTACTATTATATTATTTTCAATAGTAATATCTGGATTCATAACTAAATGATAGTGAGAATTAATTTTATCAAGAACTTTATTATGTGCTGCTCCAAAACCAAGATTATTATTATTAAAAATAACTGTTATTTTTTCATTATCATTTTTTATTTTTTTTAGAATATTTATAGTTTTATCTTGAGAATTGTTATCAATTAAATATATCCTATAATCACTATCTCCTATATGGTTTATCAAATTATTTACTGTATCTTTAATTATATCCCCATTATTGTAAGTAACAATAGAAATTGAAACATCTATCATAATAACCTCCACAATCTTTTATAGTTTAAATTAATTTCTACTCAAATAATCTTTCAAAGCTTCTTCCCAATCGCGCATCCTATAAATATCCTGACTCTCAAGAGCAAAATTATTCATAACAGAATAATCTGGTCTTTCTGCAGAACTACCAAATTCTTCAGCAGTGGTAGGATTAATGTCGATATCAATACCTTTTATTTCAAATATCTTTTTTGCAAAACTATACCAACTACAGCTTCCACTATTTGAAGCATGATAGGTTCCATATAATCCAGAATCAACTATTTTAGAAATAGCAATGGCTAAATCTTTTGCATAAGTTGGGGTACCCTGCTGATCACTCACTATACTTAAGCTATCGTTATTTTCTGCAAGAGATAACATTTTTTTAACAAAATTATTACCATTACCATACAACCAAGCCGTACGAACTATATAAAATTTATTTAGGAGTTCTTTAACTAATTTTTCTCCTTCATACTTGCTCTTTCCATAAATACTTAAGGGCGAAGGAATGTCAAATTCATTATAGTTATCATCCTTATCTCCATTAAAAACAAAATCAGTACTAACATAAAGCATTTCTGCTCCTGCTTTTTGGCATGCTAAAGCAACATTTCTTGTTCCTAAAGTATTGACTTTATAAGCTGCTTCTTTATTTTTTTCACAACCATCTACATCAGTCATTGCCGCAGCATGAATGACTATGTCAGGGTGAAACTCTGTAATGAAATCTATTGTTTGTTCTGCATCTGTTATATCCATTTCACCAATATCAACACCAGTAATATTTTCATCGCTATACAGTTTCAATACTTCTTTTCCTAATTGTCCTTTAGAACCAGTAACAAGTTTTCTCATTTTCCGCACCCCAATTCCATTAATAAAAGCGGAGCTGAAGCTACTAAATAGCAGCACTTCAGCTCAAAAAGCCTTATAAATCAATATACATTTTTTGATAATAATACTTATAATCACCAGACTTAATATTTCGCCACCAATCTTCATTATCTATATACCACTGAATAGTTTCAGCAATTCCTTCTTCAAATATATATTCAGGTTCCCAGTTCAATTCTCCCTTCATTTTAGAAGAATCAATGGCATACCTTAGATCATGCCCCAATCTATCTTTAACAAACTTAATTAAATCTTTTGGTTTATTTAAGGTGTTTAATATAGTTTCAGTAATTTCTAAATTGTTTTTTTCATTATTACCACCAATATTATATACTTCACCAATTTTTCCTTTTCTTAAAACTATATCTATAGCTCGGCAGTGATCTTTAACATGCAGCCAATCTCTAACATTTTTACCATCACCATAAATAGGTAGTTCTTTATTCTCCATAGCATTTGTAGAAAAGAGCGGAATTAATTTTTCAGGAAATTGATAGGGTCCATAATTATTAGAACATCTTGTTATATTCACTGGGAAATTATATGTTTCATTGTATGCTCTAACCATCATGTCCGCACTAGCCTTACTTGCAGAATAAGGACTATTAGGGGTTAAAGGAGTTTCTTCAGTAAAGTAACCTGTCTCTCCCAATGAACCATATACTTCATCTGTAGAGACCTGAAGAAACTTAACTCCATCTCTATATTTATTTTCATCTTTTTCCCAAAACTTTTTAGTAACATCCATTAAATTTTGAGTTCCTAATATATTAGTTTCTAAAAAAATCTGTGGATTTTCTATTGAACGATCCACATGAGATTCTGCAGCAAAATTTACTACATAATCAATATCAAATTCTGTAAAAATATATTCTACTAACTCTTTATTACATATATCACCTTTAATGAATTCAATATTATCTAGTTCATCTTTCAAATTTGTCAAGTTTCCTGCATATGTAAGCTTATCTAAAACAATAAGATTAAATTTATCACTGTGTTTATTAAGCATATATTTGACAAAATTAGTTCCTATAAAACCGGCTCCACCAGTAATTAAACAATTCTTCAAATTAATCACCCTTATTATAGTCTTTTAAAGTTGGTAATTCTTTATCTTTATCTGATAATAATAAATCTTCTTCTGTCAAATTAAATTTCTCTAAAGGCCAATCAATATTAATATCAGGGTCGTTCCAAATAATCCCTGCATCATATTTGGGATGATAATAATCAGTTGCCTTATATAAAAATTCGACTTCCTCACTTAAAGCTAAAAATCCATGAGCAAAACCTTCAGGAATATAAAACATTTTTTTGTTTTCTTCTGATAAGATAACTCCAAAGTATTCGCCATATGTATCAGAATCTTCTCTTAGATCAACTCCAACATCATAAACAGTTCCTTTAACTGATCTTACTAATTTACCTTGAGCATGTTTAGTTTGGAAATGAAGTCCTCTCAATGTACCCTTTTGTGATTTTGAGTGATTATCCTGGACAAAATTCATATTAAAATCTATCTCTAAAAATTCTTTTTTATTATAACTTTCCATAAAAAAGCCTCTATGGTCACTAAAAACAGTGGGTTCAATAATATAAAGATCATTTATAGGAGTAGATATTTTTTTGAATTTAGACATTTTTCACCTCTTCTTAACTTCTTTTTCCTTCTGAAATATCATATAAATATTTACCATAATTAGTTTTCATTAATGGTTCAGCTAGTTTTTTAAGCTGTTCAGAATCAATATAACCCAATCTATATGCTATTTCTTCTATGCAGGATATATACAACCCCTGTCTTTTTTGAATGGCTTCGACAAAGTTTGAAGCTTCTAGTAAACCATCATGAGTACCTGTATCTAACCAAGCCATTCCGCGTCCGAAATGTTCTACCATTAAGTTTCCTTCTTCTAGATACAACCTATTTAAATCTGTGATTTCTAATTCTCCACGGTCAGATGGTTCTAAGTTTTTAGCTTTTTCTACAACAGTATTATCATAAAAATATAATCCAGGAACTGCATAATTAGACTTAGGTTCATCCGGCTTTTCTTCTAAAGATAAAACCTTACCATTATCGTCAAACTCTACTACCCCAAAACTTGTAGGATCTTTAACATAATAACCAAAGATAGTAGCTCCTTCATCTAGAGAAGCTGCTCTTTCTAAGATCTTAGTAAAGCTCTGTCCATAAAAAACATTATCTCCTAAAATTAAAGCTACATTATCATCAACAATAAAATCTTCTCCAACAATAAAAGCATCTGCAAGTCCTCTTGGTTTTTCCTGGACTTGATATTCTAAGTTTAAACCAATAGCACTTCCATCCCCCAATAAATCTTTAAACACGGGTAAATCCTCTGGAGTAGATATAATTAGTATATCTTTAATACCAGAAAGCATTAATACTGATAGCGGATAATAAATCATTGGTTTATCATAAATAGGTACTATTTGTTTTGAAATTGATTTTGTTACTGGATAAAGTCTTGTTCCTGATCCTCCAGCTAAAATTATTCCTCTCATAACGGATCATTTCCTCCTTTATTTTTTGAAAACTTCTTCATAAGTCGCAAGAGTTATCTTTGCACAGTTTTTCCATGTGAACTTTCTAGATCTTTCTAAACCTTTTTTACCATATTTTTTTCTTAAGTCTTTGTTTATTAATAATGTTTTAATAGCTTGAAATAATTCATTAGAATCTTTTGGATTTATTGTTAAACCAGCATCTCCAATAATTTCTGGCATTGAAGAAATATTTGAAGTAACAACAGGAGTTCCGCAAGACATAGCTTCTAAAACCGGAATTCCAAAACCTTCATAAATAGATGGATAAATAAAAGCTTCAGCACCATTATATAAAAATGGTAAGTCTTCTAAGTCAACAAATCCAGTAAATATAACTTCATTTTCCAACTTTTTTGTTTTTACTATTTCGAAAATTTCTTCATACATCCACCCTTTTTTCCCAACAATAACTAATTTTATTTTAGATTTATTATTTTTCTTATATTTATTAAATGCCATAATTAAATTTTTTATATTTTTCCTTGGTTCAAGTGTACCAACAAATAGAATGTATTTATTACTGATATTATATTTATTTTTGACAGTTTCAATTTTAGAAGAATCATCAATTGGTCTATATATATATGATTTAGCATTATAAGTGACGGTGATTTTTTCTGGTTTTACATTTAATATATTTTGAACATCATTGGAAGTAGATTTAGAGACAGTCAAAATTTTATCTGCAAATTTACTAGATACTAACATATAAAGCTTAAATAAAGTCCTTTTAAAAAAAGTATGAACTTCGGGAGTTATATAAAATGTCATATCATGAAAAGTAACTATCTTTTTAATTTTTGTAAAAAGAGGTGTTGTATAATGAGGTGAATGTAAAACATCAATATTTAGTTGTTTTAACTTTAATGGTAATTCAAATTGTTCCCAAAATAAACGAAAAAAAGTTTTTCTATAAATTTTACTATTAATTGAAACAATAGTAAAATTATCATTATCTACTCTAAATTCATCAATATCATCATTTTGAACAAAAATATAATATTTATTATTATAATCAAGTTTAGAAATTTCTTCTATTAAGTTAATTAAATATACACCCACACCAGTTTTATCTTTAGGAATAGATGTAGCATCAATGCCTATATTCATACAATCAATCACTCCATTGCAAAAAGTTATTTTTGTGTATTCAATAATGAAACATATGAAACTAGTATCAAATGATACCAACGATCATCAGAATATGAATAAAACAAACCCGCTGTAAATATTAACAATATAGAAAATAAATAGAAATAATTATATTTAACTAAAACTTTATATTTAATTAATATCAAACTAGATCTAACCATAAAAATATTATATAGAATAAATAATAAAAACCCAATTATTCCTAAACCAATCAATATCCTAGCCCAATCAGATTCAGGATCCCAAATTTTATTTTGTCCAAAATCATCTGATACCAAAATTTCTTTTCTAAGATATTCGTCACTTATCAAACCTCTTCCAGCATTTCTATATCCGAATCCTAATAAAAAATTATGTATACCACCTATTCCTAATACTTTATAACCCTTTGTAAGATAATTAAAATGACGTGAAGTTCCAGAGGCTTCCAGATTAGTTCTCGACTCTAAAATACCAGTTATTATTTCACTATAAGATAACATAATAGTTGATATGACAATAATAACTAAAAAAGAACAAATTATAATTATCTTTATTGATTTAAAGATTTTTCTTTTTTTGATAATAAAATTTAATGATATCAGAGAAAATAATTTATATGATAAATATAAAACTATTACAAATCCAAATGAAAATGCTCCAGTTCTAGAAAAAGTAAATATCCATGGTAATAAAATAATAATACTAAAAATAAATTTATTGATTGTTTTTTCGATAAAGAGTTGTATCCAAAAGAAAGCAATCGGTGCCCAAATACCATACCATGCAGGATCCCAATGTAACCCAGACATTCTTAAAATGCCTGGATAAGCTAAACTATAAGCTGAATGGCCTACATCCAATTTTAATTTTTCCAACATGACATAATTTAATGAAATATTATAACCAAACCATAATATTAATCCAATTATTGACCATATAGCATGAATAAATATTGAAACTATAAATCCATTTATGAAGTTTTTATAGAAATGTAAATTATAATTTTTATCCATAAATTGTAGCATAATTACTAAAATTAAGGTAGGAATCCATTTATTAATTACTGATTTAAAAGCAGTAAATATCCACATAAAATTTGCATTATCAAAAACAGGTATTAAAACAGAAAATATTGTAATCACTAAAAATAATATGTACATATTTATAGAAATTTTAAAATTAATATTCTTAATTTGTTTATAAATCAATTTCTTTTTTTTAAATAAATAAAGTATACTTATAGCAATTAATAAATAAAAAAATAAATCAAAAAAATAAACAGAACCTATTCCAATATCAAATTTAAAAATTATAAGAGTAGATGTTAAACCTAATAAAAAAACTGTTACCCTATATAAATTATAAAAATTCAAGTTAATTCTCCTTATCAATATCTATAATAATTTTGAAAAAATCTCTTATTCCCATAAATATATTAATACTCTTTTTCTTAAATTTTATAATTCTAATAATTCTAGTTGTTATAAAAAATATCCAAAACATTATAATAATAATAACAGAATTAGAATTTTTATGAACAAAATAAGGTCTATTTCTACTAGAATAATATAAAGCTAAAGGAGACAACTTACCAGTGGTATTGCTTTCTTTATGATAAATAGAACTAGTTGGATTATAAATTAATTTATAACCATTTTCTTTAGCTCTATAACAATAATCCGTGTCTTCAAGATATAAAAAATATTTTTCATCCATTAAACCAATATCTTTTATTAAATTTGGATTTATAAGCCACAAACATCCAGTTATAAAACTCACTTCTGTAGAGTTGTTGAAATTATCACCTTTAAAATGATACCCACTTCCCCTAATTAAGTCAACTTTACCTCCAGCATACAAAACTTTATTTGGATAATTATAATCATAAATTTTGCCACCAACAATTCCAACTTTTTTATTATTTTTTAAAGTTTCTATTAATGGCTCTAAAAATTTAGCATCCACTACTGTATCATTGTTTAAAAGCATAATATATTCAGCATTAGTTTCCAAAGAATATTTTATAGCAATATTATTCCCTCCTGCAAATCCTAAATTTTCACCTGATTGAATTAAAATCAATTTTCTCTCAGAAGAATAATTAGTAATTCTTTTTTCTTTTTTCTTTTCTCCACCTTGCTCTGCAATTTTTTTACAATACTCAAAAACTTCTAGTGGCTTTTTATTAGAATCATAATTTACAAACTCACTATTAACTTTTATATCACCCTTACACCACTTTTTGATCATTTCTACTGAATTATCTTTAGAATCATTATCTACAACTATTAAATTATAATTGGGATATGAAATCTTTTGTAAAGATTCTAAACATTCAATTGTATCTTCCCAACCATTATAATTTAGTAAGATAATATTTACTTTTGGATATTCCATTTATTTCACCTACAAATTTAATAATCATAGTATAAAGAACTCATTTTTTTAGTATGTTTACTAATATATTCAATCTCTTTCTCAGTTAATATATCCTTATAACTTTTGACTAAACTCCTACTATCTCTTTTAAAATCATGTGCTTTATTATTTTCTGCTTTTACACTATTTTTTTCAGAAGTAAGTTTTCTTATTTTTGTTTTATTCTTTTTAGAAAAATCAATTTCTAATTTCTTATACAAAATAGTGAAAGTTTCAATGGGTTTTAAAGATAAATCTTCATGTTTTACTGCAATTATGTTAGGATTATTTTTTATATAATCAAACAAAACGGTATATATACATTTCCAAACTAAAGTTCCAACTTCAACTATACTACTATCCATTTTGTTCAATTGAATCATATCATCTTCATAAATATGCAAATAATCATTCATTAGTTCAGGTTGATTTAAAAAATTATCAAAGTCAAAACCCCAATTAAGTCTTTTAATGCTACCTACAAAACTCAAAGGATGTCTTATTAAAATAACAACATCAAAATTATATTGTCTATGTAAAAATTGACTAGATAGACAAGCTATTGGATCTTTTACTAAAAGTCTATCTATAAAGGGGTTGATTCTATAATAATTATATTCCATTTGCGGTTTAGAATTAATAATTGGTCTTAAAATATACTTAATAGCATTTTTTGCACTGTAATTATCAATTTTAAAAGGTTCATAATTAAGCTTATTTAAGCTAAGTAAATTTTTTAAAATATTATTTAGTTCACTATCAATATTTTCTGTAGTTAAATATTTAAAATAATAATTAAATTTTTTTAATCCGTATTCTGGATTAAAAGGTTCAAAAACATAAGCAATATTTTTGTTCATTGATAACATTCTACCAGTAAAAGTGCTACCAGACCTATGTATGCCTGTAATTAATATAGGTTTCTTCATTTTTATATCTCCTTACAATAAACTAATTTTTTAATAGACTTTTTGTAATTTCTTAATGATTTAAAGCTATTATCATATAACTGCTTTTTAGATAACCTAGAATTTTTAGGTCTTTTAGCCTTAGTTTCAAATTCTTCGCTACTAACAGGCTCAACCTTTACATTCATATCTGCAGATTCAAATATCTCTTTTGCAAATTCATACCAACTGCAAAACCCTTCATTAGTTGCATGATATTTACCATACTTGTCAGTTTTAATCATTTCAATAATAAGTTCTGCTAAATCACCAGTATATGTAGGTGATCCATATTGATCAGCTACTACTGATATTTCATCTTTTTCTTGACCAAGTTTCAGCATAGTTTTCACGAAATTATCACCATGTTCTCCAAAAACCCAAGAAGTTCTAACAATGAAGTATTTATCTAATAATATTTGTACCTCTTGCTCTCCTTGATATTTTGTTTCTCCATAATAATTAATTGGATTTGGTTGATCATTCACTTCAAAAGGTTCTTCTCCCTGACCATCAAATACATAGTCTGTACTTATATAAAGCATTTTTGCATCTGATTTTTTAGCTGCTTCTGCAACATATCTTGTGCCTTCAACATTGACCTTGTAACATAACTCTTTTTCAACTTCAGCCTGATCAACATCAGTATAAGCTGCACAGTGAATAATTACATCTGGTTTATAATCTAAAATAAATTCTTTAGTTTCTTTTTCATTTGTCAAATCAAAATCTTCTTTATCTACACCAATATGCTCGATATTTAATCCTTTTAATTTTTTAACAACATCATAACCAAGCTGTCCATCAGCACCAGTAACTAAAACTCTCATCATTTATTCACCTGCTTATCTTTATACATTCTTTCGTAATAGTCCCTATAATCACCACTAATAATATTCTCCCACCATTCTTTATTATCAAGATACCATTTAATTGTCTTTTTAATACCTTCATCAAATAAGATAGTAGGTTCCCAGCCAAGTTCATTACTTATTTTAGTAGGATCAATGGCATATCTTAAATCATGTCCAGCTCTATCTTCAACAAAAGTAATTAAAGATTGAGGTTTATCAAGTTCATTTAGAATAGTTTTTACTACTTCTAAATTACTTCTTTCATTATGACCACCTATATTATAAACTTCACCGTCTTCACCTTCATGTAAAATTAAATCAATAGCTCTGCAGTGATCCTCGACATATAACCAGTCTCTAACATTTTCTCCTTTACCATAAACAGGTAATTCTTCATCTGCTAAAGCTTTAGAAATCATCAAAGGTATTAATTTTTCTGGAAATTGATAAGGTCCATAATTATTAGAACATCTAGAAATAGTAATCGGTAGTCCAAAAGTTCTGTGATAAGCTTCTACTAATAAATCAGCTGAAGCTTTAGAAGCTGAATATGGCGAAGATGTTGTTATTGATGTTTCTTCTGTAAACATCAATTCTGGCTTATCTAATGGCAAATCCCCATAAACTTCATCTGTAGAAACTTGATGAAATCTTTTAATTCCATATTCTCTGCAAGCATCCATTAAAACCTGAGTCCCATGATGTTAGTTTCTAAAAATACTCCAGGATCTTCAATGGAGCGATCAACATGAGATTCAGCAGCAAAGTTAACTACCATATCAAAGTTTTCTTCTTCAAAAAGATCAAATATAAATTCTCTATCTCTAATATCACCTTTAATAAACTTGAAATTGTCATTTTCCATTATAGGCTCTAAAGTTTCTAAATTACCTGCATAGGTTAAAGCATCAAGACAGAAAATCTCATAGTCAGGATGCTGATCAAGCATATAAAATATAAAGTTACTACCGATAAAACCGGCTCCTCCTGTTACTAAAATCTTCATCTATTTAAAACCTCACTTATCTTAATATTTAAAGTCACAGTCACTATCTTTTAATAAAGGTGCATTTTTATCTTTATCTGATAAAACAGGGTTTTCTATTTTCCAATTAACATTTATTTCTGGATCATTATATTTAATACTTCTATCATATTGAGGAGCATAATATTCATCAACTTTGTACTGAACCTCTGCATTCTCACTTAAAGTTAAAAAACCATGGGCAAAACCTTTAGGTATTAAAAACTGTCTCTTATTTTCAGCACTTAATTCTACTCCAAACCACTCTTTATATGTAGGTGAACCCTCTCGTAAATCAACTGCCACATCATATATTTTACCTCTAGTGCAGCGAACCAATTTATTCTGTTCTTTAGGTTCTAACTGAAAATGAAGTCCTCTTAATACTCCTTTTTCTTTTGATAGAGAATGATTATCCTGAATAAAATCTATATCAATACCTAACTCTTTAAATTTCTGAGATGAATAACTTTCCATAAACCAACCTCTATTATCTTTAAAAACCTGTGGTTCAATTATATATAAATCTTCTATATTAGTTTTAATTAGTTCCATACTACACCTCTAATTAATATCTTATTTTATCTTCTGCTACTTTTTTTAGGAACTGTCCATAAGGAGAATTACCATATTTTTCAGCTGACTCCAATAAAGTGTCTTTATCTATCCATTCATTGCGATAGGCAATTTCCTCTAAAGCTGAAATTTTAATTCCCTGACGATGTTCAATAGTTCTCACAAATTCTGCTGCTTCTAAAAGAGTGTCCATTTTACCGGTATCTAACCAGGCAAAACCTCTACCCAAGAGCTGAACATCAAGATCTCCTTCTTCTAAATATATTTTATTTAGATCAGTTATCTCAAGTTCTCCTCGAGCACTAGGTTCTAAATTTTTAGCATAATCTACTACTCTATTATCATAAAAATATAATCCTGTTACAGCATAATTTGACTTAGGAGTATCAGGTTTTTCTTCGATTGAAGTAACCTGACCTTCCTTATCAAAATCAACTATTCCAAATCTTTCTGGATCATCTACATAATAGCCAAAAACTGTTGCTCTATCTTCATTATTAACTGCTTCTTTAAGTAAAGAAGTTAAGTGATTGCCATAGAAAATATTATCTCCTAAAATCATTGCGACATCATCATTACCTATAAATTCTTCCCCAATAATAAAAGCTTGAGCTAAACCGTCTGGTGATGGCTGCACTTCATAACTTAATTCAATCCCAAACTGGCTTCCATCTCCTAGCAATTCTTCAAAACGAGGAAGATCTTCTGGCGTTGATATAATTAGTATTTCTTGAATACCAGCCAACATTAAAATTGATAAGGGATAATAGATCATTGGCTTATCATATACTGGTAATAGCTGTTTACTTGTGACTAATGTTAACGGATACAATCTTGTTCCTGAGCCACCTGCTAAAATTATTCCTTTTGTATTTTTAGACATTTTATACCTCCATCTAATTGATATTATGTTCTATAATTTTTTAAAATACTTTCTGCTACTTCATTGTAGCGATTCTTTATTTTTTTTTCTACATTTTTATTTTGATATTTTTCAATAAAAAATAATTTAATTTGTGAGCTTAGTCGATATGTTGCCATTAAAAAAGATAATACAAATCCTTTTATTCCATCTTTAAAGCCTTTTTGAAAAACATATCTTATTAGAAACTCTTTTATTGGGGAAAATATCAAATTTTTTAACCTGAATTTCTCATTATTGTCATAAGAATTTTCTGCTTCAATAGTTGTATACTTATTTAATTTATATAAAAAATGTTCTACACCTAAATAATTAAAATGAACTATAAAAGCTTTTTTATCTAAATCGATTTTTTTTGCATTTTTTGAAACTTGAATTGATTTATGTATCCTAGAAGAAAAATTAACTTTATTTTTTTTAAAAAATCTTAAAAGTTTATCATTCATAGGTCCCCACCCTGTTGCTTTCATTTCCTCTCCAAAAAAATAATTTTTTCTAGGTATATAAACTACCTCATAAAAATCTTCTTCTTTAATTTTTAATAGTTCTTTTTTTAGTGTGATTGAAATTAATTCATCAGCATCTAATACTAAAATCCAATTATTAGTTGCTTTTTCTAACGCAAATTGTCTAGCTGGCTCTACATATCCCATTCTATCATGCATAAAAATTTTATCTGTATATTCTTTAGCAATATCAACTGTTTTATCATCACTATACATATCAACTAATATTATTTCATCTGCCCATTTAACTGACTCAAGACAATTACGAATATTCTCTTCTTCATTTAGAGTGTTAATTAATACAGAAACTGACATCAAAACACCTCATTTAATAAATTTATTTTTTATTTTATTTAAAATTATTTGATCGCTCTTATCGATACCAAACCAATAGTAAAATAACACAAAAATTATTCCAAAAAGAAAGGTGCCTATTATCATATTAACTATGAAATGAATATGAATGTTGATCTTAATTATAAAGACTATTAAGAAAGATAACCCAATACTGAATAAAACTTTTAAATAATTTTTGGAAAAAGGTAACCATTTATGATCCTTATAAACCAATAATATTTTAATAACACCCATAAAAAAGAAAGATAGTAAGGATGCAATTGCAGCTCCATTAATTCCAATTAGAGGAATAAGCCAATAATTAATTAACACATTTGTTACTAATAAAAAGATGTTTGTATAAAATTCATATTGTGGATTACCAGTCATAACATTCATAAAACCTGCTGTACTACTAATACCATTGATTATCTGACCTAAAACTAATAATATTAATGCAAAATTACCATATACAAACTCTGAATCAAATATTAACATCAATTCTTTTGAATATAAAATAACTAATGATAAAAGAAAAATACTAATCATAAATATCCATTTAGTTATGGTTGTATAAATTTGTTCCAATTTTTTGTATTCTCTATTATTATATAATTTAGAAATAACAGGGGAAAACATAGAACTAAAAGATAAAGCAGCAAACGTACTAGCACTTGCAATTTTAAGTGCAACATTATAAGTTCCGACATCAACATTGCCCAAAAAATATCCAATCATAAATATATCAGTTCTTGTAATTGCAAAACCTAAAATATCAGATAAAAATAGTGGAAAAGAAAAAATTATCATTTTCTTGAAAATCCCTAAACTCTTTATATTAAATTTAAAATCAAAACTAATTGAATCAAGTTTCTTAAATAAATATATTAATATAATAAAAATAGAAATATAATAAGCAATAATCAAACTGTTAATAAATTTATTCTTAAAAACTATTATCAAAAGTATATATGTTGATAATTTTAAAACATTAACTAATATATTTTTCCCTAAAACATAATATTTAATCTTATTTTGAGCTCTATAAATTCCTTCTAATAAATTTATAAGCGATAAAAAAATTATAAGCCCCGACATTTTTATCAATATATGTTTAGTATCAATATCATTTAAAAAAATAGTAGAAATATTGTTAGATTGAATTATTACAGTAATTACAGTGACTATAGAAATACACGTTATAAATATAATAGAATAATTAATAATGTCTTTTATTTCTTTTATTTTTTTTTCAGTTTTTAATTTAGGTATATAAGCAACTAAACCTTGATTTAAACCAAATTTTAATATTATAGCAAAAAAACTTACAAAAGTATATACTAATACAAACATCCCATAACTTTCACTGCCTAAAGATCTTACTATAAAAATATTAAATAAAAAAGCAAAAATATAACCAAAAATTTTACCAAAAAATAAAAATCCAGAGTTTTTTGTAATATTTATAATTTCTTCCAAATCAATACCTCATCTCACTAGTTTTAAATATTATATATCTTCAATATTAACAGCATAATATAACAGATAATGACTTTTATTTGATATCTTTATAAAGACTATTTTCTAAGTATATTTTCCTTTTTATAAGTGTTTACAATTCTATAATTATCTATGTTCCAATAATAAATAACTATCTTATCTTTATCAGCTTTTTTGTAAAATTTAGTCATATTTTTAATTATTTTATATTCTACTCCCATATTATCAAGAGTGTCAGTAACTATAGAAAATATTTCATCATCTTCCCTTATAATATAAATATTTCTACCTTCAGATATATGTTTTTTTGTTATTTCTTCAACTTTTGATTGAAGTTCACTAATAGCTTGATATGACCTCTTTATGTAATCAATCGTCTTCTGGGTCTTTTCTTTAATTCCTTCAGGAGTCAATATATACTTTATATTCCTGGAGTTAAGTCTTTCAATCTTAACTAATCCCTTTTTAGCACATTTTTTGATCAGAGTATTGACTAAACCAACTGAAAAACCAGTCTGCCTAGCTATTTCTCTTTGAGATGGACTGTCTTCTCTATCAAGTATTGTTAGAACATCTGTAATTTTTTCATCCATAAACTTGCTCCTTCTATTTTTGTGCTAAATGAATAATTTACAAAGAAAAATTTTCTATAGAATCATCAAGTATATCCTGAGTAATCCCAATGTAACATAAGGTTATAGCTGGTTCAGAATGGTTAAAAAGCTTCTGCAGCAAAACCACATCTTTGTACTTCTTATAATGATGATAACCAAAAGTTTTTCTGGTAGAATTACAGCCTATACGTTCTAGTCCAGCTTTTCTGCCGGCAGTACTCATTATCCTGTAGGCCTGAAACCTGGATAAAGATTTATTGTTACCAATTCTGCTCTGGAATAAGTACTCATCATTGTCCATATCCTTCATATATTCAGTAAGTTCTTTTCTAAGAACCTTATTTATCAGAAACTGCTTATTCTTTGAAGTTTTCTGTTCCTTAATAATAATATGTTTTTTATCTCGTATATCATCAACTTTAAGGCGCAGGAGATCACTAACTCTTAAACCAGTATTGATACCAACCAAAAACATCATATAGTTCCTGTAGCTTTGTTTTAGCAGGTCCTCTTTTATCTCTTTGATCTTTTCAGTATCTCTGATTGGCTCAACAGCATTCATTTAGCTCTCCTTTTAAGAAACACTTAAGACATCGGTTGTCATTGGAATAATATGTAATTAGACTATTCCTTTAAATTATGCCCTCTGTCTATACAATTAATCAAAACTCTCTATGTTCAATTAGTTAACAACTTTGATTATAATACATTGTTACTACAATCGCAAATGTTATTTTAACTTTCGACAAAACTTTCCAAATAAATCGAAGAATTACTTACAACAGTTCTTTTTTAACCTCATTTAAATAAAATTAGCCAAATATCTCCACCCTGATATTTTATTTGATTTAGGTGGAGACGAATGGCTATGCTAACTGTTTTTTTACCCAGTTGTTATTTCTACACTTTAACTTTAAATTATCAGGATTTATCTGCTTATAAGTCTTAGTGGTTAGCTGTAAGTATTTTCCATCTATATCCTGTATATATACCCATTTACCTGTAAAACCTGATATAAAACCTGTTTTACCTATTTTTGAAATATATACCTTATCCCACAAAGCCCACTTTTTACCATTCTTGATAATCTCTTTAGTGTTTTTAGGGCGGCGTTTTTGATTATGATTTATTTTATCCCCCCTGCCTGCTCTTGGAATAGCTTCATGTAAGGAACGTTTCTTCTTGCGGACTTGTTTTATATATATTGGAGTAATATAATCTTCTACCGATTCTTGGTGCATCGCTATGGCATCATTATAGTGAGTCTTAGATAAGCCTAATTCTCTACGGTTTACATTAGTTATATGACCATAAGTGAAATTTACTTTGTCCCCATATTTTTTTGAAAGATCACTGTAAAGCTTATTCTTAATTATATTCATGAAAGTTGTATACTTAAAGGTGCTAGAATTTCTATTTTCTAAAAGTTTATCAACATTTTGGTGTAATTTGTTATCTAAATCATTATTATGAATTTTTTTATGACATTTACTATGAAGCAAGGCCAAATTATCAGGAGTATCAGTACCTCCATTTTTTTTGGGAACTATATGATGAACATTCCAGGTATCATCTCCTTTAAATTTACTACATAACTGACATCTAGCATCTTCTCTGAAAATAAGATATTGTTTTACGTTTTCATAACCGTATTTATCTCCTTTTTGATATTCTTCACCCTCTATTTCAGGATTCTTAATTTTATGAATGTCAAAATTAGCAATTTCCACTGTGAGTTCATAATCTGGAAGATACTTAGTAAGTTTATTTATCCAATTCAATATATGCTTGTATTTAGATATAACTGAAGGTGGTAACCATCCTTTTTTACGTTTGCGATTATTAAATCTTGGCGGGCGATAACGCTTATTTCTATAACGTCTACCTCTTCTATATTGCCGCCGTTGCCTCAATAAGTCAGAGACTCCATCTCTCAATTCAATGGTTCCTTTATGGATCACTTTACCATTTACAATGATAGCAAAGCCCTGATATTTACCTCCAGTATCAAAATATATCTTAACTTGCTGTGTTTTTCTGAAATCAACTTCGTATAACAAACGAATAGTAAAAGGATCTTTGCATATAACCTCAGCCATGTTATTATCAAGCAATCTTCTTACTTTTCCATGCCTATTTGTAGGTTGTAAGGGTTTTCCGTCTTTAGCTACTACTCTTACCAACATAATCCATCCTTTCATTAAGGAATTTAAACCCCGTTAAGGCGGTCATAAGACCGTAGGTGTAACTGTTTTCCCTTTCTCAATGTTATCTAGGTTTGTTATGCAGATGAGACTGTTCCTACCACTCAGAACTGTTTACCCACCCGCGATAGAGCGACAGACTAGGGCATTATCCGAAGGTATCATAGCCTAAATAACGTAGCTATTCTAAATAAATAGATAGCTTAGAGTAGTCAACTAGAGGCTTTTAGCAAGCCACATCTAAATCATATCTATAATTTAGAGAGGTAGTTGATAGTCTTTCCAAATGTCTCAACTGAAATCTGCTGCAGCTTTTGTTCAGTAAACAAAATCTCTTTCAATAATTTTTGCTCCATATCTCCATTAACCCCAGTCTGAGTTTCTTTTATAACTTCAATTTTTTCATTAATAGTATCAAAACTCTCCATTATTTCCTTAAAATCCTCTCCCAAGTCATCACTTTTAGCCAGCTCATCTTCTAAATGCTTTCTATTAATTATCATTTCAGAAACTTCTTCTATATCCAGGTTAGGATATTTCTGAATCAATTTCTTCATATCAATACTTTCTTTTCTTGTTAGATTATGTTTCATAATTGCATCCAAAAATTTAGTCGCTGTCTTATGATCAACAGTTGAATCTAAGCTTTTAGCAAGATCTAGGTGAGATAATGTTAATTTAGCTCCTTCTTTATTATTAAAGTTATCAATAATGGCCTGCTGATATTTCTCTTCATATTCCAAAATGATTAACCAGAGTGTGATTGTTGTTCTTGCAATTCCCAGCTTTTTGCTGGCATCTCTCTTAGTTAAACCTTCCTCTTCTATATAGCTGTTTAAAATTATTGCTCGTTCCAGCGGATCTATATCATCAGGCTGCAGGTTTTTAATAATCTCTATTTTATCTGGTGTCAATTCAGCATCATCCACAATGATAGCCGGTATTACAGTTTTTCCTGTTTTCCTGTTCGCCTTTATTCTTTTTTCTCCGCTTAACTGAAGATATGCATCATCCAGTTCTAGCAGGATAACCATTTCTAAAATGCTGACCTGTGAAATGGACCTGGCCAGTCTTTCCCAGCCTCCCCTATCAAAGTCATCTGGATAAAGGGATGGATTCTTCTTTATCTTATCTATCGGCACCCTATCAATTCTGATCATTTTAAAATCTCCTTTCTAAAATTATTCCAATATATTTTTACTTTTGCTGCTCAACACAAATTTAATACAACTCATTCTCCATTTAATTATATCTGCTGAATTATAATACTACAAACTTTTAGATTTAATATAAACCACAAACATCCTGAGCAGCTAAAAGAAATTAGTTCTAAGCTATTCAGATTGAATCTTTTTATTAATCAGGAAAAAGCCCAGCCGGTTAAAGCCAGGCTCATTATTAGCTTCCTAATTTCTAAACTCAATCATTAGTCTTAACTTTAAACTTTTCTCCTCTTTCTACAACCTCAACTCCTTCAATAACCTCACCGGTCTTTTCGATGATTACTCTGCCATCAACAATTATCGCCTGAGATTTAAGCTTTCTCTTATCAACACTCTTTTTAACCTTAATCAGCTCCTGATAATTTTTCTTAGCAAAATCTAAGAGCTTATCATTATCATAGTTCCACTTCGGCCTCTGGGTTCTAAACTGCAGCTGGCCGAAAGGTAGTTTATGAGTTTTAAGATCAGGATTTTCTTCTCTGAGCTGTTGAGCATATGAATAAAGCTTGCTTTTCATAAACTCAATGCTGTTCTCCAACTTTGAATTTTCAGCTTCCAGCCACTCTTCAACCTCTCTAATCTCCTTTTCAATCTCGCTGATCTGTTCCTCAGCCAGCTCCTTATTCTTATCCTGCTTACTTTTGAAGTGCCTAATTTTCCTCAAACACCAGGTAGCTTTATTATCATCATCAACTACAAAACCCTCATCTTCATTTCTAATTTCTTTCTTCTCAGCATTCAACATAATTATTACCCCTTTCAAATTTTATTTATTATCAATCTCTTCCTCAGAATCTTCATTATCTTCAGCAGCAAGTAAATAATCTAAAATCCTGCTGCTGACATCATTAATCCTCTTAAAACTCTCCATCAGATCATAGCTTTCCTTATACAAGGCCAGATATTTATCTGATTTGCTCTCTATATTAAAGTAATCCATCACAACAAAGGCCACTGCCTCAGCTTCCATTTCAATAATTTCTTTACTCAGGTTTAAAGAATTGCTTTCACTATTAAAATGTAGATGCTCGTGTGCTAGCTCATGTACCAGTATAGAGGCCTGCTCTGTTTCATTGGCATTCTCATTAATTACAATCTCACCCCCTCTAGAATAACCGTCTGTGCCGCCTGAAAGTGATTTGAAACCAACCTCAATCTCCTGACTTACAGCATAATCTAAAAGCAAATTTATCAGTTCTTGATTGGTATTTTCAAGCTCCATATCCATCTGAGGTACAGGCTCACCTTCGGTCTGAGAAATATCAAAGACATAAACAGTATTGAAATAGGTCTTCTTTACCTCTTCAGTCTCTTCATCACTAGTATTAGAGTTAATATTGGACTTCTTAACCTCTTTTTTGTAGGTAAAGGGAGCTAAGATGGCTATTCCCTTCTCACCTTTTTTGACATGGCGGTTAAATTTCTTCTGCCACTGTCTGTATCCGGCCACAAAACTGGCCTCAGGTTTCTGCATTAAAATCAGCATACTATTTTGATAGGAATAGTTGTGGAACTTAGAAAAGAACCTGAGCACCTTCTTGAATTCACTGGAGCTCTGCACTTGATCGATTCTTTCATTTAAGCTTTCTAATAGTTGAGCTGTTTTCTTTTTAGACATTTTTATTCTCCTTTCATTTTTTAGTCTCTTAAAATAGAAAAGCCACCAGACAGATTTCAGCTGCATGATGGCTAATTACCCGGTATTATTATTTTCTGATTAATCCTGAGTGAACTTCCTATATTATTTACCTTTTTGATAGCTGCGATTATAATTCTTGGGTCCTCTTTAGCTGAGTTTATTTCTTCTGCCAGCTCCCAGAGTGTGTCACCCCTTCTCACCTGATAGGTCCTGTTCCACTCAAACTCTTCAATGCAGTTATCCACAACCGGTCTGCTGACATTCCAAAATCCAACCAATAATAGTGAAATAAGCAGTATTGAAATCGTAAATGTTCTCATTCTTTACTCTCCTTTCATTTTTAGCTGTAAAAAAAGCTCAGGGCTAATTCAAAAGACAACCCCGAGCTCTTTAGATGCTTAATCACTGACTATAGTTCCGTTTTTAATAACAAGATCAGTAACTTCCTCATCTTTCTCAACTTCAGTTTCAATAACATTAATCTCTCCCAGATAATCAAAGGTTTCACTGGCATATTTATCTATCATCAGTTCCAAAAGTCTGTTTTCATCAGCTTTTAGTAAAGCCAGTGCTTCCTCTTTATTGTCAGCTTCTACCACTAAGCTGCCTCCATGTCTTTCCATCCAATTAACATCAAACTTAAATTTATCCATTTAACTCACCCTTTCTTTTTAGTTTTAGGCCAATCTCTTAAATGTCTGCAGAATACTCTTTAGCTGATTAAACTGCTTATCATCCAGCTTATTAATCGACATTTTCTCATTTTCCCCAATTTCATTTTCATTTTTAGCATGCTCAAGATAGTTGAGTAAGTCATTTTTCAGTTTGGGCGACTTACCAACTATGCTCTTAATCTCCTTTTCTCTCTGAGATAGTGATTCAGCTGCAGAACTTTCCTCTACATCAATGTAATCTTTCTTTTTCTTATGCTTTTTAAATCTCTTAGTTGGAGATTCTTTATCTTCCTCCAGTTGCTGCACATCCATTTCTTCTCTGGATACCAGTCCTGATACAGAAAAAGAACGCTTTAAGCCCATGCTCTCAGCAACCTTTAAAATCATAGCTGAGGGATACTGATACCAGACCTTAGTGTCTGATCTGTATTCTTCAAAGGGAGCAAAGACATAGACTGGATAGCTTCTGTCTTTCCTGTAAACTAGAGCATAAGCACCAACAATATCACCCCTTTCTGTTCCATATTCATGCTCAATACCATCAGATTTTCTTTTGAAGCTGTCATTTTTACGAACCACATCTGATACCAGCCCATCATACTGAGGATGCCTGTCAGCTATCTTTAAATAACCGTCACGAGAAGTCATGATGGTTGGCTTGCCCTTCACCTTCCAGAAGAAAATCTCCTTATTGAAAGGATCCAGGCCGTAACTTTTGGCTACATGCAGAAACATCTTCAGCTCATCAGTATTTGCCTCACTTGCTACGGTCCTCTTGATAGTTTCAATTTCTTCTTCAGTAAAAGTGATTAATTCCTCTCTGTTCTTATTAATATCAACAACTTTGCTATTTGCACTCATTTTTTATTCCTCCTCATATTTTTAAGGAGACCCAGGTTAAATCCAGGCCTCCCATTATAATTTAGTCTTCTTTAGGTCTTTGAGCTTCTTCATCACTTAGATCATGGTCACAGTGTGGACAGTTCCATTCACCCTTCTTACAAGAGCTGTAGGACTTTTCCCCACACTCAGGACAGTGCTTTACATACATCTTAATCACCTCCTTTCTCTGGTTTTAGACATAAAAAAAGCCCGGCGCCGGCCAGGTTAATTAACTATTATTAACTTTTGCTGATTCAGTCTTTCATCAAATTCTCTTCCTGCATACTGATAAAGTTATCTCTGCTTCCGATGATTATGTGGTCCACTACATTGATCCCCATTATCTTACCGGCCTTCTGCAGTTTCTTAGTAACAGATACATCATCACTGCTTGCATCCGCCACACCTGAAGGATGATTGTGAGCTAAAACTATACCCGCTGCATTCTGCAGTATTGCCCGCTTAAAGACCTCTCTGGGAGTAACTAAGCTTGATGTCAATGTACCTGTAGAAACCTCAAATACCCCTGTTACCTTGTTCTTAACATCAAGGGTAGCAATAGCAAAGACTTCCTCTGCTCTCCGATCAAGTTCAACCACTTCTACAAAGAGATCTCTTGCCTGAAATGGATTCCTCACGTACTTATCAATGTCATACCTTCCACCTGATTCCTTAACAATTCTTAAACTAAACTTCTGAATATTTACCATTACTCTCATCTCCTTTATGTTTTTAGTGTTCATTTAAAAAGGCATCTTAAATTCCTGATCATCACTGCTTAAGGCTGCAGCTCTTTCCTTCTTTTTTTGCAGCAGTCTGGTTGATCTCTCCAGCTCATCTTCATCCATTGGCTCAGCATAAGGTCCTAAAGCTCTTTTTACTCTCCAATCATCACTCGGTACACCATTTATCGACATATTTTTCACCTCCAAATAAAAAAAGAGACCATCAGCTCTCACTGACAGTCCCCTGAGTTTAATCCTAAGCATTATTCCAGCCTTCCATGAAGGCATCCTTCAGTCCTGAGAAAACACTCTCTGATTTAAGCCTGGTAGAATTGGCAGCGACAACTGACTTCTCAATCGCCTTAAGGGCTGCTCTATCGACCTTTGAAGCTGCCACGCCGGTGACTTTAGCAACATTCCTGGTTCCAGTAGAAGCCAGGCCAGCTGCCTTTTTAACACCATTCTCAGCTGTCTGAGCAAGCTTCTTAATTGCATTATCACCACTTTTAGAATCAATAATCTTCTCAGCATATTTGATCTCATCTTTTCTCTTAAGCCCCAGCTCATCCAGCTTATTTAGGACCAGCTCCTGCATTACATCATTTTCTGCCATCATTGCTCTAACCAGCATTTCTCTTAGTCTTAAAACAGTCTCAACATTGTTTTCATTTTTAAACATAATTATTACCTCCGTATTTTAGTTTTATTTTGACTTTCAACTTAAACAGCATT
>Ga0208561_100046_pt1 | contig 36536 bp, 26 predicted proteins | sample Shrwel1BS1Day9_FD_187536 | JGI IMG/M metagenome (GOLD analysis project Ga0208561, IMG submission 187536) | Subsurface microbial communities from deep shales in Ohio, USA - Utica-3 well 1 S-1-Day9 (SPAdes) (version 2) ... | reverse complement strand
TCGCTCACCGCCTGAAAACGGTCGTACTCAATGCCGGTGGGCTGCACGAATACCGGTGTGGTCACACCGATCATGCGCAGGTATTCCTCGGTGGAGTAGGTGGGCACGATGACCCCGTCACACCGGTTGCCAAAATACTTGATCAGCGTATGGGAAATCAGGTTCCGGAACAGCATGCCCGGCAGGGGCACGAAGTGCGCGTAGTGCTCCAGCCGGGTGTGGTAGGTGTAGACAGCCGGCACTTTCAGGCGCCGGGCCATGAACAGGCCCAGGCTACCAAGCCAGAACGGATGGTGAACATGAATAATGTCGGGCTTGAACACCCGGACCCGTTTTCGGATCTGGCTCAGGAAAATATTGGCCATCCTGAATTCCCGGTTCTTGCCCATGGTGAGCAGGGAGGGCACCCGGACCACGGACTTCTCACGTTCCGGCTGGTTCTTGTATCGGGGGGCAACCACCAGGGTGGCATCGCCCCGTTGTTCCAGGCCCCGTCTCAGACGTTCGATGGAGATCGGCACGCCGCCAATGAACGGCAGGTAATTGTTGGTGAACATGACTACCCGCAGGGGCTTTTCCAGCCAGGGGGTCGGGTCCAGGTCGTAATCCGGGTAGTAGTCCTTGCCGATGAAAATAATCTGGTATAGCTTGATGGTGGCCGCCAGGAAGGCAAACAAAATCAGGATAAAGTTTAGGAAGCCGGAATAAAACAACGAGTAGACAAAGAACCACAGGCCTTCCAGGCGTTCCAGTATGGGATGCTGGCCAATTTCCATTGGCACCAGTTGATGCGTCACCTCGCCGTCGGGCGAGATGCCCACTTCCACGTAGTGGTAAAAACTGTTTTCTGTATTCAGCACCAGGCCACCAGCGCCGCCGGTGGTGATGAAACCGGTATCTCCTACCGTTTCTTCGTCATAGATCGCCAGGTTGGCGGAGAACACCAGGTCGATGTCTCGGGTCTCTATCAACTCCATCAGCGCAGTGCGGAAGGCCTTGGGTTGCAGGAAGCTGTCGTCGGTGGTGAAGGGCATCGGGTTTTCGGGTTTCATCGGCGGATGTCCGATAAACAGCACGCGGGCGTTGGTGGTGTCCTGGCTCAACAGATCCTTGAGCCAGCGTATTTGCCACTGCCATGGAGTCTTACCCGTGCTGTCCAGAAAAATCAGGCGTGCATTGCCGGTCCGGATGCTGAAGAAGTGTGGCCCGAAGTGATCATAGAACCGAAAGCTGCCGAAGTCCTCATACTCATGAGGGCCGAATGTCAGGAGGTAAGGCATTTTGAGGTTGCTCAGCGTGCCTTGCAGAGCCCGATATTTGTCTTCACCGCCACCACTCACCGCATTGCCTGCGGACACGAGAAAATCCAGGCTACTGTCATTGAGCTTCGGGATGATGCGCTTCTCAAACACACCCACTGAGTTGTTGATGTTGCCCACTACCGCAAAACGAATGGCCGAGCCTGGGGGGGTACGCTCGTGGATGCGCTCCACCTGTTCGGTGTGGATGGCCTCGAAATCCTGTTTGAAGAAATTCAGGTAGAGTTTGTAGCCCACCAGCAGAATCACAATCAGCAGGCACAGGTAGAACAACAGTTTCAGCGGGTTGCTTCGGGTCATTCCTGTCTCCGGTGTGCTTTTAACAGTTCCCTGTGCATGACCACCAAGCCAACCAACATGCCCAGATAAATGGTGAGGAAACGCCAGGCCACGGTCACCAGCACCAGGTGATTGCCGGTGAGCATGTTCTGGAAGAAACTGCCGAACACGCCTTCGGAAATGCCCGAGGCACCCGGCGTTGGTGAGAAATACATGATGAAGGTGGTGACCACCAGCAATCCCAGCGTTAACAGATAGTTTACGTCATAGCCTAGCCCAACCATCAGCAGCGCGGGGAAGCTGAAAAGACTGAGCAGAAAGGTGGCGGTGAAAAATACCGAAAGGCAGATATAGCGTCGCTCACCCTTGAGGTAATCGCCAAAGCTGTCTGAAAACCGCAGCATTTCCCGGCGTAACTTGAATTGCCAGCGGTCGTGGCGGCAGTCGTTAATGGCGTGGTACCGGTGAAGACCAGCAATTATTCCGCTCAGGGGCGCGATGAGCCAGCGTGTTTTGAACAGCAGCACCAGGAAAAACGCCAGGTAGGCGGTAATAAAGAACGCCAGGGCCGTGATGATCCGGGAAGACCAGAGATCGCCACTGACCGCCTGCATGGTCAGCAGGAAAACCGGTGTCGCCGAGAAGATAAAAATCACCGCCAGTACGGTTCGAATGGTCGTCGCCGCTGTAGCCCGGGCCACCGGCACACCGTGGCGGGTGAGGTACCAGATCTGGGCAAAGCCGCCGCCAGTGGCCATGGGGGTTATGTTGGAGAAAAACAGGTTGATGAATACCAGCCGGACAATCTTCCGTAACGGCAGTGTGTGCCCCAGGGTGCGCAAGGTGTAATGCAGCCGTAGCGCGTCTGAGGCAAAATACACCAACAGCAGGGCGCTAACGGCGAGCAACAGCCCGGGGGACAAGAGTTGGGTGTCGAACTCGAAATTTCGGCCTGCAAACTGGTGGTAGACAGCATAAACCCCGGCACCTGTAAGCAACAGGAACAGCAGGCCGAAAAGTACCAGCCGTCGACCGGAAGTCTGTAGTTGATCTGCGCGTTCTATGTCGTCTGCCATAGGGCTTCCATTGGGTGAAGCAGGGCAGTGTACCTGTTGTGGGTTAAGTGTTGAACCGATCACGGAGACGGTCGGGGCTTGAAATTTCGTGCCAGTACGCGCTCAAATGGTAGCTGAATTCTCGAACAACAAGGTAAATCGACATGCCCAAGCACTTTGAAGAGGCACCGGGCCTACACGATGCACCAGTGCCGGAAACCGAAGGCTATGTGTTTAACCAGACCATGTTTCGCATTAAAGACCCCGAGCGTTCCATGGACTTCTACACCCGGGTGCTGGGTATGCACCTGATACGCAAGCTGGATTTCCCGGAAATGAAGTTTACTCTGTACTTTATGGGGTATCTGGATGAACGCACTGCCCATACCGTTCCCCATAACGATGCTCACCGCACCGCCTATACCTTTGGCCGCGAAGGCATTCTGGAGCTTACCCACAACTGGGGCACCGAGAATGATCCGGACTTCAGCTACCACAACGGCAACGACGAGCCCCAGGGCTTTGGTCACATTGGCATCGCCGTGCCGGATGTCTACAACGCCTGTGACCGTTTTGAAAGCCTGGGCGTGGAGTTCGTGAAAAAGCCGGACGACGGCAAGATGAAAGGCCTGGCCTTCATCAAAGACCCGGACGGCTACTGGATCGAGATTCTTCAGCCCAACATGCTGGAAAAGCAGCGCAGCAAGGGCGGCTGAGCTTTAAGTCCGCGGCCGGCCCCGACCTCAGCTTTCTGCGCTGGCGGTCCGGGGTTGGCCATAAAGCGAGGCCACAATCACCGCCACGGTTAGAATCAGGGCGCCGGCAATACCTATCATCCCAAGCACCTCTCCCAGGAAAATCCAGGCCAGTATCGCGACGAACAGCGGCTCCAGTGTGACAATGATGCTGGAAAGCGTGGCCGGTGTGGTCTTCATGCCCGTGAAAAACAGCAGGTAGCCAATGCAGGTGGGCCCCACACCAATGTAGGCCACCATCAGCCAGTGTTTCAGGCCCAGAGTATCGAGTCCCGCGAACCCGCCACTAAACCCAACCACCGGAAACAGCAGCAGTGCCGCCGTCGCAAAGCAGATGAACGCGGTGGTAAACACCGGGGTGCCGGCGGAATTGTAGCGACTGGTCAGACTGAAACCGCTGTAGACAACCGCAGCCAGCACGGCCATCAAGATACCGGCCAGGCGCAGCGTGCCAGCCGTATCCACATCGCTGACCACCAGCATGCTGGTGCCGATGATGGCCGCGAGGGCAGAAAGAATCGTCAGCACCCCCGGCTTTTCCCCAAGCAGGGGCGCGGCCAGGATAGCCACCATAACCGGTGGCAGACACAGGGAAATCAGCGTGGCGATACCGGCGCCGGTCAGGTCCACCGCGAGCAGATAACTGCCCTGGTAGAAGGCCTGGAACAGGCCCAAAGCGGCCAGGGTAATAAAGGCTTTCAGGCTCAGGCTGCGCAGCGAACTGCCGGGTACGCTCTGCCCGGGATTGGCGGCCTTCAGCCGGCGCTGTTCCCGGCGCATCAGCAGCCAGAAAAAGGGCAGGGCAACCATCAACCGCAACCAGGCCAGAGTCAGGGCCTCCAACTCAGTGCCGGTAAACAGGAACTTGGCCACAATGCCCGTGGTGGCCCAAAGCAGGGCAGCCAGGGCGATGAAAAGAGCACCTTGGAGCATGAACGAGTCCGGAATTCTTGGAGTAAACCGTGAAGATTAACAGCGGCGTGACTGTGCGTCACGCCGAGAGACCGGTCTCGCTCAGGCCAACAGCCGTAGCGCATAGGAAGTCAGGTAAATTCGTACGCAAACTCCCCTTGCTCATTCAGGTTGACGATCAGTTGCTGGATCGCTTCACCTGATGCCATGCGATTGAGTGTCTGCTCAGCAATGGTCGGCATCAGGCTTCCTGAGAGGATGTTGTCCACGTTCCGTGCACCACTGTCGCTTTCGGTGCAGCGAGCAGTGATGGCCTCGATGATGGCTGGGTCATATTCAAAGCTTGCCCGATGATTGGTTTCGAAGCGGCGTTTGATGCGATCCAGCTTTAGTTCAACGATCCGGTTAAGAATCTCGTTTTGCACCGGATAGTAGGGGACGATGTTCAGGCGCCCCAGGAAGGCCGGTTTGAACACGTTATTGAGCTGGTCCCGCAGGCTTTCGGTAATGGCGCCCGGCTCGGGTAATGTCTCGGCGCCCAGGCACTGGCGCATGATGTCGTCCGTGCCGACGTTGGAAGTTAGAAGAATGACCGTGTTCCGGAAGTTGATCTCACGGCCTTCCCCGTCATCCAGCACGCCCTTGTCGAAGACCTGGAAAAATAGTTCCAGCACATCCGGGTGGGCTTTTTCCACTTCATCCAGCAGCACCACGCTGTAGGGCTTGCGTCGGACAGCTTCGGTCAGTACGCCGCCTTCGCCATAGCCGACATAGCCGGGAGGCGAACCCTTGAGACTGGAGACGGTATGGGCCTCCTGGTATTCCGACATGTTAATGGTGATGACGTTGCGCTCACCACCGTAGAGAACATCGGCCAGGGAGAGCGCCGTTTCGGTTTTGCCAACACCGCTGGGGCCAAGCAGCAGAAAGACACCAATGGGTTTGTTGGGGTCTTCCATGCGGGCGCGGGAGATGGAGATGCGCTTGCCAATCTCGGCCAGGGCGTGGTCCTGGCCCAGTACCCGTTCAGCCAGAAGCTCAGGCAACTGCTGAACAGTGGTAATTTCATCCCGCAGCATCTTGCCCAGGGGAATGCCGGTCCAGTTGGAAATTACTTCGGCGATGACGTTGCCGTCCACGTGTCCGTGTACCAGGGAATGCTCATCCTGGATGACAGCCAGCTCGCGACGGACGTCGCCGATCTGGCCACTCAAGTCGTTGGCCTCTGCCTGGTTGCCGTCAGATTCCGCTGTTTCACGCTTGGCTTCCAGCTCCTTCAGGCGGGAGACGATTTCCTTCTCCTGTTCCCATCGGCTACTGAGGTCTCCAATCTCCGCCAGGGTGCTGGTGAGTTGTTGGTCCAGCTCGGCGAGGCCATCGGAATGATCCGCACCTTCGCACTGTTCACGCTGGAGGATGGCGATTTCGGTTTCGAGGTTGTCCTTTCGGCGGTAGGCGTTTTCCAGAGCCGCCGGTTGAGAGGACTGGGCAAGCGCAACTCTCGCACAGGCTGTATCCAGCACGCTGATGGCCTTATCGGGCAACTGGCGGCCGGTGACGTACCGGTGTGAGAGACGGACAGCCTGGACGATGCCCTCATCCAGGATACTGATCTTATGGTGGTCCTGCATGCGCCCACAGAGTCCGCGCAGCATATTGATAGCGACAGCTTCGGAGGGCTCCTCCACTTTGACTACCTGGAAGCGGCGGGCCAGCGCTGCATCTTTCTCAAAGTATTTCTTGTATTCAGCCCAGGTGGTGGCTGCGATGGTGCGCAACTCCCCGCGGGCCAGTGCGGGTTTCAGCAGGTTGGCTGCATCGCCCTGGCCGGCCTGTCCGCCAGTGCCAATCAGGGTATGGGCTTCGTCGATGAACAGGATGATCGGGTGCAGACTGCGCTTGGTTTCCTCAATGATATTCTTCAGTCGGTTTTCAAATTCCCCTTTAACGCCGGCTCCGGCTTGCAGCAGTCCAAGGTCGAGTGTGCGTAGTTCCACGTTCTGCAACGGTGGGGGTACATCCCCATTGATAATCCGAAGAGCGAGTCCTTCCACCACGGCGGTTTTGCCAACCCCGGCCTCGCCGGTAAGGATCGGGTTGTTCTGGCGTCTGCGCGTCAGAATATCAACCATCTGGCGCACCTCCTCTTCCCGACCCAGAACCGGGTCGATACGGCCGGCGCGGGCATTGCCGGTGAGATCGATAGTGTATTGATCCAGTGCCGGCGTCTTGGTCCTGGTTTTGCGGGATTCTCCGGCCACTCCGCTGTTGGGTGCTTGGGAACCTGTGGGCTCCGAGGTGGATTCCCCCAGTGCCCGAACATGGCCGTCTTCACTACTGCCCTGGATTAGATCACAGAGGTGCGCCTGAAGGTCGTCAACATGAATGCGTTCAAGTTCGCGGGCACCTTCCAGAACCACACGCCGTAGTTCGTCCTCTCGTAAAAGTGCCAGAAGCAGATGGCCGCTTCGGACCTGCGTTTCATCATGGTCCACGGAGGTAACCACCCAGGCCCGCTCAATCAGGCGGGTTAGCCTCGGCGACAGTGCCGGTGTGCGAGTGTTGCCAGTTTTGAATGTGGCGATCGTGTCTTCAAGCTGGCTGGCGAGCCGGTCAAGGGAGACGTCGTAGTGCCGCGCAATACGCAGGATGTCGTTGTCGTCGCTGTCCAGCAGTTTAAGCAGCAGGTGCTCGATGTCGACATCGTACTGGCGTTCGGCCAGGCAGAGGGCTGCAGCGCCTTCGGTGGCTTCGCGGCAGGGATCGTTCAGTTTATTGAAGAGGGATTTAAGGTTCACACCATTGCTCCATCATAGGTGATTTCAAAGATTGCATGTCCGTTTGCATTGGCTGTCCGGTCGTTGGGCGTTAGCCACCCCAAGTATCCAAGGCGAGGACTGTCATCGGTACCAAGGCGGGGAACCGGAATTTCCCGTTTGTCGAGAGTCAGTTCAATCTCGAAGTCGAGTTCTATGCCCGCATAGAAGCGTAAAAGCTTCACCAGTTTTTGGTGCGTGTCGGTTTCCGGCAAAAGTTCCTGATACGCCTGTAAGCTCAATGGCCCGAATTGGACGCGGAAGGTGGACTGGTAATCCCGGACTCGGGTACCGGCCACAGCGCCCGAGCCGAGCTGGGCGTTGGTCTGTCCGAGCCGGGTGCACTGATCCGGAGCCAGTTGAATCCAGCGGCCAGAAAACGGGATCACCCGGCACGGTTGGCCAAAGGTATAGCCAAGAATGGCTTCAAGGTTACCGGCGTTGCGTGGTTTCTGGGTCCAAAGCCCTGAAAACCAAGTGAAGAGGTTGCGATTAAGACAACCGGTGCCCGCTGTTGTGCCGAGCCTTCGCTCCGATGTGGTTGGAGTAAAACCACACAGGTGCAGCAACCAGTTCTCGAAATCGGCACTGCCCTTTCGCTCGTATTCGATGTGAAACCGGTATTTCTGCCAGGCTTCATAGAACAGGGCGGTCATTCGATGTGAGAAAAGGTCCATGAATGCATGAGCCCCATCATCGCGTTTTTCGATGTGCCGGTTGATCAACAGTTCCGTGTAGGGCCTTGGCAGAACACCCGATGGTCCCACCAGTCCCATGAAAGTTGTCTGGATTTCGCTCACGGGCTCGTTGCTGGCCGATAGCGATTTTTCATTCTCAAACGACAGATCACTGATCTCGCTCGGTGGAAAGCTAAGCGATAACAATGACCTGAAGCGCAGCGGGTCCTGGTGGGGGCGGTTCTCCGGATCAATGCGACCGTTGCGGCTGTAATGCAGTCGCATCAGTCGGACCATCTGGAAGAACCCGAAACGCCAGGGCTCTGCGCGGGCCTGATCAATCAGACCAGGGGCTGAGTACCGGTTCTCGGATGCCATTGGGCGACTCGCTGTTCGCGCTGACTGGAGCGCAGGGTAAGTTGAGTAAAGCTGTTGAGGTTGCAGTACTGGCCAAAGAAGTGATCCAGCACCATTCCAAACAGATATATACCGCTTCCGATGAATTGATTTTCGTCCAGCTCAAGTGTGATGCCGGTGCCCCGTACGAAGGCCGGTCGCGGGTGGCCTATCCGGGTCATGACCGGTTCACTGGAGATGCGGGTAATGCCGTTGATCTGCTTTCGTATAGCCGAGGCCTGACGGTAGTTGTACAGGGACAGCAGCTCCATCAGCGCTTCCCTTCCTTGAGACACCAGCGACAAATGATTCAGGGACAGGTGAGAGACCAGGCGCCAGATCAACCCTTTCCCCATCGGTGGGCGAATGGGTGACGTAGGTTTGCGCAGGCAGCGTATCTGCTGCACGACCTGTTCCTGCTCAAGTGTGAAGTCGCCCTGCGGATGACCCAGGGTCATGAGTTTCGGCAGATCCCGGTTGCTGCAGGTGAGACGAAGGCTGAGCGTATCGCTGCTGCCGTCGAGCAACTCCAGTTCCCGGTCGACGACCCGTAGCTTCATCTCAGTGCCCGGATCCCGTGCATCGCCGGTACTGACCCGGCGGGCAATCCAGTAACTCTGTTGGGGCTGCCTCTCACTGTCTCTGGGTTCAAAGAAGGGCAGGCAAGGTGAAACCTTGTCGCGCGTGGCCGTGCGCACAACCCGCACGACATCATCGATGGATATGATTTCAGTGGAACCGGCGTTTCGCACATCCGGTATGACCGGGTATTCGTCCCGGGTATGGCTGAGTTTGATGGGTTCCGCCTGTTGCGAGAACAGGTTTGCCACGGGGGTACAGCCCAGCCGGAAGTTGTGCCGGTCAAGCGTCTGGGCTAGCCGGGCAAGCGTTTCTTGCTGATCGTAATCACGGAAGAGGAGGTGCAGCTGAATATTCGTCACGGCCTGGTTGGCCAGGGGGCCTTCCAGGCCACCGAGGTCAAAAAACAGGAACTTTTCCGGGAATGTGAAATACTCGTGAAGAAGGCGATAACCCAGAAATGAGCGCTCTGAATAATCAATCAGGCCTTCCTCTGGCTTAAAACCGACGGGAGATATGGCATCAGGGCCCAGCCGGATTTCACGGGTTTGGCCGGCCTCAACGAAGCTTACGGAAACCCGCGCCACGTTGTTAAACAGCATCTCGCAGAGTGGATGCATCAGGCTACCCTCGCCATCAAGGAAAAAGCGCAGCTTGTCGATGCCCATCTTCCCAAATTCGGTATTTCCAATGCTTTGCAGGTTGAGTGTTAACTGGGCAACGTGGTCATTGCCGTGACGATTGAACGAGGAGCGCTCCAGCCGCTTGAGCTCGGCGCCAGATAGCTCCACTGGCCAGACATCAACCGGGTAGCAGGTTCTAAAGCGGCAGAAGGTTTCCCCTACAGGCCGGGAATGCAGCGCCGTATGCCGAGGCAGATGATACCGACCGGTCAGGGAGGTCTGAGGGCCAGGATCGAATTCGACAATGGAAAGCGCCGGAGTGGGTCTTAGATAGTGGGGGTATAGAACATCCAGAAAAGCCTCAACGATTTCGGGGAAATCATCGTTCAGCTTTTTGTGGACCCTCGCGCTCAGGAAAGCGAAGGACTCAATCATTCGTTCCGCGTGCGGGTCTTCACAGTAGTCGCCTTCCAACAGAAGCCGGGAGGCTATCTTTGGATAGCGGTTGGCGAACTCCTGACCCAGATATCGCAGGTGCGAGAGTTCCTTCTCGTAGTAGGGCAGCAAGTCGTCAAGCATTAGACTAGATTTTGAACCTTGTATTGTCGGGTGTTGACCTGCAGAACGGCGTCAAAAGCCACATGCTGTTGCGCTTCGCTGAGCGTGAGCATGGCTTCAATGCGAAACTGAAGGATTCGGTCGTGGGTATCCGGGTTCAGCAGGTGCACCCGCACGCTGCTAAAACGCTTGTCCCCGTGCTCAATGGTCCGCTCCAGCTGTCTTTGGATCACCTGGCGGTCTTCGGTGCTGCGCACGCCTCGACTCAGAAAATCCGGCAGGCCGAAAGCAAGCAGTGTGCCCTGCAGCGACGGCCAGGCATCGAGCTCACTGCCCACCAGTTCCCGGCGGGTGTTGACCAGCAGCTCCAGGTCCCGCACCACCGATGCCTTGTAATGGGTGGTTGAACACAGGTGGCCGGGCAGGGCCTCGGTCATCTGGCTGGGGTTGTCATCAAGCAGTCGGTCAAGCAGCGTTGGGACCATCTGCATTGCGTCGCTCATGGCGTGGCTCTCCTTGCCAGTCCGGATTGCTCAGCCACCACGACCTCCGATGTCGTGGTGGCATAAGAAACCTGTGGGTTTCTTAAGAGCCCCGGGTTGATTGCGGGAGTTCGGATACCAGTCGAAGGGACGCTGTCAGCTCATCCAGCTGGTAATGCGGGCGCAGGAAAGTAACCGCCTTGTAGGAGCCTGGCTTTCCCGGCACTTCGGCAACCTCCACCCGGGCCTCACGCAGCGGGTACTGCGCCTTGGCCTCCTGGCCGGCGTTGTCGTCGAGCAGCACATACTGGGAGAGCCATTCGTTCAGGAAGTCCTCAACGTTCTGGCGGGAGGCGAAGCTACCAACCTTGTCACGCATGATGGCTTTCATGAAATGCGCGATACGGGAGGTGGCGAAAATATACTGAAGCTGAGACGACAGGCGGGCATTGGCGTTTGCTACGTCGGTGTTGTACTGCTTCGGCAACTGGCTGGACTGTGTACCGAAGAAGGCCGCGTAGTCTGTCCCTTTGCAGTGCACCAGAGGAATAAAGCCGAGATCGGACAGCTCTTTCTCACGGCGGTCAGTGATTGAGATTTCTGTCGGACACTTCAGCGCCACTTCACCATCATCGGTCTGGAACGTGTGGGTTGGCAGGCCCTCAACCAAACCACCCCCTTCAACACCCCGAATCGCCACGCACCAGCCATACTTGGCGAACGCATCGGTTATCCGTGAGCCCATGGCGTAGGCAGCGTTCATCCAAAGGTATTTGTTGTGGTCACGGCCATCGACGTTTTCGGTAAAGTTGAATTCTTCGACCGGTGCGGTGTCTTCGCCATAGGGCAGGCGGCCCAGAACGTGGGGCAGGGTCAGCCCGACATAGCGAGCGTCCTCCGAGTTCCGGAAGGACTTCCACTTGGCGTATTCCACCGTGTCGAAAATCTTGGAAAGGTCCCTGGGGCCGGCCATGTCGGTGAATGAATCCCAACCAAACAGCTCCGAAGATGCTGAAGAAATAAACGGGGCATGGGCCGCTGCCGCGACGTGGGAAATCTGTTCCAGCAGGTACATGTCCTGAGGGTGACGGCCGAACTCGTAATCACCGATCATCATGCCATACGGTGCGCCACCAAAGGTGCCGTATTCCTCTTCGTACACTTTCTTGAAGAGCGCGCTCTGGTCAAACTCAGAAGCGGACTTGAGGTCTTTAACCAGATCCTTCTTGGAGGCGTTCAACATGTGGATTTTCATGTTGGGACTGGTTTCGGTCTGGTCGGTCAGGTACTTCAGGCCGCGCCACGACGCTTCCAGTTGCTGAAACTCACTGGCGTGCATGACCTCGTTCAATTGGTCTGAGAGCAGTGAGTCGATTTCGGCGATGCGTGAATCGAGTACCGCGATCAGGTCTTTGCTGGGGGTTACTTCACCTTCCAGTACCTGATTGACCAGCTCATCAATAAGATCACGGGTGCGGGTACGTTCGGTTTCCGATCGTGCTACCCGGCTCTCGGAAATGATGCTGTCGAGCAGTGACGTTTCCGGTGCGAAAATCTCCCGGGCTTCATCTGGGGCCTGAGCGGCTGTTTGGCTTGTGGTCATGGATAACTCCTTTTATTCCTTGTCGTTTTGGGGGGCGGCTGCAGCTTCACGACCGAGTTCTTCACCCAGCGTTTTGAGCTTTTCGGTGTTCTGCAATACGTCCATCAACAATTCTTCAAACTTGTCATTGCCGCCCATTTTGTTGCGGAGATCGGCGAGTTTGTTGCGCACGTCCAGAAGTTTGCGCAGCGGCTCCACCTGGCGCACAACTTCCTGTGGCTCAAAATCTTCCATGGACTTGAAGTTGAGCTCCACGGGCAGTTGGGAGCCATCATTGGCCAGGGTGTTGTCCACTCGATAGCTCAACCGGGGTTTGACGCCTTTCAGTACGCTGTCGAAGTTGTCCCGGTCAATGTTCACAAATTTACGGTCTTTAAGGCGGGGCAGGGGTTCCAGCGGGTTGCCGGCATAATCACCCATGACGCCAACAACGAATGGCAGTTCCTTCTTTTCGATGCTGTCACCGATCTCCACATCGTAGGTGAGGTGTACGCGGGGTGCCCGGATACGGGAGAGTTTATGCTGGGTACTTTCACTAGCGGCCATGATGTCGTCCTTTGTCGTTATGGCTGGGTATGGTTTTCACGAACTGATGGCAATCAGTTCTGTGCTGCTTCCTGCAATGTCATGGTCAGTTGCTCACGCAAGTCATCCTGCATGGCTTGTATGGCTTCTCCGGAGATCAGCTCCTCAAAGTTGTGACTGCCGGAAATCTCCGTGCTGTTACGTATCACTTCATCGTCAGGCAGGGATGAGGTGACGGGCGAGCTGATGACGCAGAAGGGCAGTTGCCCGAAATCATCCAGACACTGAAACCCAATTGGAAACCGAAGCCCGCGGCACAGCCGTCCCAGACCGCCGGCCCGGCTGAAACAGTGAAACAGCATCAGGTAGTGAAGCACGAAACGATGCAGCTCCGATCCGCTACGGTTGGGGTCATTGACCACTTGCCTGAAAAGCGTGAGGTCGAAGGAGCTGTAGCCCACGACCCAACGCGTCGGGCTGGTCACGCGGACGGTCGTACCGTTTTCCAGGACGTGATCGTATTCCAGTGGAAACAGTTCCGGGGTTGAGCTGATGATATGAAGCGGCACTTCAAGCTCGTTGATCAGATTGAATGGACGCTGCCCGGCGTGTTTGTCAAACAGCGTCCGAAACTCTTTGAAATGGTGCTGTGTTTCCCGCCCACTGCCTCGCGGCGCACCCTGCAGGTATTCCCCAAACAAGGGCTGAGGTCGAACCAGGGGAGACAGCGTAGCCAGGTAATCCGCTGCCTGGGTTTTCAGCAGGTCTGAAATCCGGCGTGTCTGCTTACGTGATCGAATAAAATCGTCAACGTTAAAACTCTGCGTCATGGTCGATTCCTGTTGGGGCGTCGGGTGCTTGCGTTTGAGCCTCTCGAGAGGCTTCAGAGTGTTGCCACTTCTGACGCAAGGCGCTTGAGCACGACTGGAGTGCCTTCGGCGCTATTGATCGGGTTGCCTCGGTCATCCAGCGGTTGTAGCTTGCCATCCGCACTGGCTTGATAGCGCCGTAGCTTTCCGACTTCAGGTTGGAGGACGTAGAGTTCAGATTGTAAGTTGCCGTCACGGTCGTACTGAGACCACTGGCCCCACACGGAGTTGACCCGCTCGCCACCAGGCGCGTCAATTCGAACCTCATGAAGATAAAAACCGGCAGGAGCCCCGGTACTGGCGTTGCGTTTGAGGATCAGGTCTGTGTGGATGCCCTGGCAGTCACTGCAGGGGAGGGTGCCGCCAAATCTCTCCATGACCCGGATAAAATCATGTTGAGGGCGGGGATCACTGGCACAGGCTGTCAGTAACAGTAGCCCGGCAGCAATCAGTGAAGTGCGACTAATCGCTTTCATGCTTGAAGCCATCCTTGGAGTCTGCGTTGTGTGGACTTCCTAGTCCTTGCTCAGGAGGTTATCTTATTGTAACGTTCGAGACATGTTCAAGGTGAACATTCAATAAACCTGATTCGGGTTTTCTGGCAAGGGCGATGAATACTGGAATAGCCCGCCAGTAAAGATGGACCGACGGATCGACGATTCAAGGGAATAGAATCGCAATGAAGGTGTTTCTCCGCAGTTTGGGAGTCTGCTCCCTTGCGCTCGCACTACTGGGATGTGGCGTTGCTGATCGTGTAGGAAACCGCTTTGAGGATACTTGGGCGGGAGAACTGGTTGGTAATGAAGAAAGAGTGCGTGTCGTCATTCATACCGAAGAATCCCTCAATCCGGGTTTCGACGGTAAACCCCTCTCGGTTGTTCTCCGCATATATCAATTGTCTGAACGTGGGCCTTTTGCCACGGCTTCTCCGCGTCAACTCTGGAATGACGCCGATCGCGTCCTGGGCAAGGGACTGTTGTCGCAGCGCGAAGTCACTATGTTGCCCGGCCAGTTCAAGATCGATATTGCGGCCCTTGACCCGGCGGCCCAGTTCGTTGGTGTAGCCGCGTTTTTCCGCAACACCATCAACAACAACTGGCAGGCAGTATTCGATGCAGACGAGCTTCGCAATGACGGTTTGCTGGGTGCCTCGGAAGGCGTCTATATCCACCTGGTGGAAGACCAGATGGAGGTCATGCGCGGGCAGACCTTTCTAGCGGTTGAATAGACAACGCATAGCGACGGAACGCGCCACTGAAATTGATTTTGGTGGCTTTGAATTTGAAACAGGGATGTAGAGGTTCGAACAAGGACGTGGGTAAACGTAACCGCATTATGTGGTCGGAGGGCATGTTCCTCCTGCCACAGCATTTCCAGTACCAGGACGAATTTCATCAGCGCCAGCTGGCCGAGGTCTGCCACAGTCACTCGCCGTTTAACTGGGGAGTCCAGGCGCTGAAATTTGATGAGGGAGCCTTGGAGCAGGGCACCTTACGACTCACCCGGCTCAAAGTGCTGTTCCCGGACGGTACTCTGATTGACGCCCCGGCGCATGACCCATTGCCTCCGGGGCGTGACTTGAACGAGCTGTCACGGAACGGTGAGGTCAGGGTGCATGTGGCCCTGAAAAATCTCGAGCCCTGGTCGTCAAGTTATATCTACCAGGATACCCCGCGTCATGGTGGGCGCCGTTATCTGCAGAGTTTTGAAACCCTGCCGGACCTCAATGAAGGGGCACTTGAAAACGAGCTGGGGACGCTTGAGCTTAACGCCACCCTGTTGATGGAAGGCGATACTCTTGATGGCTTCACCTATTGCCCGATTGCGCTGCTAAAACGCAACGCAGCTGGTGGCTTTAGCCTTGATACCGAGGGTTTTATGCCGCCTACCCTGCACCTGGATGCGGTTGCTTTGCCCTTTGATATTGGTAACCGTCTCATTGGCATGTTGCAGGCGAGAAGTGAGGCCCTCTCCGGTCGCCGCCGGGAACGTGCTGACCAGGTGGCTGAGTTTGGCTCAAGTGATGTGACACTGTTCTGGCTGCTCTACACCATCAATCGTGCCTATCCACAACTGGCGCATCTCCTTGCGCATCCAGGTCTGCATCCGGAGGCGCTCTACCGCTTCCTGGCGGAACTGGCCGCCAGCCTGATGACGTTTTCCATGTCGCACAAGCTGGCGGACATACCCGAATATAATCATCGTGACGCCGCCCAAGTGCTGTTGGAGCTTGAGAGAATAGTCCGCGAGTTGCTGGAAGTGGTGGTGCCCAACCAGTACATCCCGATCCCCCTGGAGCAGACTCGATCTTCTTATTACGTTGGTCGGCTTAACGATGCACGTCTCAAAAACGCCGAATTTTATATCAGCGTCCATGCAGACATGCCCGGTGCCCAGATTCTGGAGCTGGTTCCACGTGCATTCAAAGTGGGTCCTCCAGAGGAAATCGAAGTGGTGGTCAACACCGCCATGCCTGGCGCCACCCTGACGCACACGGCCCGGCTGCCGAGCTCCATTCCAGTGCGCCTGGATAACCATTACTTCGCGCTTGAGCCCCAGGGTGCTGTTTACGAGCGGATGATGGAGTCCCAGGCAATCGCCTTTTACGTCCCCAGTGGATTCAAGAACCTCACCATAGAACTGATGGCGGTGATGAAATGACCGAAGCGCAAGCCCTCTCTCACTCCCATGAGGTCGCTGAACCGCGAACTCTTAAAACGCTATCCCGCGATTTTATCGCCATGGTGCTGATGGTTCGCAATGGCCAGCAGGCGGAGAGCGTGGATAACTTTCTCGAGCGTGTGGACCAGTGGTTGCGCGAATTTGAAGAGAAAGCCCGGGCGGAAAATTACAGCGCTGAGGCGGTAAAAGACGCCCAATATGCTCTTTGCGCATTCCTGGATGAAAGTGTGCTCAAGGGCGGAGCCGGTAACATCCGGGATCATGTGGAGCTGGACCCATTCCAGTACCGGTACTTTGGTGTGCATCTGGCTGGCGAGGGGTTTTACGACCACCTGGATGAGCTCCGCAAGGATCTGCGGGCCAACGTGGATGTGCTGGAGGTGTACCACCTTTGCCTGGCGCTTGGCTTTGAAGGTAAATACAGCTTTGAAAGCCGAGACCAGCTTCGCTACATCGCCAATACCCTTGGGCAGGATATTGCCCGTTGTCGCAAGCGGGAGCAAAGCAGCCATGACAGCTGGCAATTGCCGGACCAGGTTGGTCAGCTGTTGCGCTATGAGATCCCACTGTGGGTGTACCTTCTGATCATTGTGGTGGTCTGCCTGGTGGTCTATGGAGGACTTCGCTGGTGGCTTGGCAGTGAAACCGATTCATTGATTGAACAGATCCAGCGTCTGTTCAACAACAACCGATAACGGAAGAGCTCGATATGCGTTTTCTTCGATTCCTCCGTTCGCTGAAAGGTTTCTGGCCACTCTCCATCGTACTCTGGCTGGTTGGTCTGTCATTGTGCGTGCTGCTCTTGCCGTTGGTTACCCAGGAGCGCGAGTTGATTTTTATTGCCATGGCGCTGGTCACCGCGCTTTGGCTTCTGGTGGTTGTTTTACGGCAGTACAATCGTATCCGTGCCGAGCGGAACATTGAGAACCTGGTTGAGCTCGAAGTACACCGGGAAGCTGCGGACAATGAGCAAGGCGACTTCCAGATCCTCAGTGAGCGACTGAAGCATGCCATGGCCATGCAGCGGGCTGCCCGCTCAGTGGACGGTGGTAAAGCTTCCCTTTATGAGCTTCCCTGGTATTTGGTTATTGGCATGGCGGCTTCGGGTAAAACCTCGTTGCTAACCCGTTCCTCGCTGTCGGCGACCATGGCCGGGGGCAGCAATCTTTCAGGTGTGAGTGGCACTCAGCACTGTGACTGGTATTTCAGTCGAGAAGCGGTGATGATTGATACGGCGGGGCGATACCTCGTTGAAGATCGCCCCGCCAGTGAGTTTTCCAATTTTCTGAAAACTCTGCGTAAACAGCGCAGAAAACCTGCCATTAACGGTCTGGTTCTGGTGGTAAGCCTGCCCGAGCTGCTTGAACAGTCCCGTCAGGAGATGCACGCCCAGGCAGAGCAGCTTGTGGCCCGGGTTGATGAATACCGCCGATGCCTGGGTATCAATCCGCCAGTCTATCTGTTTTTCAGTAAATCCGACCTCCTGCCCGGATTTTCCCGTACGTTTGATACCATGGACGCCGCAGAGCGTCAACGCCCCTGGGGGTTGACGTTTTCTCTTGAAGAGCTTCGCCGCCAGGGCGTCACTCGTGCCTTCCAGCAAGGTTTCCCCTCGCTTGTCAGCGCCTTGCGTAAGCGGGTGGATCGACGTGTTCTGGAAGAGGGTCCCGATACTGACAGCGAGTTGTTGCGGTTCCCGGATTACTTCGCCGAGCTTTTCGGTGTGCTGAGTGATTTCCTGGAACAGTTCGATAGTGAGCACAATGCCAGCCGGGCTCCGGTCCTGCGAGGTATGTACTTCACGAGTGCACTACAGACGGGAGAGAGCCTGCCGGCGCTTCTGGATGAGCAAACTCGTGGTGATTTCGCTCTGGCACCGAATCAAACTTCCGCCTTGGAAGCCAAATCAGGAGAGAAGAGCTATTTCATTACGGACGCTTTTCGAAAAGTTATTTTTCCTGACCGAAATCTCAGCCTCTATTACTCCCAGCAAGGTGGCCAGCGTTCACTGCCGACATTTATGATTGCTGCTTTGGGTGCGCTGGGGATTGCGGCTATCACCGCACAGGGATGGTCCGCCTACAATAACAAGCAATGGATCGATGCCATCCAGCAACGGGTTGATCTGTTGGCGGGGGAGAATAACGCTGATCAACTGAGCCAGCCTAACCGACGGTTGCTGCTCGATACCCTGGAGCAGCAGTTGGCGAGCATTGAGGAATATCGGGAGAACGGAGTGCCTTTGGAACTGAGCCTTTGGCTCTACCAGGGGGAGACTCTGCACGACCCATTGAAGCGAGCCTGGGCCTCCCTGTTCAGAGAGGATGTGCTGAGACCGGTTTCCCTGAGGCTGGTCGAGCAGCTCAGGTCGCTGGATAGCCTTGGTGCGCCCGATCAACAAGCGGCTAACAGGGCTCACCAAACGGCATCGGCCGCATCCAGAAAGCCGAAACCGGCTGTAAACGGTGCTCCACAGGCGGTCGGTAACCAAACCAGAGACATTGGCGACGAAACACTGGCTCGGGTGCAGGAGCGCTCTACCCGCCGGCCTACGTTCGGAAGTGTTCCCACCAGTGCTTCGGAGCTGGGCAGCCGGGCCCGCGGGGAAGTGAGCTCCAGGACTACCGACAACATCCGGGATGCCTGGTACTCGGTGCGAAGTGGCGCAGAATCGTCTCTTGAAGAGGGGCTGCGTAATCGGACGCGTTCGATGGGTAGTTCAATCGGTGAAGGGGGCGCTGATGGTGAGGCACAGAAGCTATCGGGTGAACTGGGGCCATCACTTTCAGAGGAAATGTTAACTCGTCTGTCCCCGGAAGATGTCGGACAACTGATCGAAAGTTATTCCTCCCTGCAGCTGTACCTGATTCTCACGGAGCCCGGAGCCCATCAGAATCAGAGCAACTTTGTTGCTTCCGCTTTGCCCCGCCTGTGGGCTGATTACGCTGAACAGCAGGATCAGAATACTTCGCGCGAGACCATCATGGCGAATGCAGCGCTCTATGTGCATTACCTGCAACAGGGCTTGGCCCCGGCACTGGAGCGCGACAGTGTGCTGGTAGCCAACAGCCGTGATCGGCTTAATAACTTCCTGATCGACAGTACCTTGGTTGATCGGGAATACCTGCGCTACCAGTTGGAAGTCGAGAAACGTTTCAAGCCGCTCACACTTTCCCGCATGGTGCCGGGCTTGAAGGGGCGGTTGCTGTACTCAAGTCGCGCCGTACCCGCTTTCTATACCAGGAAAGTCTGGGATGAGTACTTGCGTCAGGCCATTATTGACACGGTATCAGGTGATCTCCACCAGGAATCGGACTGGGTTCTTGACGACAAGAACGTGGATGATGCGGTGCGCTCCAAGGCCCGGTTTGTCAGTCAGCTAATGGCGCGTTACAAGCGTGATTACGCAATCGCGTGGGAGCGTTTCCTCGACAATACCTATATCTCAAGCTTTGACACCCTGGACCAGGCTAGCCCAACCCTCGCCCATTTGAGCGACCTGCAGAATTCACCGCTGCGTCAGATACTTGAGACCGTTGATGCCAATACCGACTGGGACAACCCCAAGTCCGCTGATAATGCTGCAGGAAACGGTAAGGAAGGCAGCGAAAACTCCTTCTGGGGGCGGGTAATGAGTGTCTTTGATGGCAATGAAGGTGTGACCTCCAACGTCAATATCGCCTCCCTGCCAAAAATCAATGACGGCCTGCTCACACGTCATTTCCGTCCGGTAGCACGCATGCTGGTTGCCGACGATACAACCGGCAGCGATGACTCAGTGCTTAACCAGTACCTTCTAAACCTGAGGCAACTGAAAGTCCGGGTGGACAACGTCCGCAGTGCCCAGGATGTCGGAAGCAGCAGCAAGGCCCTGATTGTCTCGACGCTGGCCGGGGAGCCTAATGAGATCAACACACTACGCAACTTCATTGCGTCCCGGATTTATACCTCGGACTCGCCCCTGGCTCAGGCTCTGGAACCACTGTTCAGCGTGCCGGTTGAAAACACCCGCAACGCGTTGAATGCCCCGGCCCGTGACCAGCTTAACGCCGCCTGGGAGAAAAAAATTGTCAGACCCTGGGACCGGATGATTGCCGGGCGCTATCCGATGAATGATTCGGTGAATGAGGCCTCGGTCCGGGATGTTGAATTCTTTATCGATCCGGACAGCGGCGTCATGTCTCGATTCCGCAAGGACGAGATAGGGGAACTTGCGGGGCCGGGAGGTGACCAGACTACACCCATGGTTGATCCACGCATGCTGTCCAGCATCGATCATGCGACCTCGCTTGGACGCGTTATCGACAGTCTGTCAGACCTCAAGAATGGGTTTGAACTGCAGCTGAACCCCACCTCCGGCCTGACCGACATAATCCTCACAATTGATGGTCAACGCCTGCATTACCGGAACAATACACAATCCTGGGAGCGATTGGTCTGGCCAGGTAATGGTGAAGTCTTTGGCGCTCGAATGGACATTATCAATAGCGAGGGCCAGCGCCACACGGTGTTCGACTACCCCAACCGCTGGGGATTTCTGCGCATGATTGAGAGCGCAAGTGTTAAGTCCATCGATAACGCCAGGCAACGGCTCAGTTGGCACACCTATATGGGTGTGGTGAGTTTCGATGTTCGCAATTTCGGGGGTGTGAAAGTTTCCGATCTGGAGGGAATCAAAACCCTGAGTCTGCCGGAGATGGGTGAGTAAGCAGCTTATGAAAAAGGAATTGTCATGATTGGCTGCTTTGGCAAGGTGCCGTCCAAGGCCGACTTTGTCGGGAAGAATGCTTCAGGATCAGTGATTCAGGAGTTGGACCAGTGGCTGCAGAACGCCTTGATCCAGTTTCTGGACCATGAGGACTGGAAACATCGTTTTGATGCGCTGCCGGTGTGTTTTTTCAACTATCACGCCCGCAATGGCAGTGACGTGATGGGGGCAATGATCAGCTCCTGCGATGCGTCCGGAAGGCGTTATCCGTTTTTCATCTTTCAGATATTAAAGGCGGAGACAGGGCGAGACAGTGCACTGCCATTCATCAACACCATGGTGGAGACCTTTGCCGGACACGCCCAGCAGATCCTGAAAGATTCGGTACACGGAGATCTGCCCATCGACCCCGTGGCCGCGCTTCAGGAACTGCGTGCATTTAATACCCAGGATCTGGCGCTTTATCAGCGCATACATGAGCGATTTTTACGTGACTACAGCTTTGACGATATTGCCCGTGCGCTGGAAGCAGGTTGGCCGGAATTCGTGAGTGGAGCCTGCCTGCACCGCCTTCACTATGCCCTGACTCGATGGCATGAGGGCAGTGCCGAAGCCGTCATGCTCCCGCTACCGGCGGAGCGTGGGCTGAAGCGCCCGGTTGCGGATTTCTGGCAACAATGGCTTGGAAGCGCCTGCGCCATGGGAACTCCGGTCATGAGTCTTCTGATTGACGACTTTATGCGTCCCAGGCTGCTACTAATGCCGGTCTGGCGGAGTGCCGAGCAGTTCTTTGAGGTGTTCTCCAATCCTGGCGATCGTCAGTTTTGTATTGATGTGCTGTCTCCATTTGCTGATAGCGAGCAGCACCCGGGGGCGTTGCCCCTGCCGGATACCGGGCTCAGCCTGGCCGATTTTATGGACCGTTTTCCCGCAATTCGCGGTAGACAAAGGAATGTGAGCAGATCGTGCTAATGAAACGTTTCAAACTCGCTTATCTGAAGTACGTATTTTTCAAGTACCAGCCCTACATCATGGGGATGCTGTTTTTTGCTGCTATTTTCCTCATATGGCGGTTGGGAGTGGCGCTGGGGTTGTCATCTTTGATCAGTCTGTTAACAGGGATTCTGTGTTTTGTCCTGGTCTCTGCGTTCTACATCTTGTTGCTTTACCGCGGGGTTGGTCAGAAACGTGATCTGGAAGACCTGCTCCGGGAAGATGCCGATGCCGCCGTTCTGAGCGCCAGCCCCGGGGACCGGGAGGAAATCAGCCTGCTGCGTGAGCGGTTGCTGAAAACGATTGAGCGCTTGAAAAATAACGGCACGGGTAAGAGTAAAAGAAAGGCTGACGCGCTTTATTCACTGCCCTGGTACATGATTGTTGGTCAGCCGGCCGCCGGCAAAAGCACCATGGTATACCAGTCGGGCCTGAACTTTCCTTTTGCAGATCGTGAGAACGCCCGGGTAGCAGGCATGGGCGGAACCCGCCATTGCGACTGGTTTTTCAGCTCTGACGCGATTTTGCTGGATACTGCTGGTCGGTACATGGACAGCGAAGAAGAAGCCGGAAAGTGGAAAGGCTTTCTGACCTTGTTGAAGGAGTATCGCAGTCAGTGCCCGCTGAATGGCCTGATTGTGACGGTCAATGTCAGTGATGTGGTGCAGGCCAGTGATACCGAGCGCAACAACCTCGCCCGCCGCTTACGTGAGCGGATTCAGGAAGCCCGTGAGCATCTGGAAGCCCGGTTGCCGATTTATCTCGTTTTCACCAAATGCGATCTGCTTGAAGGGTTCACCACGTTTTTCGATCGTCTTGATCCCCGCCACCAGAGTGAGGTGCTGGGCCACACCTTTCCCCACATGCAGCCTGAAGATGTTACCTGGAGCCAGCAGTTTGATGATGCTCTGGCGAGACTCTGCCGTCACTGGCAGCGCATCGCCGATGACGAAATAATTCAGCGCGATATCGTGGATACCCAGCGTGACATCGCGGCATTTCGCTTTCCCCTGGAGCTTAACGCCCTGCGAGAGCCATTGGCCCGGTTTGTGGACGTGCTAACCAACGCCAACCCTTACCAGAGTGCGCCACTGCTGCGGGGCTTTTACTTTGTCAGTGCTCTGCAGGAAGGAAGTGTGATTGAAGGGGAGCACGCCGCCCGGGTAGGACGCCATTTCGCGTTGGCCAGACCGGGTGAGGGTGGAGGTGAGCAAGCTGCTCGCCCTCTCTTTATCGATAAACTGTTCCGGAAGGTCATCATTGCTGATCAGCACCTGGCAGGTCTTTATTCCAGTGACACCCGGGGCCGGCGTCGTAAGCTGCGCTGGACCCTGGCTGCCGGAACCGCCGCTTTGATCCTCTGCGGCCTCTGGATTACATCGGCGGTTCGCAATCATGGTGAGATCGAGGCTATGTCCACGGCGTTTACCGAGGCGAGGTTGGTTGATGATGAGCGCCTTGATGATCAGTACGCCCCCTGGGCAACCCTTGATGCCTTGCGGGAATCCAGCAGCCGCTATTACCAGTGGCGTCAGGATGGGCCGCCCTGGTTTTTGGGCATGGGGCTCTATCAGGGCGAGGCAATCGAGCCTGAGTTGCGTGCCCGTTATTTCAACCGCTTGCGTTCGGTGATGCTGGAGCCCGTGGAGCAGAACCTGACCAATTCACTGTTCACTCTCACGACCATTCCCGTCTATCGCCGGAACAGCGATGAGTTGCATGCGGTCGAAGGACCAGACACCGTGTCTCCTTACGCGAGGCCCCGGGACAACAGTGCCGAGTCCCTGGCCCGGTTTGGACGGACCACCCTGGATACGTACCTGACGCTATCAGACGTTGAACGGGCGGACATCGATTCTGAAGAACTGCGTGGCCAGCTACCCGCGTTCTGGTACCCGTCGATTCAGAAAAGAACTGGCGTCGCAATCAATGAAAATGAACGGGATTACCGTTACGCGGGGCGCCAGATCGATTTCTATCGTCAGCAGATCAAGGAGCCCGATGTTCCCCGTATTTCATCGAACGCGTTTCTTGTGTCCAGCAGCCGTAACTACATAGACAGTCTGCTTGAGCAGACCCTCACCAGCATGGAGACCATTGTGCTGGAGTCCGACACCCTGTTTGCCTTTGGCAGGGGCGACTACAAAGGCCTGCAGGATGCAGGCCTGCAGGAGCTCGATAACCTCGCTGAACGGCTGCTGAATACGCAGGATCTTGGCCAGATCCTGATTACCGGGCATGCGGACCCGATTGGCAACGAGACCGTCAACCAGAAACTATCGCTCCAACGGGCCATGACCGTTCGCCAGTACCTCATTGGCAAAGGCGTGCCGTCTGGGTTGGTTGCCGCGAAGGGAGCGGGCAGTCAGCGGCCGCTGGTTACCTGTAATCCCAACCAGTCTCGGGCGCAATTGATTGATTGTTTGGCACCGAACCGCCGTGTCGAAATAGAAGTAAGGAAACAACAGTAAACAGCTAAGGAGGGCAAATCGTCGAATAGAAAGAGACTTAGAGAGATTAAGCAGGACGTTAATACTTAACCACATCAATAATCATCACTTGATTAGTGTCGGTGTGTTTAGGACGAACATAAATCAGATTGCGAGATTGAAGGGCGCCCTGAGGCGGCTTTCATCAAAACAGCAAAAGGAGATTAAAGCAGGATGGCTTTCGATACTTACCTCAAAATTGACGGCATTCCGGGAGAGAGCCTGGACGAGAAACACCCTGACTGGATCGAACTGAAGAGCTTTGACTTCGGTGCCAGCCAGGCAACTTCCGCAACGGCCAGTTCTGCCGGTGGCGCTTCTGCAGAGCGTGTAAACCTCAGCGAGTTCCAGGTGCAGAAGCTGGTAGACAAGGCTTCTCCGAAGCTCTTTGAGGCGTGCTGCAAAGGCCAGCACATCAAGGAAGTAGTGTTGCATGTCAATCGCGCCGGTGGCGATAAGGTTCGCTACATGGAAATCAAACTGGAAGAAGTCATCGTTTCCTCCACAACGATGCAGGGCTCTTCGGCCTCATCCAGTTATGAGCGCAATGACCGGGAAGACAGTCTCGATCTGCCGTATGAGAACATCAAGTTCAACTACGCCCGGATCAAGATCACTTACACCCAGCAGAAGCGTTCTGATGGCCAGGGTGGCGGTAACGTTGCCGGTGGCTGGGACCGTACTCGCAACAAGGTCTACAGCTAAGTGAGTCTTGTCGCTCCATTGGAGTGACGGGAAGGTACGCCTGGTAACCTGCCAAAGGGATGCCGGGCGTGTCTTCAGAAAACCAAGCCCGGAAGGATGGCGACAGAAGACATGGAACGACTCGGCGAACTCTCCATCGAAGAGCTGCTTAGCCCCATTGAGGGCAGCGCTCATGCTGGAGGTGAAGACCTCACATTTTCTCTGCTTTTCGACGAAATAAAGGAAGCGCGCCGCGCAGACCCGACCTATTTGCCCCAGGGAGAGTGGAAAACCGAACTCAAACAGTCGGATTGGCCTCAGGTGATCAACCTCACCAGCGAGGCACTCACCGCCCAGAGTAAAGATCTTCAATTGGCTGGCTGGCTGTGCGAAGGCCTGGCCCATCGAGAGGGTTTTGAGGGGATTTCGTTTGGCCTGATGCTCGCAGCACGCCTGCTTGAAGACTACTGGGAAACGCTATACCCGGAGTTGGACGAGGAGGATTTTGACGAACGTGTGGCACGCCTGAGTTGGCTGGGCGATACGTTGGTTGCTGTGGTTCGGACCCTGCCGCTGGTGATGGGGGAACAATACAGCCTTGCTGACTACGAAGAGTCCCGACAGGTTGAGAACCTGGCCAGGAACGATCCGGATGCCATGGGGCAGGCATTGGCTGACGGCAAGATTAACGACGAAATCTTTCAACGCTCCGTTGTGCTGACCAATACCGAGTTTCTGCAGGAGAGGCATGCTGTGATCTCTTCGGCATTGGCGTCGTTGAAACTGCTGGATGGTGCTGGAGATCAGCGCTTCGGGCGTGATGCACCAAGTTATAGCGCTCTCGAAAAAGTTATGGAGCAGTGTCGGGATCTGACCGCCAGGCTCCTTCGGGATCGGGGTGCCAGTGTGGTGGCCGGTGAAGAGCCCGATACCATCGAGACCGGAGAGGAGGAGTCATTGGCAGACGGTGACTCGAAGCCCTTTGCTGTTGCGAGGGGTGACCAGCGAACGGGGCCAATGCGCAGCAATCCACAAAGCCGGGAAGAAGCGTTTGAGCTGCTTAATGGCGTTGCCCGCTATTTCAAGGAACGGGAGCCCCATAGTCCGGTTCCGTATCTCATTGAGCGTGCTGTGAAATGGGGCCGTATGCCACTGGAAGAGTGGCTCAAAGATGTGATCAAGGATCACGGTGTCATCGATACGATTCAGGATACGCTGGGGACCCAGTCCCGAAGCGAAGATTATTGATTATGTCCCGCGCCTCAATTTTTGATCTCTTACATCAGCGCCAGCCGATCAGCGAGCCTGAAACAGTGGCATCGCCGGTGCGCGATGATTACGACGCTGACCGACTGCAGCTACTTGATGGTGTGGCACTAACGCCTGCCGGCCTGGTCAGTTCCGACAGTCTTCCGGAAGCCCACACACCCGCGCTTTCGTCCTCGCTGCGTGGCGCAGATGGCTATGGTTTGCTGGTTCACGAGATTACCGGGCTGGCGGAGGTTTCTGAGCCTGAACTCGCGCGGCTGGAAACCAAGGCATTGCGGCTGCATAAACTGGTGCAGTCAGCGTTGGTGGAAGCTCTGATGCTGCTGGATAGACTGCCGGAAGAAACGGGTTACGACGTTGTTCTCTCGGCCCCGGTGGCATCCGGGGAAGCGGCCGGCATCCTCATCGACCGACTCAGGGCGGTCATCGCTGACACCCATTACGGAGACTGGCTGGGAGAGATTCGTCATAGCCAGCAGGGCAGCGATCCTCATACCACCCTGGCATCGCCTGACGGTGGCATGCCTTACGTGCTCTGGATCAGTGTGGATTCGGTTGCTAACGACAAGGACCTGGTGTCTCCAGAGCTACGCAATGTATTGGTACAGAATGCCCGAGGTAAGGGACTTTATCCTGGAGAGGCGGCAGCCGCAGTTCTACTGCACCGCCTGACGGAAGAGGGCGCCGACCCTGAACACGGATGGACGCTCGAAAGGGCCATGGTTCATGAGCACCCGCCGAGAGCGACACGCCGGGACTACGAAAAACGCAAAGCCATGAGTCAGATGCTAGGTGAATTCTGGCCTGAAGACGACGCATTAGGGGCGCCATCCAGAATTGTTATTGATGCGTTTGGGTTGCCCGGCCGTGCGGTTGAAGTCGGTGGCGTGACCATTGAGCGTTGGCCGGAAATTGACACCATTGATGATGGTATCGGTGTGGATGGGCTCTGCGGCTGGGTAGGAGAAGCCGTGACGGGGTTAATGCTGGTTCTGGCCCTGGCAGAGCTCAAGCCGCAGGAGCACGCCGTTATTCTTGGGGTCCATGCCGAGCGCTGTTCCCGTATGTGGGCATTGCGTGGCCCCGTTAGTGAGGCCACGGATGCCGGAGAGGATCACTCGTGACCGCTGTCACCGTTGTGGGAAGAAATCAGGCTCGCGCCGCAGGCGGTTTTGTGGCCATGGAGGGCAACCGGTTTGCCGTTGATTTTCATGGTGGGGTGGCCTTCAACGATCACTGTTGTTCCGCCATGCCCGTTTTGGGGGCAGGTAACCTTGTCGCCTACACAGGCGGCGGGCTTGCCATCAATCAGGTAGTTGCTTTGGGCGGAGATCACTTTGCCGCCGTGGTTTGTAGCATCACCGAGTACGACGATTCCTTTCATCTTAATGGGTCTTCCTGACAAGTTTGAGAGGATAAGCCCCGTCACTGGGGCCTTTGAGAGATTTTAATCTAGCAATCAACCCGTAATGGGGGCAAGCGTCCGTCGGGATTAAAAAGGGAATTTTAAGATGGCTGAGACCATGCTCGACAATCTAATCAATACATTCAACACCCCGCTGTCCCAGTCCCAGCGCCTGCTGAGCCTGTCGGTCAGCGCGCCGCTGATGCCTCACCGCCTGGTGGGCGAACAACGGATCAGCGAACCGTTTCGCTATACGCTCGATTGCTTTTCGCAGCAGGGCGATATCGAACTCAAAACCCTGATGGCCCAGCCGGCCCGCCTGTCGGTGTTGCAGGCCGACGGCAGTCACCGCCACCTGCACGGTCTGGTCTCCGAAGCCGCCCTGCTGGGCGAAGACGGCGGCGTGACCTACTACCAGCTCACCCTGGTGCCCTGGCTGGAGATGCTCAAGCTTAGGCGCAACAGCCGCATCTTCCAGAACCGCTCGGTGGTGGACATCCTTGGTCAGGTCTTTGAGGGCCACGAACTGGCCCGGGGTGGTTACCATTTCGACCTGCGCCGGGAGTACCCCGCCCGCAGTTACTGCGTGCAGTACCGGGAAAGCGACTTCCAGTTCGTCAGCCGTTTGATGGAAGAAGAAGGCCTGTGGTACTACTTCGAGCATTCCGGTAATGGCAGTGGTGAGGATGACGAAGGTCAGGAGGCGAACCGCTTCGACGGCCACCGCCTGGTGATCACCGACGACGCAGACACCACCCAACCCGTTCAGCCCCGGCTTATCCGCTTCCATCGCCAGGCCGCCACCGAGCAGGAAGACGCCCTCACCCAGTGGGGCGGGGTTCGCCAGCAGCAGCCCACCCGCGTCAGTGTCGGCACCTTCGATTACAAACAGCCGTCGCTGACCAAACGCACCGGCCTGAGCACCCTCAGTGACCAGGGCAACCTGCCGGACGCCGAAGTCTACGACTACGCCGGGGAATACTATTACCACGGCCACGACCGGGGCGAGCGCCTGACCGCCAATCGCCTGGAAGCCCATGAATCCCAGGCCAAACGCTTCCGGGGTGCCGGCGGTGTGCGGCAACTGGAAGCCGGGCGCTGGTTCGAACTCAGCCAGCACCCCCGGCACGACACCGGCGGCGAAGCCGAACGCCAGTTCCTGGTGCTCGGCGTCATCGTCCACGCGGAAAACGCCCTGCCGGTCTCGGCTCACCTCAACAGCTTACCCGGCAGCCTGAAGCCCCAGATCGACGCCGCCAAGCGCGCCCAGGGCCTGGAAGACAGCCAGAACGAAGCGGCCAACGACTACCAGCACACAGGCACCGGCTACTTCCTGGTGGAGCTGGAAGCCCAGCGCCGCACCCAGCCTTACCGTTCACCCTTACGCCATAAACGCCCGGTCATTGGCGGCCCCCAGACCGCCACCGTCGTTGGCCCCGACGGCGAAGAAATCCACACCGATGCCCTCAACCGGGTCCGCGTCCAGTTCCACTGGGACCGCCAGGGTCAGCACAACGAACAGGCCGGCGTCTGGCTGCGGGTGGCCCAGCCCAACGCCGGCCCCGGCTGGGGCGGCGTGTTCGTGCCCCGCATCGGCCAGGAAGTCATTGTCGACTTCCTCGAAGGCGACGCCGACCGCCCCCTGATCACCGGACGCGTGTACAACGGCGAACAGCAACCCAACTGGCACAGCCACGGCCTGCTCTCCGGCTTCAAGAGCAAAACCTACCGGGGCAGCAAGTACAACGAACTGGTCTTTGACGACGCCACCGACCAGGAACGGGTGCGCCTGAACTCCGAAAACGAAAAGAGCCAGCTCAACCTGGGCTACCTGATCCATCAGAATGGCAACCACCGGGGCAGTTTCCGAGGCACCGGGTTCGAACTGCGCACCGACGCCTACGGCGCCATCCGGGCCAACGAAGGTCTGTACCTGACCAGTTGGGGCCAGATCGGCGCCAGCGGCGACCAGCTCGACCTCACCCCGGCGAGACAACAGATCCAGAGCGCCTGGCAACTGACCGATACCCTCAGCCAGAGCGCCCAGGACCACAACGCCGACGGCCTGCAAGCCAGCGCCTACCTCAAACAGGCCGGTGAAGACGCCGACGACACCTACGGCACCAGCGAACAGCTCACCGACAGCGACCAAAGCAACGCCGCCGGCGCCAGTGACAGTGGTGGCAGAGGCGAAGCGGCCCGAATGAAAGCGCCCTGGCTGCACCTGGCCTCGCCCGCCGGCATCACAATGAGCACGCCAGAATCCACCCACCTGGCCCAAGGCAAATCCCTGAGCGTGGCCACGGGCGAAGACGTGAACGTTGCTACTGGCAAGAGCCTGGTGGGGTCCATCTCCGAAGCCCTGTCGCTGTTCGTGCAGAAGGCGGGCATCAAGTTGTTTGCGGCAAAAGGCAAGGTAGAGGTGCAAGCGCAAGGCGATGCTATGGAGTTGACCGCCCAGAAAGACCTCAAGATCACCTCCACCGAAGGCCGCGTGGAAATCAACGCTGCCAACGGCATCCTGCTGGCCAGCGGTGGCGGTTACATCCGCATCGAAGGCGGTGATGTCCAGGTACATGGCCCGGGCACCATCGACGTAAAAGGCGCCCAGCATGCGTTTGCTGGGCCGGCGAGCGTCGATGTGCCTATGCCGGAGCTGCCGGAGGGGGAAAACACACTCTGTCCAAATCAGGGCCAATCGGCAGCCAGCGGCGGCGATGGTGCCGTGGAGAACTGACCGTGAAGAGTATTGATGAGACTGTGTTCATTAACGACGCTCTGACGTTTGCAAAATCCGGTCAGTTGTATCGTCTGATCGATCCAGCCCATACGCCGGGACGTCGCCTGAGTGGCCAGGCTCTGAAAAGAGCAGAATTGGTCAGAAATCCATTCTTCGCCGAAACGCCGTCTCAAAAACTCTATCTACAGAGTCTTGATAGTGAATCAATTGAGGAGATGAAGCGTGAGTTATTGCGAGAAAGGAACGCACGAGCATCAAGTCTGCTGGGGCCTGTCCCTTTTTGCGGCTGGCTCATGTCGCGATATTCGTGCCGTACGCTGGCCACTTATCTCAGTAAACAGCTTTCTCAGAAATCTCGGAGAGGCAACCGCGCTCTGTTACGTTTCTATGACCCGAGAGTGCTTCAACAATTGACGCGTATTCTGGAGCCCTGGCAGTTGTCAGCATTATTGGGCCCGGTTGATCGCTGGGTTTATCTGGATAAGGAGAATCGGATTCGTGAAATAGCCCCTCACCGTTCTGGTCAGCGTCACTTGGGCAGCCTTCACTTAACCGCCGAACAGTGGCAGGCCATTCACCGCATTGGACAGATCAATCGTTGTTTTGAACGCTATCGGGCCCTACCGAAAGAAGATCAGCAGACACCTGCCACAGATGGCTTGATCGACAATCTGCTCGTGGCTGCTTATGCAAACGGGCTGACCGAACGGGTGGACATGACTGCTTTCGTGCTTCATGGCCTGATGAGTCACGTTGACTTTCATCGCCACCCCCTTATGCAGAATCTGCTGCGACAAGTGGGGAGCTCCAGCTATATCGGATTGACCAATCGCCTTACCGACAAGGAATGGGAAGTGATTTCAACAGTTGAGGAGATTTCTTAGCATGGCAACAGCATCAAGGATGAATGCTCATGCCGCTGCAGGAGAGACAGCCGGTGCGTCGAGTGAACGTTGCAAATTCTGCGAGCGCAAAGGCTTGCCCATATTGCCGGTGCGTTATGCCGTGTGTCAGCGCAATGATCGGAACAGTGGTATTCCAGAGCTTGATGAAGCCCGTGTTCGAGAGTTCACCGATATCATGCTCGACCAGTCTCTTGATGAAAATGGTAACCGCGTGGCTCGTGAGGTGCCTGCGGATATCAGGAATGAAATTGCAGAAAGTACCGACAGTCAGGTTAACAAGTACATACTGCGCCAGCTGCGCCAGGGTTACCTTTACTTCTATGATCAGGACAACCCTCATGGCATGTATTGGTACGCTTACGCGATCACCAGTGACGGCAAGTTTTACAAGTTCCCAGTTGCGCGTCCTGAAGCTCTGGATGACATCCGCTTTCCCGAAGCTTGCAAGAACAAGGCAAATGACGCTCTGCACGCCTCTCTGGTGACGCTACCAGACCCCGACAACTCCGGAACGCTCTACTATGCGTATTCCGAGCATGCGTGGTCCATTGATCATATCCACAGGATCGGTAGCGACCCCGCCTGGCGCGAAGCCCATATGCAGAAAGTCGATATCCAGGGCTGGGTAAATGGCCAGAGCCAACCGTTCGCCTATGGAACGGACGAACTCGATAAAGTGGCGGAATACAGCGATGGCGCGGACGATCAGGGAACGCAGTTCTGGTCCAGCGGCCCCCGGCGCGAACTGTATAGCCGAGAAGACCTGAAAGAAGCCATGGACCTTCGGCTGGACCATGCAGCCAGTCGCTATCAGGGGAAAGGGTTAATTCTTGCGGTCAAAGATGAAGCCGGCATTATCGATGAGCTTAACGCCTATCGTCACCAGGCGCTTGCCGAGGTTGAGGATTTCCTGTGCGAAAGCGACGGTAATCGTCGCAAGTTGCTGTGCAAGCAGGCGATTGACGCGTTCAAGGAGAACTTCGCACAGAACTACACCGCGAGTCAGAAGAAATCGCTGGACGAAGCTGTTGATAAAGCCCGAGCCGAGCGAGATGCGTTTGAAGACAAGAGCCATTCCGGCGACGATGTCTCCCGGAGAGAACGGGCGCAGGCTCAGCGCACTCGAAATCAGTTGAATCAGGCGGTCAGAGAGGCCGAGGCTGAGCGAGAAGAATTCTTGCTCGAACAACAACGCGGGGCCGAAGAGCGAGCACTACAGAAGCGGCAGCTTCAAGCCGACATTGAAGAGCTGAAACGATTAAAAGCGGAGCGAGAGAAGACGCTTGCCCGCCGAGCAGCTAGCAGTGACGTAATGGTCGCACGCGCGGCCGAAGTGGCGCAACAAGATCCCTTCTATGATAACGAGATCCAACGCAAACAGCTTCTGCTCAACAGCATCAAGTCTGAGGCGGAGCGTATGGCCGAGAAGCATGCCGCCCAACTTGATGAGCTTTATGACACGAAAACGCTGAAAGACTTCACGGACCATCACGAAAAGCAAACCCGCGTTTGCCAGGCCCTTCTAGCCCTACACGATAGTGATTACGTGTTGTGGGTGAAGCACCACCTGGCTGACCTGATAGGCCGCTACAGTCACACGGACTACTGGATGGGGTTGGGGCTGAGTGGCATGCTCGCCAATACGTTAAGGGGCGGTATTCTGTCCCCGGCCAGTGGTAGCCTCTGGCAATCGATTGCCGAAACTATGATGGCCGAAGGCTCGATCATTCTGGCTGCCCTGTTTTCCAACAATGCAGAACTGATAAGCCGGGCGCGCGACACCATGTCATCGGTACCCGCCGGTAACCAACTATCGGCGGATACGCTGGCTGCTTGGGGGGATCGCTTCGGAACCCTCCAGGCCTCAACGCTCAAGCTGGATTATCGACAGCCTTCCTCCGATGATCTTATCAACCGGCTGCGCCCCATCCAGGGTCAACTCGCCAGCACGATCGGTAACGCCATTGCGACACTCGTGACCCAAGACCTTGTTAGCGGCTCCGCCAACGATACCAAGCCTACCTTGCGTCGCTTCATGCACCTGGAACAACTGGTCTTCATGAGTGATCCCGATGTGCAGAAAGGTGAGGCGCCTCCGGCGACACTGATCGAGGTTACGTTGACGATGGCACAATATGCCCATTGGCAGCGCCAGATCGTCCAGCATTATCAGAACAGTACGAACAACAAAGGGGCAGATACCGAACGTGCCATGCCCTCGTTTGGAAGTAGCGGCGGCAATTTTTCCGCGCCCATGGGGGAAAACGGGGTTGTTGTAACCGTTACGATTCCCTGTTTTGGGCTTGATCAGGAGACGGTCCAGCGCCTGGTCGCGAACAGTGCCCCGGGCGACAGTTATGATGCCGAACAAGCCCAGCAGCAATGGGCGGATCTCGCCAAGAGTGCCCGTGATATTGCCGGAAAGATCGCTGGCAGTGGTAGCTACGGCAAGCTGCTGGCGTTCGGACTGACCGCCTGGAATTTGCTGTTGGCGGTTGACCAGGAGTTGCTGGCCGAGGAGAACCACGGGGCCGACTGGAACCGATTGCTGAGTTCAGCGGTCAGTCTACTCAGTGCGGGTATGGGGGCTGCCCAAGGGTATCAGACGATTCGTGCCGCCAGCCTGGGGTCGGGTGCCGAAGGGGCATTGGGTCGACTGGTCAACGCCAGCGCCTGGAAACTGGGCGGCGGACTGCTCGGCGTGGCGAGTGGAACCCTGTCGATCTGGGATGGAATGCGTAAGTTGACCGAGTCATCGCGTGCCAGGCAGGTGGGCCAGAGCCTGACCGCCGATAACCAGAAGATCATGGGTGGTTTCGGAGTGGTCAGCGGTATCAGCACGCTTCTGGTCATTGGTGCAGGCGTGGTCGTCGGACTCGCTGTGGGACTTTTCTTCGGTATCCTGGCGCTCTTGTTGGGTGCCTGGCTGGTCACCCTGGTTGCGCCATCGGTGCAGATGTGGATCGATCGCAGCCTGGTTGGCCACCACTCAAGTCAGGTACAGCCGTTCGAGGACCTAGCCTCGGAACAAAGCTCGCTGGAGATGGTGTTTGAGGGGTTGGTGGTAGAACTGTCGTGGGAACCGGCGGCACCCGACCCGACGAAATATTTTGATAGCACCTCAAGTGGCGGTGGAATGCTGGGGTTCAGTCTCGATTCGGAGGCTCGCAGAGAAGAGGAGGAGCGTGTCGCAGATTTGGTCAGAATCAACCTGAAGGTTCGGGTGCCGAAGTTGGATTGCATGGAGTTAGTGCTTCAATGTGTACCTCGTGAAAAAAGACTGGGAGCAGTTTTTGACTGGACCTACCAAAAGAGCCGGAGCAGTGAAACGCTAATATTTGGGGATGGCAGTAGCTCACTCCCCGGTAGTGAATCCGAACGCCGTCCAGAATTTACGCTGAAAGACAAGGCCTACGAGACGGAGTGGTCGCAAATATACTCGAAAAACGCATTGAGCCAATTGGTTGACCTCACGATCAGATTTACATCTACAGACACCAATTCGTTCAGTCGTGACCTATTGACTATGCAACTCGAAAATCCAGAAAGCGAACCGGAGACACCCGAATGAAACGTTTGATTTTTACGATGATGTTGTGTCTTTCTAGTAGCGTACAGGCTGAAGTCCTGTTTCAGGACCCGACGCGAAAGGCAATTGAGGAAGCTTTTGATCAACTGTCGGAGAAAGAGGTCAAGGATGTTTCTCCCCCCAATGCCAGTAAGAAGCAATATTTATTAGGGCTTCTTTATCTGAATGGTGACAAAGAGTTCCATGTTGAGAGGAGTTGTGAAAAAGCTGTTGAGCTATTAACACAATCCTGGAAGGCTGATATCGCCGATGCCGGTCATGCTCTGGCCACCATGTATTATCACGGCGTTTGTGTGGAAAGAAATATTGACAAGGCGAGAGAGCTCGCAACTGAAACGGCTGAGGATGGTTTTATTCTGGCGCAACGCATGCTGGGGCTGGCCTATGTGGGTGAGGAATGGGAACAGCTCTATTCTTACGATGTCGAAAAAGGTATCTATTGGCTAAGCAGGGCAGGTAACGCTGGCGATAGAGAATCCGCTGGGCAACTATCATATATGTACGAAAGGGGTGAAAAAGTTCCTCGGGATGAAAGTAAGTCTTTTTCGTGGCTGAAAAAAGGTGTCTTCAATAGATTTGAACCAAGAAATAGCATTGGCTTACCCCTATTGGCTGAAAGCTATGAAAAAGGTGTGGGTACTGAGATAGATCTCGTCAAAGCTTATAAATATTATGACCTTTGTGGTACCGCTGGCGTCGAAGGCAAACAACGCATTTCCAAAAAAATGACCCAGAAGCAGATCGACGAGGCTATTCGCCAGTCTCGTGCTTGGCAGGAAGAATATAATACATATGTGCCCAGCTATTATGGGCTGGAGCGTCAAGCGGATGGCACATACCGCTAAACCTCGAGGAAGTAAGCCATCGTCGCGGCTGTCGGTCACTGAGGCCAATACATAGCTGGCGCGCTTCATCCGCTACGTGCAACTGGCCTACATGGGCGATCCAAAGCCGGGTACTACCACATAATCTGCACAACGTCCACCTATCCCAGGCGGAATACCGCCAATGGTGGCAGTGGATGATGCCCTTCTGCAACTCATTGCCCCAGAGCGCGAATGCCAGCCAGGCCCCCTGAAATTCGTCGATGAGAGCAGCGGCAATGTACGCACTGATGGCGGATACAGGCCGCGTAATCGAGCCGGTATCCCGGTTTTGCGCTGGTCACCGATGTCTTCCAGCAGCTAGGCGACGGGGTGTCTTTGTCGACACCTTCGGCCTCGACCAACAACAACGCTGGACAGATCTGTCGACAAGTGCGGTCAGTTTGAACCCCGTTAGAAGTGGCGGGGATTACCGGAGGACCATGCCGGAGGCGGGTTGACACCGAAATCCCTGCAGGGCCTGCCATGGACGGGGCTGATTAGTGGTTACGAGAATGCTCTCCATGCAGTCGGGGACGGTAGTCAAAACGCCGTGATTCGGCTAACAGCAGCACTCGGCGGCCCATTTGCCAAGGTGGCAGCCACGGCGGTTGACGGTGTGGTGGGTCCAGCACTGGTGGCAATGGGTGTTATCGCTCGCTCTCCCGTGGTAATGGTGGACGTAACCATGAGCCGTGCAAATGCCATCGCTGAACTGACCACCCGAATGATGGCATTGAACCCGGAGGTGGGAAGCCTGG
>Ga0208561_100043_pt1 | contig 36877 bp, 33 predicted proteins | sample Shrwel1BS1Day9_FD_187536 | JGI IMG/M metagenome (GOLD analysis project Ga0208561, IMG submission 187536) | Subsurface microbial communities from deep shales in Ohio, USA - Utica-3 well 1 S-1-Day9 (SPAdes) (version 2) ... | reverse complement strand
GCGTTAAAAGTGGGGTAGGCGGTGAGGTCCGGTTCAAGGGCTTCACTCATGTTCACGCCGTACCGGCCGATAAACCATTTGATGACCCGGTTCTTCAGGGCAGGCGCTACGTCCATGTCGGCGAGGCGGCCGGCCAACCGGGAAACCGCCAGCTGCGGGGTTACGTACTGGCTGAGAACAAACAGTTTATCAAGCATCCATGAAGTCTCTTGCGTTAAAACGACCGGCAAGTTTATCAAATTGTAACCACTGTATAGAAATGGTTTTGAAGTTTCGCGGTTGCGGCAGAGGCTTGCTATGATCGACCCCCTTAATCGGACGAAAGGCGTACATTGATCCCATGTTGTTGATTATTGGAGCTGTAATAGTTATTGCCAGCGTGCTGGGCGGCTACGTCCTGCACGGCGGCAATCTGGCTGTACTCTGGCAGCCAACCGAGGTGCTGATTATTGGCGGTGCTGCCGTGGGGTCGTTCGTTATTTCCAATTCCCTGCATACCATCAAGGAAGTGTTTCAGGGTGTGCTTCGCCTGCTGACTGGTTCGCCATTCAATAAGTCCTATTACATGGATCTTCTGAGCCTGATGTACGAGATTTTCGACAAATCCCGTAAACAGGGCGTGATGGCCATTGAAGAAGACATCGATAATCCGGAGAGCAGCCAGATTTTTACCCGGTATCCGGCCGTGATGAAGTCAAAGTACCTGCTGGATTTCATCACCGATTACCTGCGCATTATCAGTACCGGCAATATGGCGGCCCACGAGCTTGAAGGCATGATGGAAAACGAGATTGATAGCCGTCAGCATGAGCTTGAGGAGCCGGCTCACGCGGTTAACAAGATCGCCGACGCCTTGCCGGGCCTGGGTATTGTTGCTGCCGTTCTGGGGATCGTCATCACCATGAACTTCCTGAGCGAAGGCCCCGAACGCATTGGCTTGAGTGTGGCCGCGGCCCTGGTGGGTACCTTTATGGGTATCTGGATGGGCTATGGTTTCATCGGCCCCACCTCGATTGCACTGGAACATGCCGCCAAGTACGAACTCAAGGCCTATGAGTGTGTGAAATCAGCCATCGTTGCGACCGTCTCCGGCCAGGCGCCCCAGATGGCCATCGAGTTTGGCCGCAAATCGCTGCCCACCGATAAACGGCCTGGGTTCCAGGAACTGAACGACCACGTGCGTTCCAAGTGATCATTGTCCAGGCATCGGGCTAGACGGAGTAGGGCGTGGAAGAACAGCCGATAATCATCAAACGCAAGAAGAAGGTGGTCGCCGGTCATCACGGTGGCTCCTGGAAAGTGGCGTTTGCCGATTTTGCCACCGCCATGATGGCCTTCTTCCTGGTGCTGTGGCTAACCGCCACGGCGACCCCGGAGCAGAAGCTGGCGGTTGAGGGTTACTTCAAAGATCCTGTTGGCTTTACCGAGGGTGGTTCACCAAGTCCAGTGGATCTGGAGGGCAGTGCGTCGGTGATCCAGGAATCAACGCAGGACGTGGCACCTAATCAGATTCAGCTGAAAGACGAAACCGTCGACCAACTGTCCGAAACCCTGGAGCAGCGCCGAATGCAGGAGCTGTTCCAGGAGCTCCAGGAGCGCATCGAGCAAAGCGAGACCCTGAAGGAATTCAAGGATCAGCTGCTGATCGATATCACGGATGAAGGTCTGCGTATCCAGATCGTTGATCGCTCCGGCCGCCCCATGTTCGACAGTGGGCGGGCCGAGCTGAAATATTATTCACAGGACATCCTGTTTGAGCTGGCGGACACCCTGGGAACTGTTAACAACAAGCTCAGCATTACCGGCCATACGGATTCGACGCCTTTCAGCGGCCGCCCCGGTTACACCAACTGGGAGTTGTCAGCCGATCGCGCCAACACCGCACGAAGGGCTCTGGTGGCTGGTGGTGTGCGCCCGGAGCAGATCGCCCGGGTGGTGGGTTTGAGTGACTCTGTGTTGTTCGACAAGGAAAACCCCAGGGCGCCGGTCAACCGTCGAATCTCCATCATCGTCCTGAACAAGAAAACCGCCGACGACATCCAGAGCGGCGCTTCGCGCCCGGACAAGCCTCTGATTGACCTCACCCAGCCCAGCGAAGAGCAGCAACAGGACGCGATGAAACAACTGGAAGGTGATGACTGGTTCAACCAGCCTGATGAACCCGCGCCGGGCGAGCTCAACTGGTAGCAGGCGCCGACCAAGCCGGCGTCTGGCTCAGGAGAGCTTAAGCCCCCGGGCCTGCTGCTCGGTCATGTCCTGGAGGATGCGATGAAAGCTCTTCAGCCGCTCCGGTGAAATGTCGCCCGCCTCGGCCGCCGCGTCCAGTGCGCAACCCGGGTCGCCCATGTGGCGGCAGTTGCGGAACTTGCAGTGGCCGATCAGCGGCCGAATCTCCCGGAAACCGTACTCCAGTTCCTGTGGCGTCATGTGCCAGAGGCCAAATTCCCGGATGCCCGGTGAATCAATCAGATCCCCGCCAATGGGCAGGTGGAACAGGCGGGCAGTGGTGGTGGTGTGAACGCCCTTGCCGGTACTCTCGGATACAGCCCCCACGCGCAGGCTTTGGTCCGGCAGCAGAGTCTGGATGATCGATGACTTGCCCACACCCGACTGACCCACAAAAACACTGGTCTGGCCTTTTACCAGTTCCTGGACTTCCGGTGCCGGCGCATCCTGGGCACTTGCTGCCGAGGTTTGCACCACCTGATACCCCAGGTTTTCATACCGCGAGAGCAGGGTCTGGATCTGCTCGCGGTTATGCTCACCAATCAGGTCGGTCTTGTTCAGCAGGATCACCGCAGGAATGTCTGCGGTTTCAGATGCGACGAGATAGCGGTCAATCAGGTTGTCGTGGGGCTCGGGTTCCGGGGCAATCACTAGGATAATATGGTCAATGTTCGCCGCCACCGGCTTCAGCGCCCCGAAATTGTCCGGTCGCTGCAGCAGGTTGTCCCGGTCGCATCGGGCGACAATCACCCCGGTCTCGCTTTTGCCCGGGCGCCAGATAACCTTGTCGCCGGTCACCAGACTGTCGATGTTGGCCCGCACGAAGCAGCGGAATACCTGACTCTGGGTTTCTCCCTCAAGTGCCTCGATGTCGAGCTGCTGCCCAAAGTGAGCGATCACCAACCCCTGTTGCTCGACGCCAAGCTCCCCGGCCTCGGCCTGTTCCTGAACGGCTTTCTCTTTGCGCGCGGCCCGGTTGGCCCGCTCTTTCTGGATTTTCTCGATACGCCATTGCTGGCGTTTGTTCAGTCTGCGTTTGGCCATGTACTCGTACGTTTTCCGGGGAAGTGGTGTGACACATGATACGTGAATCATGGACAATGGGTTAACTTCGGTGCTGGCTTTCAACCTTGTAGCCTGAAAGTTGCGGTGCGGGGTGCCATGCGGGTAAGGCTTTCCAGGAGACGCTGCGAGCACATCCCTGTGCGCTTAGCTGAAGCCATCCATGGCTTCAGATACTCCTGGAAAGCCTTACCCGCATGGCCCCTTTGTGCTCACTGCTTTTCGCCTGAAATAAAAGGTTTAAGTCGTAAGCACTACAGCCAGAGATTTGTGATCGCAGGAGCAATGGCGCTTCCAAATAAAGCTGTTGGCTCTATTTCAAGGCGGCATGCACGGAATTTGAACGTGTGGGTGGGGGCGTGGGTTGGCTTTCCGAAAATTTTGAAGGCCATGGATGGCCTGAAATAAGCGCACATGGATGTGCTCGTAGCGGTTTTCGGAAAGCCAACCCACGACCACGCCCGCACTGCCACCCAAATAAAGAGGCCCAAAAATGGCAGAACAGAACACAAAGCTAGTCTGGATAGACCTGGAAATGACAGGCCTGGACCCGGAGAAAGAGCGGATCATTGAGATGGCGACCATCATCACCGATTCGGAGCTGAACACCGTCGCTGAAGGCCCGGTGATTGCCATTAACCAGCCGGACAGCCTGCTGGACGCCATGGACGAGTGGTGCACCAAAACCCATGGTGCCAGTGGACTGACCCAGCGGGTGAAAGAAAGCAATGTTAGTGAAGCCGAAGCCGAGCAAATCACCCTCGAATTCCTCAAGGAACACCTGTCCGCCGGCGAATCCCCCCTGTGCGGCAACAGCATCGGCCAGGACCGCCGCTTCCTGGTGAAATACATGCCCGAACTCGAAGGCTTCTTCCATTACCGGAACCTGGACGTGTCCACCATCAAGGAACTGGCCCGCCGTTGGCGCCCTGATGTGCTCAACGGCGTAAAAAAGAAAGGCAGCCACCTGGCACTCGACGACATTCGCGATTCCATCAACGAGCTGCGCCACTACCGCGAGACGTTCTTCAAACTCCAGGAGTAAAGCGGGAGCTTACTGGCCGTGACGGCGCAGGGCCCAGGCCACATGCTCGCGCACCAGTTCCGAAGGATGGTCGGCCCGCTGTTTCAGGGCCTCAATCACGGGAATGGTGGAAGGTGCGTTGCCCAGCCCGACGGCCAGGTTGCGTAGCCAGTTCTCGTAGCCGGTACGGCGGATGGCCGAACCTTCGGTGCGTTTGAGGAACTGCGCCTCGGTCCACAGGAACAGTTCGGCCAGTTCCGAATTGTCCAGTCCATGCCGGGGCTGGAAGTCATTTTCCGCCGTGGCCTTACTGAATTTGTTCCAGGGGCACACCAACTGGCAGTCGTCGCAGCCAAACACCCGGTTGCCCATCTTCGCGCGCAATTCCTCGGGGATCGGTCCCTTGAGCTCGATCGTGAGGTAGCTGATGCAGCGCCGGGCATCGAGTAAGTGAGCACCAACAAAGGCATCGGTGGGGCAAACCTCCAGGCAGGCGGAGCAGGAGCCGCAGTGCTGCTTCTCGAACGGTTCGTCCACCGGCAGGGGCGCACTGGTGAAGATTTCGCCCAGGAAGAAATACGAGCCGGCCTTCGGGTGAATCAGCATGTTGTTCTTGCCAATCCAGCCCAGCCCCGCCCGCTGCGCTAGCCCCCGTTCCAGAACCGGGGCGCTGTCCACGAAGGCCCGGTAGTCATAGCCACTGACCGCCTCGTCGATCCATGTGGCCAAGGTGGCCAGGCGTTTGCGCATGAGTTTGTGGTAATCGCGACCAGCATGAGTTTGTGGTAATCGCGACCAAGGGCGTAGCGCGTGATGTAGGCCTTTTCCCGGTTCTGCAGGGTATGTTTGGGGTTGTCCGGCGCGGGCAGGTAATCCAGGCGAACCGAGATCACCCGGGCCGTCCCCGGTACCAGGGAATCGGGGGTGTAGCGCTTGTCGCCGTGATCGGCCATGTAGCCCATCTGCCCGTGGTACCCGGCTTTCAGCCATTGTTGCAGGCGTTCGGCATGGGGGCCGGTATCGGCTAGCGTGATGCCGGCGTCGGCAAAGCCCAGGTCTTTGGCCCACTGACGAATACGCCCTGGCATGTCTGCCAGTGGTGTGTGGGTGCGGTTGTCTTCTGGGGAAGTGGCCATGATGACTGCCTGGTGCGGTCGCCTGCGAATATTTAATTTGATTAAGTTATGACCTTTTTTTCTGTTTTGCTATGCTTTACAGGTATCTGGCCAAAGGTCTTAAACCGAATTCTTTACCTGTATCTCTGGAGTCGCGGCCTATGCCGACGCAGACCACGCACAGTTTACCAGAAGCCCTGTATTCCGCCGATGCCGTGCGGGCGATGGATGAGTACCTGATTGGCGAGCAGGGAGTGGATGGTTTTGAGCTGATGCAGTCCGCAGCCCGGGCGGCTTTCCGTCAATTGCTGCGACTCTCACCCCCGCCGGAATCGATTCTGGTGCTTTGCGGTGCAGGGAACAATGGTGGTGACGGCTACCTGGTCGCTGCCAACGCGCTTCGTCATGGCATGAACGTGCAGTGTGTGGCCGTGGCGCCGGTTGAAAAACTGTCCGGTGACGCGCTGAAAGCGGCGAACAAGGCGCGGGCCGAAGGCGTTGAGATACAGGCGCTGGCGGATCTGGCTGAGTCAGAGTTGGAAATAAAGCTCGGGTCTGTCGCCGTCATCGTGGATGCCATGCTCGGAACAGGCGTTACCGGAGCACCAAGGGAGCCGGTCGCCAGTGTGATTCGTGCAGTGAATGCGTCGGGCATTCCGGTGCTGGCCGTGGACCTTCCCTCGGGGCTTAACGCCAATACCGGCGCTGCCGAGGGAGAGATTATTCGCGCAGCTCTCACCGTGACGTTCATTGGCGCCAAAGCGGGTTTGTATACCGGTCAGGGCGTGGGGGCGTGTGGTCGCGTTGTTTTTGAGTCGCTTTCCACGGAAGCCTACCGCGTCAATGACCAGCAGCAGGCGGTAGCCGGCCTATACCGTTGGTCTGCCTGTCAGTCCTGGTTGCCCCAAAGGGCGTTGAATGCCCATAAGGGAAGCTTTGGCCACGTTCTGGTGGTTGCCGGTGACCATGGCTTTGGTGGCGCAGCGCTTATGGCAGCTGAAGCCGCCGCCCGCTCAGGGGCGGGGTTGGTGTCCCTGGCTACCCGCGAGGAACATGTGTCTGCGGCGCTGGCGCGCTGTCCCTCGGTGATGGTGCGCGGGGTTGGCCACGGTAATGATCTGATGCCCTTGCTGGAAAAAGCGGACGTGGTCATTTGCGGTCCGGGCCTGGGTCAAAGCACCTGGGGGCAGCAATTGCTGCAAGCCGTGATGGGCAGTGGCAAACCACGGGTGCTGGATGCTGACGCCCTCAATCTAATGGCCGGACAGGCGCCCTCCGTTTATGATCAGCAGGTGCTTACCCCTCATCCGGGAGAGGCCGCGCGCCTGCTGGGTTGTCAGGTTGCCGATGTGGAGGCCGATCGCCTGGCAGCGGCGAAGAAGTTGCAGCAAATGTTTGGTGGCGTGGTGTTATTGAAGGGTGCCGGTACCGTGATGGTTTCGGGCACCGGGGTACCCGCCATCATTGCAGGAGGTAATCCGGGGATGGCGACCGGCGGCATGGGTGATGTCCTGTCGGGGATGGTGGGTGCGCTTGTGGCCCAGATGCACAATCTGGAAAAGGCCACTATTGCAGCAGCCTGTGCCCACCTGGCGGCGGCCGATCAAGCCGCGCAGCGCCAGGGGTACATGGGGTTGTTGCCCGTAGACGTAATCGAGGCCCTGGCCGGCGTTTTTCGTTCAGTGCAGCCAGTGGTTGCCAGTAGCCGCCGGGAGGGTGAATGAGCATATTTGGTAATGAGCGCCGGTTGTATCTGGAAGGCGAGGCTGAAACCGAGCGCCTGGGCGAGGAGCTGGGAAGGCTCGTTGAAGAATCGGGCCACGGCGCGACCCTGTATCTGGACGGTGACCTGGGCATGGGCAAAACCACCCTGAGTCGGGGCATTATGCGTCGTCTGGGGCACGAGGGCGCGGTCAAGAGCCCGACTTACACGCTGGTGGAGCCTTACGAGGACCTGGAGCCTCCGGTATTTCACTTCGACCTGTATCGCCTTGGCGATCCGGAAGAACTCGAATACATGGGGATTCGGGATTATTTCTCCGATAAAGCGCTGTGTCTGGTGGAGTGGCCGGAACGGGGTGAGGGTGTGCTGCCAGAGCCGGATCTGGAGATCCATCTTGAAAGGCAGGGGGAAGGCCGTTCTGTCGTACTTCGGGCCCGCTCTGAATTTGGCGCTTCCTTGTTGAACGATATTGAACTGATGGGGCAACACTGATGAAACGGTTACTCAGGCTCACGTTCGTGTTTCTGATGATGGCCACGGCCGGCTTTGCCTCGGCGGCCAGTAAAGTGGAAGGTTTGCGGATATGGCCGGCGCCGGATCATACCCGCGTGGTCTTTGACACTGGCAGCCAGGTGAACCACAACGTATTTTCCCTCTCCTCGCCGGCCAGGTTGGTGATTGATCTGAAAGATGTCGCTCTGGCAACCAACCTGGACGCCGTGGATCTGTCCGGTAGCCCGATCCAGCGTATTCGCAGCGCACCCCGTAACGGTGATGACTTGCGCGTCGTGCTGGATTTGAAAAGTGACATCAAGCCCCGCAGTTTTTCCCTGAAACCCAACAAACAGTATGGTCACCGTCTGGTGATCGACCTGATCGACGAGAATGGCACCCGCATTGAACAGGCCAACAGCCCGACACTGACCGAGGATGCCTCGGGCAAGCGGGATATTGTGGTGGTGGTGGATGCCGGCCACGGCGGCGAAGACCCGGGTGCCATCGGGCCGCGGGGCACCCGTGAAAAAGACGTGGTTCTGAGAATGGCGAAAACCCTGGCTGCTTTGATCAACGAGCAGCCAGGATACACCGCCAAGCTGACCCGGACCGGCGATTATTACATCGGTCTGAGAAATCGGACCATCCTTGCGCGTAAGTACAACGCGGATCTGTTTGTATCGGTGCACGCGGATGCGTTCCGCACGCCGCAGCCCAAGGGAGCCTCGGTGTTTGCCCTGTCCCAGCGTGGCGCTACAAGTGAAACAGCCCGCTGGCTAGCCCGCAGCGAGAACCGCTCGGACCTGATTGGGGGCGCGGGTAATCTGTCGCTGGAGGGTCGTGATGACCTGCTTGCCGGTGTCCTGCTTGACCTGTCCATGACCGCCAGCATCAACGCCAGTCTGGGTGTTGGCAGCTCGGTACTTGCTGAGCTGGGGCAAGTGGCCGAATTGCACAAGCCGGGCGTGGAGCAAGCCGCCTTTGTGGTGCTCAAGTCGCCGGATATTCCCTCAATTCTGGTGGAAGCCGGCTTCATCTCCAATCCCACCGAGGAGAAGAAGCTCTCGTCTGACTGGTATCGAAGCCGGCTGGCCAGGGCGATTATGGGAGGCATTGACGATTATTTTCAGACCACACCGCCACCAGGCACCTTACTGGCCTGGCAAAAGCGCAATGGTAACAGTAATGCTGTCAGCCGTTACCAGATCCAGCGTGGCGATACCCTCTCGGCCGTGGCTCGTGAGAACCAGGTTTCTGTTAACGAACTGATGCGTTTTAACGGCATGAATGATGATCGTGTTATGGTAGGGCAAACCATTCGCATCCCTTCATCGTGATTACGAGGTAAGTCCCGGCTATGCCCCACATTCAGTTGCTTCCGCCCCGACTGGCGAACCAGATTGCCGCCGGCGAGGTGGTGGAGCGGCCCGCATCTGTTGTCAAAGAACTGGTGGAAAATGCCCTGGATGCCGGGGCTTCCCGGGTGGATGTGGAGGTCGAGCAGGGCGGTGCCAAGCTGATCCGGGTCCGGGATGATGGCTTTGGTATTGGCGAAGCCGATCTGCCGCTGTCCCTCAGCCGCCACGCCACCAGCAAGATTACCTCCCTGGACGACCTCGAAGCCGTGGGTACCCTCGGTTTTCGGGGTGAGGCGCTGGCCAGTATCAGCTCCGTCTCCCGTCTGGCGTTGACGTCCCGTACCGCAGAGCAGGAAGCCGCGGCGCGGGTGCAGGTGGAAGGCCGCGACATGGATGCCAGCATTACCCCGGCGGCTCACCCTGTGGGCACCACCGTTGAAGTGCGGGACCTGTTTTTCAATACGCCCGCCCGGCGCAAGTTCCTGCGCACCGAGAAAACCGAATTCAATCATGTGGAAGAGTGCATACGTCGCCAGGCCCTGAGCCGCTTTGATGCCGGTTTCACCCTTCGCCACAACCAGAAAGTGGTGCAGAGCCTTCGACCCGCAGCCTCGGACCTGGACCGGGAGCGTAGGATTGGTTCGCTCTGCGGCCAACAGTTCATTGATAATGCGGTGCTGATCGACACCGAAGCCACCGGCCTGCGCCTGTGGGGCTGGGTGGCGTTGCCGACCTTCTCCCGCAGCCAGGCGGACTTGCAATATTTCTTCGTGAACGGGCGGGTGATCCGGGACAAGCTGGTGGCCCACGCCGTGCGCCAGGCCTACCGGGACGTGTTGTACAACAACCGGCACCCGGCGTTCGTGCTGTATCTGGAAGTGGACCCTGCAACGGTGGACGTCAACGTGCATCCCACCAAGCACGAAGTTCGATTCCGCGATGGCCGGCTGGTGCACGACTTCATTTTCCGCACCTTGCACCGGGCCCTGGCCGATGTTCGGCCGGACGATCATTTGCGTGGTGCCGTGGCCGAATCATTTGGGCGCGAAGCCAGTGTCTCACCTGCCGCCGCCCAGACAGCGCCTGCCGCTTCGCCGTTCCCTGGCAACCCGGGAGTCACATACCCCGGTGCCATGAGTGGGCAAGAGCGCCCGGCGGCGCCTTCGCCAAACCCCCAGTGGCAGGCCAGCGACCAGATGGCCTTTTACCAGTCACTGAATGAAGGTGGCGGTGTGGAAAATAGGGGGGCGCAACCAGCGGTGGAGGCTGGATCTGCCGTGGCCCCGGCACCGACGCCACCGCAAGGAACGGGTGAGGAGCCGCCACTGGGTTACGCCATCGCCCAGTTGCACGGCATCTACATCCTGGCTCAGAGCCGGGCCGGGATGATCGTTGTGGATATGCACGCCGCCCACGAGCGCATTACCTATGAGCGTATGAAACGGGCCCTGGATGAGCAGGATCTGAAAAGCCAGCCGTTGTTGGTTCCTATGTCGTTGGCCGTCAGCCAGAAAGAAGCGGCCCTGGCGGAGAGTCATGGCAGTGAGCTTCAGCAACTGGGACTCCAGATTGAGCGCATTGGTCCGGAAACGCTGGCGGTCCGGCAGATTCCCGCCCTGCTGCGGGGCGCCGATACCGAGCAACTGGTACGCGATGTCCTCGCGGATGTGATCGAACACGGCCAGAGTGACCGTGTGAAAGCCATGACTCACGAATTATTGGGAACCATGGCCTGCCATGGTTCGGTGAGGGCGAACCGACAGTTGACGATTCCGGAGATGAATTCCCTGCTGCGGGATATGGAAGCCACAGAGCGCAGCGGTCAGTGCAATCATGGTCGGCCCACCTGGACCCTGGTTACGCTCTCGGAGCTGGACAAGCTGTTTCTCAGGGGGCGTTGACCGGTATGTCCATAACCGATCCCGCCAAGCGTGATTGCCTGCCCCCGGCCATTTTCCTGATGGGGCCGACTGCGTCGGGCAAGACCGATCTGGCCATCGCCCTGTGCCAGCAGTTGCCCTGTGAGATCATCAGTGTCGACTCCGCCATGATCTACCGGGGCATGGACATCGGCACCGCCAAGCCGTCCGGGGAAGAGTTGGCCCAGGCGCCGCACCGACTGATTGATATCTGCGATCCGGCTGAAACCTACTCGGCGGCTGACTTTCGCCGGGACGCCCTGACCGAAATGGCAGACATTGCCGAACGGGGGCGGATTCCGTTGCTGGTGGGTGGCACCATGATGTACTTCAAGGCGCTGCTCCACGGCATGTCGAACCTGCCGTCGGCCAGTCCGGAATTGCGGGCCCAAATTGAGCGCGAGGCCGAAAGCCAGGGTTGGGAAGCTCTGCACCGGGAACTGTCAGAAAAAGACCCGCAAGCGGCGAAACTGATTCACCCCAACAATCGGCAGCGACTGATGAGAGCCCTCGAAGTGATCCGGCTGACCGGCAAGCCGATTTCCAGCTTCTGGCAGGCGGATAAGGCCAGCCAGTCGGCAGGTGTCGAGGATTTCACGTATTCTACCCGGTGGCAGGCAGACGAAAACGCCAGCCTGCCGTATACTGTCTGCCAGTTTGCGCTGGCCCCGGCACAACGTTCCACCCTGCACCAACGCATTGAACGGCGTTTTCTGGCCATGTTGGAAGCGGGCTTTCTGGACGAAGTCAGGGGGCTGATGGCCCGTGGTGATCTGACGCCGGACATGCCCTCGATGAGGTGTGTTGGGTACCGGCAGGCCTGGGACTACCTGGCTGGCCATACGGATTACGAGACTTTTGTGGCGAAAGGCGTTGCCGCCACCCGTCAACTGGCCAAGCGCCAGTTGACCTGGTTACGGAAATGGCAGGACGTGCAGTGGTTGACCACGGCCGACATTTCCCCGGTGCTGGAAACCTTGAAAAGCCAAGGCGTTCGCACCACATTTGAAGAGAATAATTGACGATCTGCACTTACTAAAAAAACAGGAGAACACTCATGTCAAAAGGGCACTCCCTACAAGACCCTTACCTCAACGCCTTGCGCAAGGAACGCATCCCCGTTTCCATTTTTCTGGTCAACGGCATCAAGCTGCAGGGTCAGATTGAATCGTTTGACCAATTCGTGATTCTGCTGAAGAACACCGTAAGTCAGATGGTCTACAAGCACGCCATTTCCACCGTTGTGCCTGCACGTAACGTTCGTATCCCGCCGCAGAACACGGCCGAGGAAGGTGAGTCTGAGGACTGATCACCGTCTTACCGGTTTTTTGCACCCGCGTTCCAGGTCAGGTTTCGGTCTGACAGGGTCGCGGGTGTTTGTATTTATGGAGTTGATCAAACTTGTTTGAGCGTCCTGATGTCGGAGAGCGGGCGGTTCTCGTTCACATAGATTTTACCGCCCACGAAGATACCGAAGACCCCGGCGAATTCCGTGAGCTGGTTACCTCGGCAGGTGTTGAACCTGTTGCCTCGGTGACCGGTTCCCGTAAGCAACCCAGTCCGCGGCTTTTTGTTGGTGCAGGCAAGCTGGAAGAAATCCGCGATGCCGTGGCCGCCAACGAGGCCGATATCGTACTGTTCAATCATGCGTTGAGCCCGAGTCAGGAGCGCAACATTGAACGGGAACTCAAGTGCCGGGTGCTGGATCGCACAGGGGTGATCCTGGATATTTTTGCCCAGCGGGCCCGAACCCATGAGGGCAAACTCCAGGTTGAGTTGGCTCAGCTGGAGCACATGTCGACCCGACTGGTTCGGGGTTGGACTCACCTGGAACGCCAGAAAGGCGGGATTGGGTTGCGTGGCCCGGGCGAAACCCAGCTGGAAACCGACCGTCGACTGTTGCGCGAACGCATCAAGTCCATCCACAAGCGGCTGGAAAAAGTGCGCAAGCAGCGGAACCAGGGGCGCCGGGCCAGAAAGCGGGCGGACATCCCTACCGTCTCCCTGGTGGGCTACACCAACGCCGGTAAATCGACCCTGTTCAACCACATCACCACCTCGACGGTGTACGCGGCGAACCAGCTGTTCGCCACGCTGGACCCCACCTTGCGTCGTCTGGATCTGCCGGACGTCGGACCGGTGGTCATGGCCGATACCGTGGGATTTATTCGCCATCTGCCTCACAAGCTGGTGGAGGCATTTCGGGCTACCCTGGAAGAAACCACCCAGGCGTCGCTGTTGCTTCACGTCATCGATTGCTACGACAGCCGTCGTGACGAAAACATCGAACAGGTGGAAAACGTCCTGGCGGAGATCGGAGCTGACGAGATTCCCGTATTACAGGTATTCAACAAGATTGACCTGCTGGAGGATTTCGAACCACGGATTGATCGTAACGAGGACGGCGTACCTGTCAGAGTCTGGGTGTCCGCCGTTTCCGGTCAGGGTCTGGAACTGTTGTTTGATGCCATTGTCGAACGCCTGGCTGAAGATGTGGTCCATCACTTTGTGGTGCTCGGCCCCACCGACGGCAAGCTGCGGGCATTACTGCACGAGGCCGGGTCGGTGCTCAGTGAGGAATACCGTGACACCGGTGATTCAGTGGTGGAAGTGCGCCTACAGAACCGGGACTGGTTGCAGCTTCTCAGCCGCGCCGGTGTGCAGGAACAGGATGTCAGACTGGACGACCAGTAACCGCTGCAAGTGCGGTATTGCCGGGGAAGCTATAAATCCCTAGTATTTGCAGCCATTCGCATAAACACGAACGGAGAGAACTATGGCCTGGAATGAACCGGGTGGAAACCGTAACGACAATGACCCCTGGGGAACCGGTGGCGGTCGTGGCGGCAATGATCAGGGGCCGCCGGATCTCGATGAAGCCCTGAAAAAAGGACTCGATAAACTCAATCGGATGCTGGGAGGCAAAGGCGGCAATTCTGGCAACTCCGGGGGTGGCAAAAGCTCTGGCGGGGGTGGTTTTGGCGCCATTCTGGCGGTTGTGGCCATCCTGGCCGTCGGTTACGTCATTTTCCAGTCGTTCTATACCGTGGACGAACAGGAACGCGCGGTGGTTCTGAGGTTCGGTGAATACAACCGTACCGAAAACCCGGGTCTGCGTTTCAAAGTGCCCTTGATCGACAACGTCACCAAGGTTCGCGTAACCAACGTTCGCTCGGCGGAATCCTCCGGTCAGATGCTGACCCAGGATGAAAACCTGGTGACGGTGGACCTTCAGGTTCAATACCGGGTGTCCAACGCCGAAGCCTATGTGCTGAATGTTCGTGACTCCAACCAGGCCCTGGCCTTTGCTACCGATAGTGCCCTGCGGCACGAGGTGGGCAGTTCCTCCCTGGATGACGTGCTGACCGAAGGTCGTGCGGAGCTGGCGATTCGCATTGAGCAGCGCCTGCAGAACTTCCTCCGCGACTATGGCGCCGGCCTGGATGTGGTTCGGGTGAACGTCGAAAGCACCCAGCCGCCATCCGCCGTGCAGGATTCCTTCCGTGAAGTTCAGCGCGCCCGGGAAGACGAGCAGCGCCTGAAAGAGGAAGCCGAGACCTACCGCAACAAGATTGTTCCGGAGGCTCGTGGTCAGGCTCAGCGCTTGATTGAAGAGGCCAATGCCTACAAGCAGGAAGTGATTGAGCGGGCCCGCGGTGAAACCGCGCGCTTCAAGCAACTGCTGGCAGTGTATGAGGCTGCCCCGGTGGTTACTCGTGAGCGCATGTACCTCCAGGCTGTTGAGAACGTCTTGAGCAATAGCAGCAAGATCCTGGTGGACACCGAAAGCAGCGGCAACATGATGTACCTGCCTCTGGATCGGCTGACCCAGAACCGCTTGCCGGCCAATAGTTCCCAGTCGTCCGGGAACAGTAACAACGCACAGCAGGTGGATATTCAGGCCCTGACGGACCAGGTGTTGCAGGAAGTGCAGAGCCGTCAGAACGCCAACATTCGGAGGAGCAGATAAGTTATGGGACCCAAAAGTATTGTGGGCCTGGCAGGCGCTCTGATTGTTGTCCTGCTTGTGTTGTCCAGCGTGTATATCATTCCCGAAACCCATCGTGGCGTGTTGCTGCGTTTTGGGGAACTGGTTGAAACCGACATCCAGGCGGGCCTGCACTTTAAAGTGCCGGTGATCGACGAGGTTCGTGAGTTCGATGTCCGGGTACTGACCATGGATCTGCCATCCCGTCAGTACCTCACGGTGGAGAAAAAGCCGCTGGACGTGGACTCTTACGTGGCCTGGAAGATCCGCGACGTCGACCAGTTCTACCGGGCAACCGGTGGGGACGAGTTCCGCGCCCAGTCACTGATCCTGTCCCGGGTGGACAACGGTCTGCGTGACGAGTTCGGTGTTCGCACCATGCACGAAGTGGTGTCCGGTCAGCGCGATGAGCTGATGCATACCCTTCGGGATCTTGTGAACCAGACCTCGGTAGAAGAGTTTGGTATTGAAGTGGTGGATATCCGCATCAAAGCCATCGAACTGCCAGGTCAGGTCAGCGAGAATGTATACCGCCGCATGGCGACCGAGCGCCACAAGCTGGCTCAGGAATTCCGTTCCCGCGGTCGTGAGCTGGCAGAAGGTATTCGTGCTGATGCAGATCGCCAGCAGACCGTGATCCTGGCTGAAGCCTTCGCCCAGGCGGAAGAAACCCGGGGTGAAGGTGATGGCGAGGCGGCTCGTATCTACGCCGAGGCTTATGGTGCCGATGAAGAGTTTTACAGCTTCTATCGTAGCCTTCAGGCCTATCAGAACACCTTCTCTGGTAAGGACGACCTCATGGTGATCGACGCCAAGAGCGATTTCATGAAGTTCCTGAACAACCCGGCAGGCGCGAATTAATCGCAGCCGGAAACACGAAGAACCGGAATACTCAGGTATTCCGGTTTTTTTGTGTCTGCCAACGGTGTAGAATTTTGCCGGTTTTGTGTCGGGTTTTCCGCATCCGGGCCCGTTAAATCCTGAGTCATTCCCCTGGCTCTGTGCCAGTCAGGGAACAACGGACAACCGAATCTCATGACTGTATCTGATCGCTGGTTACTGCCTGACGGGGTGGAGGACATTTTGCCGCCACTGGCCGGGCAGATCGAATCCCTGCGCCGGGATGTAATGGACACTTGCCAGCGCTGGGGCTACCAGCTGGTAATCCCCCCGCTGATTGAGTACCTCGAATCCCTGTTTACCGGCACTGGTCACGATCTGGAGCTGCAGACGTTCAAGCTTACGGACCAACTGACCGGTCGCATGATGGGCGTGCGCGCGGATATGACCCCGCAGGCAGCCCGGATCGATGCCCATACCCTGGGCGACGAGGGCATCACCCGTCTGTGCTACGCAGGCCACGTGCTGCATACCCGACCGCATCACATGCTGACCGGCCGTACACCGATTCAGGCTGGTTGTGAGCTGTTTGGCAGTGCCTCCGAAACCGCCGACCTGGAAATCATCGCGCTGATGCTCGAGACCCTGCGCGTGTCAGGCTTGCCCCGGGTGCATCTGGATCTGGCCCACGTCTCCATTTATGAGAGCCTGATCACCCAGGCCGGGTTTGATCGCGAGACCGAAGCGGCGGTGTTTGATGCGATGGCTCGCAAATCGGTACCGGAGCTGGACCAACTATTGGGTGACTGTGCCGCGGGTTCCGCCGGAGCGCGCTTGCGGGAGCTGGCTCGAGTAAACGGTGGTGTTGAAGCACTGGAGCAGGCGCAGTCGATTCTCGGTGGCGCATCGGGCGATCTGGACGCGGCCCTGGAACAACTGGCACGTGTTGCACAGATGCTCAAGCGCGACTATCCGGAAGTCAGCCTGGGCTTCGATTTCTGTGAATTGCGCGGCTACAACTACCACACCGGTCTGGTGTTTGCCGCTTATGTGCCGGGCCATGGTGATTCCGTGGCCAAGGGCGGCCGTTACGACGCTATCGGTAGTGATTTCGGTCGGGCCCGCCCGGCTACCGGGTTTAGCCTGGACATCCGTGCCCTGGTAGCCCTGGGGCAGCGGGCATACAGCCGCGCCGGCTCCATCTGGGCACCGGCGGAAGCCGACCCGGCGCTGGAGGGGGTGATTTCCGGGCTGCGCATGACCGAGACGGTCATCCGTGCTCTGCCGGAAGACGCGCAGGCCGATCCCGCCGAGCGTGGGTGCGATCGCCAACTGGTAAAACGTGACGGTAAATGGGTGGTGGAAGCGCTGGGCTGACAGTTCCAGCGTAGTCTCGCTTACACTTTTCTTTGCTAAATTTTTCAAGGCGTTCCCTTTCGGGCCGCCGGATACGAGAGAGAATCATGGGTAAAAACGTTGTTGTGCTGGGCACTCAGTGGGGTGACGAAGGCAAGGGTAAAATTGTTGACCTTCTGACCGACAAGGTGGCGGCCGTGGCCCGCTTCCAGGGCGGTCACAATGCGGGCCATACACTGGTTATCGAAGGCAAGAAAACCGCGTTGCACCTGATTCCCTCCGGTATCCTGCGTGAGCATGTACTGTGCCTGATTGGTAACGGCGTGGTGCTGTCGCCGGAAGCTCTGCTCAAGGAAGTCCGTGAGCTGGAAGCCAACGGCGTGGCGGTTCGTGACCGTCTGAAAATCAGCCTGGCCTGTCCGATCATCCTGCGTACCCATGTGCGCATCGACCAGGCCCGTGAGCGCGCCCGGGGCAACGACAAGATTGGCACGACCGGTCGCGGTATCGGGCCAGCCTATGAAGATAAAGTGTCCCGCCGTGGCCTTCGTCTGGGAGACCTGACTAACCCGGGCGATTTTGAAAACCGCCTGCGGGATATCATGTCCTACCACAACTTCATCCTGACCGAGTACTTCAAGGAAGAGCCGGAAGACATCGAAGCGGCCCTTGCTGAGCTCAAGGAAATGGGTGATGAAATCCTGCCCATGGCGGCGGACGTTACCGATATCCTGCACGACTACCGCAAGCGCGGTGAGAACATCCTGTTTGAAGGCGCGCAGGGCTCGCTGCTGGACATCGATCTGGGTACCTACCCGTTCGTAACCTCATCCAACACCACCGCCGGCGGGACGGCTACCGGCTCCGGCTTTGGTCCTCTGTTCCTGGACTACGTGCTGGGTATCACCAAGGCTTACACCACCCGTGTGGGCTCCGGACCCTTCCCGACTGAGCTGTTTGACGACATGGGCAAGCACCTGGCCGTCAAGGGCAACGAGGTGGGCACCACTACCGGTCGTTCACGCCGTTGTGGCTGGTTTGATGCCGTGGCTCTGCGTCACGCCATCCAGATTAACAGTGTGTCCGGTATCTGCCTGACCAAGCTGGATGTGCTGGATGGCCTGGAAACCGTGAAGGTGTGCATCGGCTACAAGACCCCAAATGGCGAGATTTTCCGTCCGCCCATCGGCTGCGACAGCTACAAGGATATCGAGCCGATCTACGAGGAGCTGCCAGGCTGGAGTGAAAGCACCGTGGGCCTGACCAGCGTGGACCAGCTCCCGGAGAACGCCAAGGCGTATATCCGTTTTCTGGAAGAGAAGATCGAGGCGCCGATCGATATCATCTCCACTGGTCCGGATCGGGTTGAAACCGTGATCCTGCGCCATCCGTTCGGGGAATAAACCGCAGCGGCCCCAAGGCTATAAAGAAACCGCCCGCAGCTTTCCAGGCCCCGGGCGGTTTTTTGTGGCTGCGAGGCAAGCGATCACGGCTTTTCGGCGATGATTGTCGCGCGTTTGGGGCCGGGGTAACCCTCAATGGTTCTGGTGGGGTCGTCCGGGTCCAGGAAGTCTTTGAGAGAGTTGAAACGCATCCAGTCCGTCGCTCGCTGCTCATCCGTGGTGGTGTCACTGACATCCACTACCCGGGCATTACGGAAGCCGGTTCTATCCAGCCAGCGCAGCAGGGTTGGGCAACTGGGCAGGAACCAGACGTTGCGCATTTGCCCGTAGCGGTCCTCAGGCATCAGGCTGTAGCCTTCCGGACCATCCACCACCAGGGTTTCCAGCACCAGTTCGCCACCCTGGCGTAAGGTGCCTTTCAGTTCCAGAAGGTGGTCCAGCGGCGAGCGCCGGTGGTAAAGCACACCCATGGAAAAGGTGGTATCGAACAGCTCCAGTTTGTCCGGCAGATCCTCCATGCGCACCGGCAGCAGGTCCACCGGCACGGCCCCCAGATAGCCTTTTACTGCCAGGAACTGAAACAGGAACAGCAGGCCCGGATCAATGCCGACCACCCGGGCCGCACCGGCTCCGGCCATGCGCCAGCAGTGATAGCCCGAGCCGCAGCCCACATCCAGGATGGTGCGACCTTTCAGGTCGGCCAGGTGCGGAGCTACCCGCTCCCATTTCCAGTCTGAACGCCATTCCGTGTCAATGTAGGTGCCGAAAAAATCAAAAGGTCCCTTGCGCCAGGGCATCAGTCCCCGCAGACCCTGTTCCAACTGCTCCTGCTGGAGCGGGGGCAGGGGCGCCGGCGCATTGAGGGTCACCGGGCCGGCGTTCAGGTCGGCCTCTGCGTTCGGCGCTGACGGCAAGGTATGCAGCGCTTCCATCCACCGGGGCAGGTCACCATGGGGCCGCTGCTCGAACTTCTGGATGAGCTGCTGCTTGAGTAATTCAGCCCATTGGCTGCGGTCGGCCTGGGTCAGGTAATCCAGAATCGGGTTGAAGTGCGTCTGCCAGTCAAACAATGCCATAGGAAAATACAGGGTCCTGAAATCAAGGGTTTTTAATGGCGAGCATGGACACAAAATTGAAGCACTGGTACCACACCAGGACCTGATCAAAGCCGGCGTCCTGCAGGCGGGCCTTGTGGGTGGCCAGGGTTTCCGGGATCAGAACTTTCTCTATCGCGGCCCGTTTCTGGCTGATTTCCAGGTCGGAGTAGCCGTTGGCACGCTTGAATTCGTGGTGCAGCCGGGTCTGGATGTCCTGCTCCGCGTCGGACTCAAACCGTATCTTTTCGGAGAGAATCAGTACACCGCCGGGCAGGGTGGCGTTAGCAATCCGGGTCAGCAGGGGCAGCCGTTGCTCCGGTGGCACAAACTGCAGGGTGTAGTTCAGTGTGGTGACCGAGGCCTTGCTAAGCTCCGTGGTCAGGATATCCTCACAGCGAAGCTGCACCGGCAGGTCGTTGTCGTCCAGGGCCACGTAGTGCTCGCACCGTTCGATCATTGCACTGGAGTTGTCCACGCCGACCAGCGTGCAGTCGCTGTGGGGGATGCCATGGCGCATGGCGAGGGTGGATGCGCCCAGCGAGCAGCCCAGGTCGTAACAGTTTGAGCCGGGCTGCACATACTGCTCGGTGATCACCTCGATCATCGGAATGATGGTGGTGTAGCCGGGAACCGAGCGGCGAATCATGTCCGGGAATACCCGGGCAACCGAGGCGTCGAATCGGAAATCTTCCGGGTTGCGCTCGGTGGCGAACAGGCGGTCGGTCAGCTGTTCGGGTGGTACAGACTGCTTACTGGCCATTGCTGGCTCCAGATGGCGGTGTTGCCGGATCAATGTTAGTGGGCGATGGACGTCTGCAGCGTACGCCGCGGTTTTTGTAATCCACCAGAATACCCCGGAAGGAGGGATCGACATCCGCCGCGATGGCCAGGTAGCCGTCCACGCAGGCGGCGTGGAGTTCGGAGGGCTTGCGGGACATTCGGAATTCTTCGCCGGGTTTTACGTGAATGGCCTGGAAGTCACCCACCGGCACGTTGTCCTTGTTGTCCGAATGATCGATGCGGCCGCTGGTTTCCAGCACCAGTACGGTGCCAATCACCGCTACCACTGCGGTGGCAATGAGTACGCGTACCGAATAACCTTTTTCCTTCTCGCTCATGCTTACCTCTTACAACATAAAGTCAGAATTGCCCCGGCAGACTGATGGCCGGCTCCTGCAGGGCTGCCAGTTGTTCTCTCAGTGACAGGATCTGGTCCGACCAGAATCGCGCGTTGGCGAACCAGGGGAAGAACCGGGGAAAGGCCGGGTCATCCCAGCGCCGGGCCAGCCAGGCGCAGTGGGACAGTTGTCGATAGCAGCGCAGCGGCTCAATCAGGTGCCGCTCGCGCCGGTTGAATTCCCTGAACATCTCATAGCCTTCCAGCAATTCCCCCAGCTGGGCGCCCCGCTCGGTGGCCTCGCCGTTCAGTAGCAGCCACATGTCCTGGATGGCGGGGCCGGTGCGGCAGTCGTCCAGGTCCACAAACAGCATCTGCTCGTCCCGGCACAAAATGTTACCCGCATGGCAGTCGCCGTGGATTCTCAGGGTGCTCACTGGCCCTGCCTCCTCCGCCCGGGCGCGGCAGGCGGCCAGCAGATCGGGAATCAGGCTGTCCCAGGCCGGGCGAAGATCCTCCGGTACCCAGCCTTCGGTGACCAGGAATTCGTTATGTCGTTCAATGCCATCAAGCAAATCAAACGCTGGTCGATGCTCAAAGCTTTTCAGTTCACCGATGTTATGCATCTGCCCCAGCCACTGGCCCAGCCGGTACAAGGTATCGGTCACGCTGGTATCCGGCGCCTGACCGCCACGCTGAGGGAATACCGCAAAGCGGAATTCACCATGCTGGCCCAGAGATTTTCCGTTGGCCAGGCGCATAGGCGCAACCACCGGAATGCCAGCGTCTTCCAGGGCCAGGGTGAACTCGTGCTCCTCCAGGATGGCGGCGTCCGACCAGCGGCCCGGGCGATAGAATTTGGCGATTACCGGAGGGCTGTCGTCCACACCAACCTGATAGACCCGGTTCTCATAGCTGTTCAGGGCGAACAGGCGGCCATTGATGACAAACCCGGCCTCTTCCATGGCGTCCAGGATGACTTCGGGCTTAAGCGCATCGTAAGGATGGCTGGAGTTGGTCAATTCGGTTGATGGCGTTTGCATAAAATCCAGGGGTTGAACGTTGTGCCGAGAGTATACCGGTTATGGCCGCACAGGTAATGTGGCTAGTGTTCTGTCTGGACTGAAATCATCCCGGCGTCCGGGCCAGGGCCCACACCTGAATGTCCCGGGCACCCGCTTTCTCCAGGCAATGGGCGAGTGCCCGCACGGTTGCGCCTGTGGTTACTACATCATCCACGATGGCGATCCGGCTGGGAGGAGTTCCGCAGACCTCAAACACATTCTGTAGGTTAGCCAAACGCCCGGCACGCCCAAGCCCCCGCTGAGAATGGACTTTTCTCGCCCGCCGGACCAGGCCGGGTGCCAGTGGCACGCCCAGGGTGCCGCTCAGTGATTCGGCAATATCGGCGGCCTGGTTGAAGCCGCGACCCCAGCGCCGTTGCCAGTGCATGGGTGTGGGCACCAATGCGTCCGGCCAGTCCTGCGCTGCCAGGGAATGTTGGATGTGGTCTGCAAGGCCCGCCAGCAGCGGTCGGGCGAACTTGCGTTGGCCATGGTACTTGTAGCGCCCGATCATGCCGTCGACGGGAAACTGGTAGCGCCAGGGAATCAGCGTGCGGGAAAACGGAGGCGGGGAACTCTGGCATTCGCCACAAAGGGTATTGGGAACGGCAAAGGCTAAGGGAAGGGAACAACGATAACAGTGCCAGCGAATAACGGGCAGGTCGCGCCGGCAGTCATGGCAGAGCCCATGGACAGCGGATTCCGCCAGGCAGGCTACGCAGCGCCCGCCGGCTTTGTCGCTGTTAACCTTTGTGCTTAGAAAGGTTGACAGAGGTTCCAGTCCCTTTATCATCGCGGTTTATCCGTAAACCAAATAACCCAGAAAGGTTAACAGGACTTTGCCATGACCGCCACCGCACCGCGTCACGACTGGACGCTCAAGGAAGCCCGGGAGCTTTTTAGCCTGCCCTTCAACGATCTGCTGTTCCGTGCCCAGACGGTACACCGTGAGCATTTCGATCCCAACGAAGTGCAGGTCAGCACGCTTTTGTCGATCAAGACCGGCGCCTGCCCCGAGGACTGCAAGTACTGCCCCCAGAGTGGCCACTACAACACCGATCTGGAGAAGGAAAAGCTTCTGGAGATCGAAAAGGTGGTGGGTGAAGCCCGCGCCGCGCGGGAAAAGGGCGCGTCCCGTTTCTGCATGGGTGCCGCCTGGCGCAGCCCGTCCAAAAAAGACATGCCCTATGTGCTGGACATGATCCGTCAGGTGAAGTCCCTGGGGCTGGAAACCTGCATGACCTTGGGCATGCTGAAAGAAGAACAGGCCGAGGAGCTGGCCGAGGCGGGGCTGGATTACTACAACCACAACCTCGATACCTCCGAGAAGTACTACAGCCACATCATCACCACCCGGACCTACCAGGACCGGCTGGATACACTGGATAACGTGCGCAAGGCGGGCATGAAGGTCTGCTGTGGCGGCATCATGGGCATGGGTGAGGACGAAGACGACCGTGTAGGGTTGCTGGTGGAACTGGCGAACCTGCCGCAGCATCCGGAAAGTGTGCCGGTGAACATGCTGGTGAAGGTGAAGGGCACGCCGCTGGAAGACGTGGAAGACCTGGACCCGTTTGATTTCGTGCGCCTGATTGCGGTGGCGCGGATCATGATGCCGGCCTCCCATGTGCGACTGTCCGCCGGCCGTGAGCAGATGAACGAGCAGATGCAGGCGCTGTGTTTCATGGCGGGTGCCAATTCCATCTTCTACGGCGAGAAGCTGCTGACCACCTCCAACCCCGAGGCGGATGCGGACATGCAGCTGTTCCGTAAGCTGGGTATCCGGCCGGAGCAGCGCGAGCAGTGTTCCACCGAGGAGCAGGAAGAAGAGGCGCTGGCTGAAGCCGTGGAATATGAGGCCACGCGGCATCTGTTTTATGACGCTACTCGTGAATCGGCCTGATCTGCTTCTCAGATGCGTGATTTTGCCGCCGAAATAGAACAACGAAAGCGGGACGGCCTATACCGCCATCGCAGGCTGGTGTCCGGTCCCCAGCAGCCGGAGCTGACCGCCGATGGCAAACCGTTGTTGTCGTTCTGCAGCAACGACTACCTGGGGCTTGCCAATGACGCGGGTAATATCGAAGCCCTTAAAAACGCCTTGCCGGAAACCGGTCTGGGCGGGGCGGCGTCGCATCTGGTTTGTGGGCACCACGAGGCGCACCATCAGTTGGAAGAGCGACTGGCGGCGTTTACCCGGCGCAGTTCGGCACTGTTCTTCTCCACCGGCTATATGGCCAATATGGGCGTGATCTCGGCGCTGGTGGGCCGGGGCGACACGGTGTTTTCGGACAAGTTGAATCACGCCTCGATTGTCGATGGCTGCATTCTCAGCCGCGCGCGGATGCGTCGGTATGCCCATGGCGATGTGGCGGCGCTGGAAGAAATGCTCGCTAAGACCGACGGCCACAAGGTGGTGGTCACGGACGGGGTGTTCAGCATGGACGGCGATGTGGCGCCGTTGCGGGAGCTGGCCCGGGTCTGCCGGGAGCAGGATGCGCTGCTGGTGGTGGACGATGCCCACGGTCTGGGTGTGCTTGGTCCCCAGGGGCGGGGCAGTGTGCTGGAAGCCGGGTTGTCGGAAGAGGACGTGCCGGTGCTGATCGGTACTCTCGGCAAGGCGGTCGGCACCAGCGGCGCGTTTGTGGCCGGGCCGGAGTGGTTGACGGAGTATCTGGTCCAGAAGGCCCGGACTTACATCTACACCACGGCCATGCCGCCGGCAGTGGCCGTGGCCACCTGTGCAAGCCTCGACCGGATTGAAGCCGATGATGCACGCCGGGAGCACCTGAACCAATTGATTGCCCGCTTCCGTGCCGGTGCTGAAAACCTCGGTTACGAACTGATGCCGTCGCAGACACCCATTCAACCGATCATGATCGGAGACAACCACGCCGCGCTGTCGCTGAGCCAGGCCCTGGAAGAACAAGGCATGCTGGTAACCGCCATCCGTCCACCCACCGTGCCGGTGGGCCAGGCGCGGTTGCGGGTGACGCTGAGCGCGGCGCACACCACTGACAATGTGGATCACTTGCTGGCGGCGCTCTCGAAGGCGCGCCAGCTGCTTAATGAATCCCCGGAGGGGCTGGCCCAATGAGTGCTGCTGAGAGTCTGGCAATGTCTGTTCCCGCCCCGGCGGATCTGAGCACCGGTAGCAAGGCCTCCATCGCAAAAGGCTTTGGCGGCGCCTGCCAGACCTATGACACGGCTGCCCGTCTGCAAAAGCGCATGGGCGATGCCATGCTGGCCAACCTGTCTGCGGATTTCCAGCCCGAGAGTATTCTTGATCTGGGCTGCGGCACCGGCTGGTTTACCCGCAAACTGGCCGAACGTTTCCCGGAAGCGGGTCTCACTGGTGCCGATCTTTCCCCCGGTATGTTGGCCCAGGCGGCAACCAATGGACCGGGACACGCCGCATGGCTCAATGCCGATGCCGAACAGTTGCCGCTGCCCGATAAGAGCGTGGACCTGATTTACAGTAACCTGATGATCCAGTGGAGCAACCGCCCTGAGGTGATTCTTGGCGAATGCCGCCGCCTCTTGAAGCCCGGCGGGGTGCTGGCGGTTTCCACCCTGCTGGATGGCACGCTGTGGGAGCTGGAAAAGGCCTGGGCCCAGGCGGATCCCGGCCAGCCACACGTTAACCGTTTCGCCCCCGAAGCCGATTGGCAGCAATTGGCGGGCGAAATCCTGCCGGGTGTGACGCATCGGGCAGAAACTCTGGTTTTGCCTTACAATTCTCCTCTGGCCCTCAATCGGGAGCTGAAACACCTGGGTGCGGGTTACAAGGGCGAACAACGCCGGCGTACGGTTACCGCCCCCGGCCGGTTCAAGGCTATGTGTCGGGCATACCCTAAAGACCCTGCGGGCGCGGTGAACGCCAGCTATCGGGCCGGTTGGTTGTACTGGCAGAAACCAGCAAGCTAGAAAGTTCACGTATGTAACTTCGGCGGTTTGCACTGCAGATCGACGGTGAGGGTGTACAACACCCTCACCATTCTCTTAAAACGGCAGGCATTAAGGACAAAGAGTGGCCAAAAAAACCTATTTCGTAACCGGCACCAACACCGGCGTTGGCAAAACCCTGGCATCTGCGGCCCTGCTGGAAGCGGCGAAAGAGCAGGGCCTCAGGACCCTGGCCATGAAACCCATTGCCTCCGGCTGCGAGCAGACGCCAGACGGACTGCGGAATGACGATGCATTGATCCTGCAAAGCGCCATTACCGAGCAACTGCCGTACGAGACCATCAACCCGGTTACCCTTGAGCCTGCCATCGCTCCGCATGTTGCCGCTGAGCAGGTTGGCCAGACAATCACCGCCCAGCGTCTTGTAGGCTTCTGCCGGGGTGTCCAGATTCGCCCGGCTGACTTCATGTTGATTGAGGGCGCCGGAGGCTGGCGGGTCCCTCTCAATGACCGGGAAACCTACGCTGCCGTACCTCGGGAAATGGGCCTGGGCGTGATCCTTGTGGTGTCGCTGGAGTTGGGTTGCATCAACCATGCGCTGCTCACTGCCGAAGCCATTCGGGCCGACGGTCTGCAAGTGGCCGGCTGGGTTGGCAACCATCCACAGGCAGAGCCGATGGCCTGTGAGCAGGAAACCCTGAACTACCTGAGCCTGCATTTGCGCACCCCATGCTTGGGGGTGTTGCCCTGGATTGAAGGCAAAGCAGACAAAGACCTGCCGCGGGTGCTTCGAAAATACGTGAATATCTCACCTTTGATTGAAAAGTAAACAAGGTTGTGCGTTAATAGGGGCATAAACGTAAAGGAGCACAGCCATGATCAACAACGCACTTGGAATCGGTATTCAGGGTATCCAGGATGGCATGGTTGGTATGGAAAACGCTGCCCGGAAGATTGCCCGAGGCGGCGCTGACGGCCCTAAGGGCAGTGCCGAAGGCGCTGGTAACCTGGCAGAGCCGATCATTGAAATGAACCTTTACGAGCGCAGCGTTGAGGCATCCGCTCAAGTGGTCAAAACAGCGGATGAAACTCTCGGTACGCTCCTGGATCTTCGCGCCTGATTCAGTAACAGGAAGCTCAGGCCGTGAACGTCCTTTCCTCCATCCCTCCAATCTATCCCTCTGTTGGTGGTTTTTCGCCGCCGGGTGGGGCTGTGTCTCCAAGTCAGCAGCCAGCGTCCAGCAACCCATCAGTGACCGGTGAGAAGGCCACTGAGGCCGATACTCGCTCGTCTCCCGCGGTCGGCCAGAGTTCGGAGAACAATAGCGCCAACCGGGCCACCGAGCAGTCGTCAGAGCGTGAAAGGAATTCCGGGCAACAGAGCGGGGGCCAGAACCTTACGCCTGAGCAACTCAAGGAACTGACGGAACTGAAAGCGCGTGACCGGGAAGTTCGCGCCCATGAAGCCGCGCATCAATCGACCGGTGGCCAGCACGCCGGCTCCATGTCCTTGACCTATGAACGCGGTCCGGACGGTGCCCAGTACGCGGTCGGCGGCGAGGTTCCCATTGATGTATCGCCGGTGGCTGGCGATCCCCAGGCCACCATCGAAAAAATGCGGGTTGTTCGCTCCGCCGCCATGGCGCCGGCACAACCCTCCTCCCAGGATCGGGCGGTTGCCGCCCAGGCTATGCAGACCATGCTTCAGGCCCAGGCCGAGATGGCCTCCGGTGAGAGCCAGGATGATAACGGCCTTTCCGTTTTCGCCTGAATAACTCCTCCTCTCTTTTTGGTTTCTTCGTTCCCCGTCACCCCCTTGAACGTGTGATTTGCTCCTCGTTCGCCTACCGCTGTTTGGTATCGAATGCAGGGCGCCTGACAAATTTTGCTCAAAAAGTATTGACAATTTTATGCATCGAAACGTATGTTTCAAACATGCGTTTAATTGCGGCGGCCTGTTGATGCAACACCGCCTTTGAGCAACCCGGCATACGCACCCCTAATGCGTAGCCAGCCTGTAACCGAGGTGGATTTCCATGCCTGAATACAAAGCTCCCCTGCGTGATATCAAGTTTGTGATGAACGAGCTGCTCAACGCCGAGCAGCACTACGCCAGCCTGGAGGGTGCCGAAGACGCCACCCCGGATATGATCGATGCCATTGTCGGCGAAGGGGCCAAATTCTGTGAGCAGGTCCTGTCTCCGCTGAACTCGGTGGGTGACAACGAAGGATGTACCTGGAGCGAAGACGGTGTGAAAACCCCCACCGGTTTCAAGGAAGCCTATCAGCAGTACGTGGAAGGCGGCTGGCCGTCGATCACGGCGGATCCGAACTACGGTGGCCAGGGCTTGCCCCATTCCATCGGCTTGGTGATCAGTGAAATGGTGGGCACCGCCAACTGGTCCTGGGGCATGTACCCGGGCCTGAGCCACGGTGCTATCAACACCATTGAGGCCCATGGTACCGAGCAGCAAAAGCAGACCTACCTCACCAAACTCACCAGCGGTGAGTGGACCGGCACTATGTGTCTGACCGAACCCCACTGCGGGTCGGACCTGGGCACCCTGCGGGCCAAGGCCGAACCCAACGAGGATGGCAGCTACAGCATCACCGGCACCAAGATTTTCATTTCGGCCGGTGAACACGACATGGCCGAGAACATCGTGCACATTGTGCTGGCCCGCCTGCCGGGTGCGCCGGAAGGCACCAAGGGCATTTCCCTGTTTATCGTACCCAAGCAAGTGCCGAACGAAGACGGCTCTGCCGGTGAGCGTAATGGTGTGTCCTGCGGCTCGCTCGAGCACAAGATGGGCATCCATGGTAACGCCACCTGTGTAATGAACTTTGATGGCGCCAAGGGCTGGCTGATCGGGCCGGAGAACAAAGGCCTGAACTGCATGTTCACCTTCATGAACACTGCCCGGATCGGCACCGCCATTCAGGGTCTGGGTTCGGCCGAGCTGGGCTTCCAGGGTTCACTGGCCTACGCCAAGGAGCGCCTTGCGATGCGTTCACTGAGTGGTCCGAAGAACCCTGACGGCATTGCTGATCCGATCATCGTGCATCCGGACGTGCGCCGCATGCTGCTGACCCAGAAAGCCATCGCCGAAGGCGCCCGGGCTTTGATCTACCTGGCCGGCCAGCAGGTGGACATCGTACACAGCGGCAAGACCGATGAGGAAAAGCAGGCGGCGGATGCGCTGCTGGGCTTCCTGACGCCGATTGCCAAAGCTTTCCTGACCGAAATCGGTTACGAATCGGCCAACCTGGGCATGCAGGTGTTCGGTGGCCACGGCTACATCTCCGAATGGGGCATGGAGCAGAACGTGCGTGATGCCCGCATCGGCATGATCTACGAAGGCACCACCGGCATCCAGGCGCTGGACCTGCTGGGTCGCAAGGTGCTGATGAGTCAGGGCGAGGCGCTGAAAGTGTTTACCAAGCAGGTGCACCTGTTCTGCAAGGAAAACGCCGACAATGAGCAGCTCAAGGAGTTTGTCGAGCCGCTGGCTGCGCTCAACAAGGAGTGGGGCGACCTCACCATGAAGATCGGCATGACCGCCATGAAGAACCGCGAGGAAGTGGGTGCTGCTTCGGTGGATTACCTGATGTACTCCGGTTACATCGTGTTCGGTTACCTGTGGGCCCGCATGGCCAAGGTGGCGCTGGACCAGATGGCCGAGGGCACCACCGAAGAGATGTTCTATAACGCCAAGGTTCAGACTGCGCGCTTCTACTTCAAGCGCATGCTGCCGCGCACCAAGGCACACGCCGAGGCGATGCTGGCGGGAGCCGACAGCCTGCTGGACATGCCCGAAGACGCCTTCTTTATCTGAGGTCGTCAGGCAATCAGCGAGCGAACAACAAGGCCCGTTCTCCCGCCGGAGGCGGGCTTTTTTATCAGGTACTTGGCGTTATAGGCTAGAGTAGTAAAACAATAATCCGTGGCGGCAATCCATCCCGTGCCAGGCCACTTCAGGTCAGTTCAGGAGTCGTACTATGGCAGATTACCAGGCGCCCCTTCGTGAGATGCGCTTTGTCCTTAACGAAGTTTTCGATGCTCCGGCCCTGTGGGCCTCCCTGCCCAAAGTTTCCGAAAACGTGGACCCGGAGACGGCCGATGCCATTCTGGAGGAAGCCGGCAAGATCACCAGTGGTGTGTTGGCCCCGATTAACCGGGAAGGGGACGAGCAGGGTTGTCACTGGAACGAGGGTGAGGTTACTACCCCGGATGGGTTCAGGGAGGCTTACCAGACCCTGGTGGAAGGGGGCTGGAATGGCCTTGGCGGGAACCCGGAGTTCGGTGGCATGGGCATGCCCAAAACCCTGGTGGCCCAGTTCGAGGAGATGATGCAGGGCGCCAATATGTCCTTCGGCCTGGCTCCGATGCTGACGGCCGGTGCCTGCGTGGCACTGAACGCTCACGGCAGCCCGGAGCTGAAGGAAAAATACCTGCCCAAGCTTTATTCTGGCGAATGGTCCGGCGCGATGGACCTGACGGAACCGCACGCGGGCACCGATCTGGGTATCATCCGAACCAAAGCCGACCCTCAGGATGACGGCTCTTATCGGATTACCGGTACCAAGATTTTTATCACCTGGGGCGAGCACGACATGGCCGAGAACATTGTGCACCTGGTGTTGGCCAAGCTGCCGGATGCGCCCAAGGGGCCCAAGGGTATTTCCATGTTCCTGGTGCCCAAATTCCTGGTGAACGAGGATGGCTCTCTGGGCGAGCGCAATCAATTCGGCTGCGGTTCCCTGGAAAAGAAAATGGGCATCAAGGCTTCCGCCACCTGCGTGATGAATTACGACGGTGCCACCGGCTGGTTGGTGGGCGAGCCGAACAAGGGTCTGGCCGCCATGTTCACCATGATGAATTACGAGCGTTTGGGTGTGGGTATCCAGGGGCTGGGCGCGGCGGAAGCTTCCCTGCAAAGTGCCAGGGCCTATGCCAATGAGCGTACCCAGAGCCGGGCGCCCAAGGGCGCGCAGCAGCCGGACCAGGCCGCGGACCCGATCCTGGTGCACCCGGATGTTCGCCGGATGTTGCTGACCATGAAGAGCTTCGTGGAAGGTGGTCGGGCGTTTTCCACCTATGTAGCGGGCTGGCTGGACCGGGCCAAGTATTCGGACGATGACCAGCAACGCCAGTACGCCGATGGCATGGTGGCGTTGTTAACCCCGGTGGCCAAGGCGTTTCTGACCGACCGGGGGCTGGATACCACCATCCTGGGGCAACAGGTGTTTGGTGGCCATGGATTTGTCCGGGAATGGGGGCAGGAACAGCTGGTTCGTGATTGCCGCATCACCCAGATCTATGAAGGCACCAACGGCATCCAGGCCATGGACCTGATGGGGCGCAAGGTGGTTGGCAGTGAAGGCAAGCTGTTCGAGCTGTTCGCCGAGGACGTCACCGATTTTATCGAGCAGAACAGCTCGGATGCCACGCTTCGCCCCTACCTGGAGCCCCTGGCGGCAGCCGTGGAGCGTTTGGCGGATGTAACCGAATTGGTGCTGAAGCAGGCGGGTGACAACCCCGAAGCCATTGGTGCGGCGGCCGTGGATTACCTGGATATGTTTGGTTATACCGCGCTTGCCTTCATGTGGGCGAAGATGGCCAAGGCGGCTGCCGGTAATGCGGAAGGTGATACCTCCGGTTTCTATACCGGCAAGCTGAAAACGGCCCGTTTCTATTTTGACCGGTTGCTGCCGAGAACGGTGGCTTTGGGTGAGGGTATTCGCAGTGGCGCGGATGCCATGATGGCGCCCACGGTTGAAGAAATCTGAGGGCGGTAAGCAAAGCAGGCCGTCTGGCCTGCTTTTCAGTACACCGGGACAAGGTCCGGGGCTGCGTCAGAGCTTTTTACGGATGTTCTGGTAGCCCTTTTTAAGATCCTCACCCAGCCGGTTCAGGGTTTCCCGGCTTTCATGGCCGGCGTCCTGGGTGTCATGGAGTACTTGATCCATCTTGTGGCGGAACCGCTCCCAGTCCTTCTCCAGATCGTCCCACTCGTCCTTGACGTCTTCGCGGGCCAGGTGCATTTGCACCCGGGCTTCATCCCGGTACTGTTTGATCTTTTCTGACAGCTTGTGGAAATCGTCTTGCAGAGTCATCGTCACTATCCTCCTTGCCTTCCTTGATGAAAGATAGTCTCAGAATGGCGTTGTTGCCGAATTTCTGTCAAGCCAATCAGCGAGCCGGAGCGGCGAGCAGGACTGCCAGATCCCTGAGGTGATGCCAGGGGCCTAAATCGTCAAATCCCTTGGCTGCGCGGTCGGTCAGGCTGCACAGGTACAGGGCCTGTTGAAGCTGGGCCCGGTTGAGTCGACTGGCGGCCTGGCGAACGGCGGTGGCCCGGCGGGGTTGGAACACGCCGCGTTTTTTCAGGAACGCCGATGGGTTTTCACCGGGCTGCACGGTTTTCTGGAATTCCAGGATCAGGTTCAGGTCACGGGTCAGCACGCTGAGCAGGCCCAGCGGGTTTTCCCCTTCCTGCTGCAGCACGCCGATGATCTTGCCGGCGTGCGCCGCCTTGCCCGCAAGCAGTTCGGTCACCAGCTCGAAACCGCTGAACCGGGAGCTGTCCTGTACCGCCTGCTCCACGGTTTCCTCGTCGATGGTCTTATTGTTGCCAACCAGCAGGGCCAGGCGATCCAGTTCCTGGGAAGCGGCCAGCAGGTTGCCTTCCAGGCGTTCCGCCAGGATCATCAGGGCGCCACGAGTCAGTTGAAGGCCCTGGGTGCTGGCTCGTTGCTGCAGCCAGCCAGCGAATTTTTCGGGGTCAATCGGCCACACTGGCACGTGTACCCCGGTGCCTTGCAGCTCTTTGTACCATTTGCGCTTGGTTTCGGCGGCATCCAGTTTGGCGCTGATCAGAAGCAGTACCACATCTTCTGGCGGTGCCTGCAGTACCTGCTCCATCACCTTGCGGCCATCACCCAGCTTGCCGGATGGCAGGTGGATCTCAATGCGGCGCTTTTCGGCGAACAACGACAGGGCGTTGCATTCCTCGGCCACCGAGTTCCAGTCCAGTTGGTGATCGGCGTGGTAGACCAGACGGTCCTGATAACCGGCGTCGCGGGCAGCGGCCCGGATCTGATCGCAGCATTCCTGGACCAGCAAGGGTTCGTCACCAGAGACCAGGTACACCGGAGCCAGGCCTTTTTTCAGTAGCTGGGGAAGCTGGCCGGGCTGGGTCTTCATGAGCCGTTGTCGGTTTTCTGGCTGGCGTTGTATTCCGCAATCGCCGCGTCAATGCGTTCGCGGGTCATCGGTGCCAGGCGGAAAATGACCTGCTGGGCCAAACGGTCCCCGAGTTGCTGGCGCAGCTCGTCTTCCTCGCGCTGTTTGGCCAGCACGTTGTTCTCATCGTAGCGATAGCTTTCGCTGGCGTTCAGGTCGGTTTTGCCGATCAGTGGTACCTGTTCTGAGGTCATCAACTCCAGTGACACCGTATGGCGCAGCACGTATTCGGCGGCAGACGCCGTTGAGGTGATGGCAGAGGCCCGGCGGTCCTGCCGGTAATCCCGCAGCCGGAGGACGTAGTCGGCTCTGGCTTCGCTGGCCAGTTCGACACCGCCGAGGCGAAGTTGCTCCCGGACCGAGTTGCAGAAATCCCCGGGCAGGGAAGCCGGGCAATCCACCGCCAGCGGCTGGAGTGCCGCCGGCACCGGAGAGGTGCCCCGCAACTGGAAGCCGCAGCCAGCCAACACGGTGGCTGCCGTCAGCACCAGGGCTTTCGGAACAGAGGCTTTCAGCGCAGGGTAGAGTGTCATATCAGTTAGCCACCACGTTTACGAGTTTGCCAGGCACCACAATGACCTTGCGAACGGTTTTATCTTCGGTGAACCGCTGCACGTTTTCGTGGGCCAGGGCAAGTTTTTCGAGCTCGTCCTTGGCAATGTCCGCCGGCACGTCGGCCTTGGCACGAACCTTACCGTTGACCTGTAGTACTACGGTAATTTCACTGCGCACCATGGCCTTTTCATCGGCCTCGGGCCAGGATGCTTCCACCACCGGCTCTTCGTGACCGAGGGCGTGCCACAACTGATGACAGATGTGCGGAACGATCGGCGCCAGCACCAGCACGGCGGTCTCCAGGGCTTCCTGGCGAACGGCGAGGGTCTGGGGCTCATCGCCACCCAGCTTGCCCACCTCGTTCAGCAGTTCCATCACGGCGGCAATGGAGGTGTTGAAGGTCAGGCGGCGGCTGATGTCGTCGCTCACCTTGGCAATGGTCTCGTGGGTTTTCAGGCGCAGGGCCTTCTGATTCGCATGCAGGCTGTCGGCATCCAGGGCCGGCACGTCGCCGCTGGCGGCGTGCTCGTTCACCATGCGCCACAGGCGCTTGAGGAAGCGATGAGCGCCTTCCACGCCACTGTCGGACCATTCCAGGGACTGTTCCGGGGGGGCGGCAAACATCATGAACAGGCGCACGGTGTCGGCGCCGTATTCGTCGATGATGGATTGAGGGTCGATGCCGTTGTTCTTGGACTTGGACATCTTGGTGACGCCACCAATTTCCACCGGCTCGCCGTCGGATTTCAGGATAGCGCGAACCACCTGGCCCTTGTTGTCGCGCTCGACGGTGACATCGGCCGGGTTGAACCAGGTCTTGCCACCGTTGTCTTCGTTGCGGTAGTAGGTCTCGGCCAGCACCATGCCCTGGGTCAGCAGGCGCTTGAACGGCTCGGAGCTGTCCACCAGGCCCACGTCCCGCAGCAGTTTGTGGAAGAAACGGGCGTACAGCAGGTGCAGGATGGCATGCTCGATGCCGCCGATGTACTGGTCCACCGGTAGCCAGTAGTTGGCCGCCGCCGGGTCCAGCATGCCCTTATCGTAGTTGGGGCTGCAGAAGCGGGCGTAGTACCAGGAGGACTCCATGAAGGTGTCGAAAGTGTCAGTCTCCAGGGTGGCCGGCTGGCCGTTGTACTCGGTCTTGCACCACTCCGGATCGGCCTTGATGGGCGACTGTACGCCGTCCATTTCCACATCTTCGGGCAAACGAACCGGCAGCTGGTCGTCCGGCACAGGCATTTCGGTGCCGTCTTCAAGGGTCATCATCGGAATCGGTGCACCCCAGTAGCGCTGGCGGGACACACCCCAGTCGCGCAGGCGGTAGTTCACGGTGCGCTTACCGATGTTGTTCTCTTCCAGGTACTTGGCAATGTCGTCGAAGGCTTCGTCGCTGGTCAGGCCACTGTACTTGCCGGAGGACACCAGCACGCCCTTCTCGGTAAAGGCTTCTTCCTGGACATCGATTTCCCGGCCGTCATTAGCGGCAATCACCTGCTTAATGGGCAGGTGATATTTGGTGGCGAATTCGTGGTCACGCTCATCGTGGCCTGGCACTGCCATCAGGGCGCCGGTGCCGTATTCCATCAGCACGAAGTTGGCAATCCAGACCGGTACCTCTTCCTGGGTGAGCGGGTGGATGGCCTTGAAACCGGTGTCGATGCCTTTCTTTTCCATGGTGGCCAGCTCGGCTTCGGCCACCTTGCTGTTGCCGCATTCCTCAATGAAACGTGCGACATCCTGGTGCAGGCCGGCGGCTTCCTTGGCCAGCGGGTGCTCGGCGGCCACCGCCATGTAGCTCACGCCCATCAGAGTGTCCGGGCGGGTGGTGTAGACGGTCAGGCCTTCGTCCCGGTCTTTAAGCGGGAAGGTCAGCTCGGTACCTTCGGATTTGCCGATCCAGTTGCGCTGCATGGTCTTGACCTGCTCGGGCCAGCCATCCAGTTCGTCCAGGTCTTTTAGGAGTTCATCGGCATAATCGGTGATGCGGATGAACCACTGGGGAATCTTCTTCTGCTCGACTACGGCGCCAGAGCGCCAGCCGCGGCCATCGACCACCTGTTCGTTGGCCAGCACGGTCTGGTCGACCGGGTCCCAGTTCACGGTGGACATTTTCTTGTACACCAGGCCTTTTTCATACAGGCGGGCGAAGAACCACTGCTCCCAGCGGTAGTAGTCCGGGTCACAGGTGGCCAGCTCGCGGCTCCAGTCATAACCGAAACCCAGCTGCTTGAGCTGCTGCTTCATGTAATCAATATTGGAGCGGGTCCACTTCGCCGGGGCGGACTTGTTGGCAATGGCGGCGTTTTCCGCAGGCAGGCCGAAGGCGTCCCAGCCCATGGGCTGCATCACGTTTTTGCCCTGCATGCGCTGGTAGCGGGAGATCACGTCGCCGATGGTGTAGTTGCGAACGTGGCCCATGTGCAGTTTGCCGCTGGGGTAGGGGAACATGGACAAGCAGTAGTACTTGGGTTTGCCCGGTTCTTCCTTCACTTTGAAGGTTTCGTTGGTTTCCCAGAAGTCGCGGGCTTTTTGCTCTACATCACGGGGATTGTATTGTTCGTCCATTCCTGCCATTACCAAAGTTACCCTGTGTCTGAAAAAGGTGTTCGAAGGGGCCGGACATTCTAACGCACACTGGGCTTTACAGGTAGTCTGCCAATTTGGTGGTGTTGTGCCAGACTTCTGTCATAGGTGGTGAGTATTTGATTTGATACTTATTATTCCGCCATGGGTCTTGCTTGGGGAGGCCGGGGGCAGGTATCGCTTCCCAAGACCCGCCGTGAACCCATCCATGGGGGCTTGACTGCAGCATCCATGCTGCAGACAGTCTTGGGAAGCGATACCTGCCCCCGGCCAGTTAACAGCAGAGTTGTCTGTAGATAATCGTTTGGAGGTAGTGGCGAAGTCAGGGAGGCAGGATGTGGGTTGGCTTTACGGGACTGTCTGCAGCATGGATGCTGCAGTCAAGCGTACGACCGCCAGGGATGGCGGGAGTGCAGATTTTGCAGGAGATCGCTTCCCAAGACCCGCCGTGAACCCATCCATGGGGGCTTGACTGCAGCATCCATGCTGCAGACAGTCTTGGGAAGCGATACCTGCCCCCGGCCAGTTAACAGCAGAGTTGTCTGTAGATAATCTTTGGAGGTAGTGGCGAAGTCAGGGAGGCAGGATGTGGGTTGGCTTTACGGGACTGTCTGCAGCATGGATGCTGCAGTCAAGCGTACAGGGACGTATTCACAGCGTGTCTCGTAAAGCCAACCCACATCCTGACTCTTGCACCAAAATCATCAGGCTATAAAGAAACAAAAGGAAGCCAATATGAGCGAACCAGAAAGAAACCGCCTGTCAGGAAAAGCGCTTGAAGCCTACGACCGGATGCTGGA
>Ga0208561_100037_pt1 | contig 38266 bp, 34 predicted proteins | sample Shrwel1BS1Day9_FD_187536 | JGI IMG/M metagenome (GOLD analysis project Ga0208561, IMG submission 187536) | Subsurface microbial communities from deep shales in Ohio, USA - Utica-3 well 1 S-1-Day9 (SPAdes) (version 2) ... | reverse complement strand
ATTTTTGCTTCTGAAGATATTCAGGTTTCTTTTTTCTTTGCCGGAATCTGGCTGAAAAAAATGTGAATTTGTCAAAATTGAAGATCTATTTTATAATAATAACTATCAGATTAATTCTCTAACTGGTGTGCAAACTAAAATAAAGGATGATGATAATGGAAATTAAGGTAGAAAGGTTAAATAAAGAGATCGAATTACCTCAATATCAACATTATGGTGAAGATGCAGGCCTGGATCTTCATGCAGCAGAAGAAATGATCATTAAAAGTGGTGAATATAAATTAATAAAAACCGGTTTAAAAATAGCTGTTCCCAAAGGTTATGCAGCTTTTGTTTATCCCCGCAGTGGACTGGCTCTTAAAAAAGGGGTAACCGTCCTCAATGCAGATGGAGTTATAGATTCCGGTTACAGAGGTGAGGTTAGTGTAATTTTAATCAACCATGGGCCGGAGAAATTTAAGATAAATTTTAATGATCGTATTGCTCAATTAATAATTCAAAAAGTTAATATGATTGAGTGGAATGAAGTGGAAAATTTAAGCGAAAGTCAGCGTGGAGAAGGCGGCTTCGGTCATACAGGAGTAAAAAAGAAATAAGAAAGGAAAATTAAAATGACTGAAATTAAAGTACCTGCAACATCAGCAAATCTTGGTCCAGGTTATGATACTTTGGGTTTGGCTTTAACTTTATTTAATAATTTTAAGATAAAAAAAAGAGCTGACCAGAAGCTCAAAATCAAGGTTATCGACCAAAATAAAGAGAGGGAAATAAAAATACCAGCTTCTGATAATCTAATTGCTCGGGCTTATCAGAGATATTTCAAATATTTAAAAAGAGATATTATTGGTGCTGAAATTATTGAAGAGATGAATACCCCACTGGCTCGAGGTTTAGGGAGCAGTGCTTCAGCTATCATTGGAGGGCTTGCAGCTGCTGCAGTAGTCTCCGGAGATTTAATAGCAGAAAAGGAGTTTATTCAGCTTGCAGTTGAGCTGGAAAAACATCCGGATAATGTGGTACCTGCTTTAGTTGGAGGTTTAACAGTAAATTTTTATTGCAAAGATGACTATGATTATTATAAAATAGATGTGGACCAAGATCTAAACTGTATTTTAGTAGTGCCGGATTATGAGCTGAAAACAGAAAAATTGCGTCAGGTTTTGCCTGATCAGATAAACTATTCTGCGGCTATTTCAAATTTAAGTCGAATAAGTCTTTTAACTGCAGCTTTCATCAATCATGATTATCAATTATTAAAGACTGCTATGGATGATCAGCTCCATCAGCCATACCGCAAGCAGTTAATAAAAGGCTTTGATGAGATTATTGAAACAGCTTATAATAATGGTGCTGTTGGGGCAGCTCTAAGTGGAGCAGGGCCAACAATTTTGGCACTGGCAGTTGAAAATGAAAATTTAATTGCAGCAGAAATGAAAAAAACTTACGATTTACTTGCAATTGATTCAAGTTTTTATATAATTAAAGCCTATAATAAAAGTTTATATCAGAGTTTAAAAGAGGAGATATTAGAAAATGGCTAAAGCAGCTTTAATAGCTAAGCAGGAAACTTTCAATTCATTTATCAGATTTTTTGCTAAAAACAAAAATAGAATAGAAAAACTAGCAGGAGAAAAAATAGAGTTAAAATTTATCTATAATTATTTTCCGGAGAAAGATATTAATTTTGAGCAGTTAGATCTAAGCAGCATTCAATCAATAAAGATAGTGGATAATTTTAAAGATCTGCTTTTAAATTTTAAAGTAGATATAGTAATTGACCTGAGTCAAAATGAAGATTTAAAAACTTATCTTGTTCACAGTTTAAAAAACAAAAAAAATGTCATAACTTCTAATAAAAAAATGCTGGCTGAAAATTTTGATGAATTTAAAAAACTTGAAGCTAAATATCAGGCAAAAATATATTATGCTGCCGCTTTTTCTCCAATGCCTTTAAAGACTTTAACTGATAATTTATTTGCCTTAGATGAAATTACCGAAATGAATGCTATTTTAAATGCAACAACTAATTTTATCTTAACCGAGATGGAAAAAAACACTATCTCTATGAAAGAAACATTGGAGCGGGCTAAAGAATCTAGTTATATTGAAGAAAATGCAGAATTAGATTTGGGAGGCTTAGACAGCTTATATGAAATTGTTTTATTAGCAAATTTATTTTATAATGTAAATGTAGATCCTGAATTAGTCAAAGTAAAAGGTATTAAAGGGATTACCAGTTATGATTTAATTTATGCTGGGGAACTTGGTTATAAAATAAAACTTTTAACTTCAATAAAAAAAGAAAATAAAAATCTATACATAGGAGTTAGACCAAATTTAATTAGAAAAGATAATTTTTTAGCATCAGTTAATGAAAACAGTAATGCTGTTGAATTCATTTCAAATTATAATTCTAAAACTAATTTCAAAGCAGAAAATACAGATTCAGCACTTACAAATCTGATGACCTTAGATTTAATTAAAGCAGTTAAGCATAATAAGAATAAAATTGATTTTAATATTAATTTTGATTTAGAAACAGAGGTTGAAAATATCTTTGATTTGTATCATAATCAAAAAAGATCATTTTATATCAGACTGCAGCTTGAAAAAGATGAAGAAATTATTGAAGAAATAAAAAATATTTTTTCAGAAAAAAATCTGGCAGATTTGATTTTACATGATAATTTAACTGAGACACCACTGCTGCCGGTAATAATCATAACTAAGGAAATTACAGAAAAAGATTTAGAAATAATACTGCAAGAAGTCGAGGAGCTTAAAGGAGTATTAACTGTTAATAATATTATACCAGTTAATGCAGAATAATAACTTTATAACAACAGGAAGGTGAAACAATTGTCATTAATTGTACAAAAGTATGGAGGAAGTTCAGTAGCGAATGCAGATTTGATCCAAAATGTTGCCAAAAGAGTAATTGAGGGATATGAGGAAGGCAATCAAATGATAGTGGTGGTCTCTGCAATGGGAGATACCACAGATCATTTAATTGAATTAATGGCGGATATAACTGATGATCCAGATCCAAGAGAGGTAGATATGCTTTTAACAACCGGGGAGCAGGTTTCAATTGCACTTTTAACTATGGCGATTCATGCTCTGGGTTATCCGGCAATTTCCTTAACCGGAAGTCAAATGAAGATTAAAACAAATGAAAATCACAACCAGGCTATGATTACTGATATTGATACTACCCGTTTGAAAAAAGAATTAGCTGAAAACAAAATAGTTATAGTCGCCGGTTTTCAGGGAGTTAATGAAAATCAGGATTTCACAACCTTAGGGAGAGGTGGCTCTGATACAACTACAGTTGCTGTTGCAGCTGCGATAAATGCAGATCGCTGTGAAATTTATTCTGATGTAGAAGGTGTTTATACAGCAGATCCAAGGATTGTAAAAAACGCAAGTAAATTAGATTATATTTCATATGAAGAAATGTTAGAATTGGCTAATTTAGGCGCTAATGTTCTCCATCCGCGAGCAGTAGAGCTTGCAAATACCTATAATTTGAAATTATATATAGCATCTAGTTTTAATAAGACTACTGGTACAATTGTTAGAGGAGATGAAAAAATGGAAGGTAAAAAAAATGTAGTTGGAGCAGCGAGCGACTTAGGAGAAATTAAAATTACTGTAGAAAAAGTACCTGATGAACCCGGAATTGCCGGTAAGATGTTTAGATCTCTGGCCGATTATGGAGTTAATGTTGATATGATTATTCAGAACCTGCAGCGGGATGAGCTTAATGATATTACCTTTACCATAAATCAGGAACAGGAAAAATTAGCGATTAAAGTACTGGAAAATATTAGATCGGAAATTAGATTTAATAATTATAGTATTGATCGTGATGTAGCAAAGATTTCAATTGTTGGAGCTGGAATGCAGTCTACACCTGGTATAGCAGCAAGAATGTTTACTTCTTTAGGAGAAAACAATATTAACATTGGAATGATTACCACCTCGGAAATTAAAATTTCCTGTTTAATCAAAAAAGACGATGCTAATAAAGCTCTTAATGTTCTACACCAGGAATTTAAATTAGATAAAATCAATGATTAAATATTGCAAATTCTTTATTTTTAACATATAATTAATTTAGGTAATTTTAGCAGTGAAAGCAGCTGCTGTAATTTTTTAAATTATAATTAGAGGAGGCTAAAGTATGAATGTAAAGAAAAAAGGAGAAGTTTATCGCTGTGAGATTTGCGGTAATGTAGTTGAGGTAAAAGAAGCTGGTGGAGGAGAATTGGTTTGCTGTGGTGAGCCAATGAAGTTAGAAGAATAAATTTCAAAAAAATCTATTATGGCCCGGGGTTCACGCTCCGGGCTTTTAAATGCTTAAGGCAAAATAAATAAATAATTTATGTGTATTTCTTAAAGGATTTTGCTCTGCTTGCGAGAAGTTAATATAATAGAAAAAGTTCTAAATCTGATTTTTAAATTTTTGGTTAATCTAAAATTAAATTATAAAAATAAGTTAAATTATAAAAATATCTAGGAGGAAATTTATAAAATGAATTATTTTGAAAAGAAAAAAATAAAAGATATTTTGGAAGATAATATTGATAACTATAAAGACGTTATTGTTATGGGATGGGTGAGAACAAAAAGAGTCTCAAAAAATATTGCCTTTATAGAGATTAATGATGGAAGTACTCTTAAAAACCTGCAGCTGGTGATTTTAAGTCCGGATGAGCACCCACTGGCAGAAATTAATAGAGGTGCCAGCGTTAAAGTTAAAGGTTATCTTGATAAGGTTGAAGGTAGGGAACAGGATGTAGAAATGAAGGCTGAAGAAATAGAAATCATTGGAGAAGCACCGGAAGATTTTATTCTTCAGAAAAAAAGACACAGCTTTGAATTTTTAAGAGAGATTGCTCACCTAAGAGCCAGAACAAATACTTTTGGGGTAGTTAATCGTTTCCGCAGCAAAATGTCTTATGCAGTTCATGATTATTTTTATAATAAAGATTTTAAATATATCCACACTCCAATTATTACCTCAGGTGATGCTGAAGGTGCAGGAGAAGTATTTAAGGTTACAACACTTGATTTCGATAAACTTCCCCGAACAGAATCCGGCCAAATAGATTACCAACAGGACTTTTTTGCTGAAGAAACTGGTCTTACAGTTAGTGGTCAGCTGGAAGCCGAACTGCTGGCAACAGCTCTTGGAGATGTTTATACCTTTGGTCCAACTTTTAGAGCTGAGAACTCCAACACATCTCGACATGCTTCAGAATTTTGGATGATTGAGCCTGAAATGGCTTTCTGTAATTTAGAAGAGATGATGACTCTCATGGAAGATTTTATTAAAAATTTATTTAAATTTGCTGTTGAAGAAGCTGAAGAAGAAATGGACTTCTTTAATAAGTGGATTGATGAGGGTCGGAGAGATATGATTAAAAATATTATTGAGGCAGATTTTGGACGCGTGACTTATACAGAAGCTATAGAAATTCTTGAAAATAGTGATCAAGATTTTGAATTTCCAGTAAGTTGGGGTATTGATCTGCAGTCTGAGCATGAAAGATATCTAACAGAAAAACATTTCAAAAAACCAATTATGGTTTATGATTATCCTAAAGAAATTAAGGCCTTTTATATGCGCCAAAATGACGATGGTAAAACTGTAGCAGCGGTAGATTGTCTGGTTCCAGGAGTTGGAGAAATTATTGGTGGTAGTCAGCGTGAAGAAAGATACGAAAAGCTAAAAACCAGAATGGAAGAGTTAAATATGGATCTAGAAAAATATGAGTGGTTTTTAGATATTCGGGAATATGGATCTGTACCCCACTCCGGTTTTGGTTTGGGATTTGAAAGATTATTAATGTACTTATCAGGAATGCAGAATATTAGAGATGTTATCTCTTTCCCTCGTACTCCTGGTAGTGCTAAATTTTAATAAAATAAGTTTAAGAGGAGAGAATAAATGCTGAATAGAGAGAGCTTAGCTTCAATCTTGTTAGTAACAATAATACTACTCTGCAGTTTTACATTAAATACTGCAGCTGTAGAAAAAATAAATAGTGATTTAATTGTATTTTCTGGTGAACCTGAAGGTGTAATAGCTGCAGTAGCTGCAGCTCGGGAAGGGAAAAGTGTTACACTTTTAATGACCAGAGAAAAACCAGGCGGCTTAATGACTTATGCTGCTCTAAACTTTTTAGATTTAAATTATGATAATAAATCTAGAAATATTAATCACGGTATTTTTTCAGAATGGCATCAAAAACTAGGTTCCTCTATTTCTTTTTCTCCTAAAAAAGCAGAAGCTGTCTTTGAAGAAATGCTTGCTGCTGAAGAAAATATTAAAATTATTGAATCAGTTGAGCTTAAAACAGTAAAAATTAAGTCTGGAAAAATTATTTATATAGAAGCTGAAAAAAATAAAAAAACCTATCGATTAAGTGCTGATTTTTATCTTGATGCTTCACAGGATGGGGATCTGGCAGCAGCAGCTGGAGAGGACTATTTTATTGGTACAGCTGATATAAACTTAAAAAATCACTGGATGGCTTCCACCCAGATCTTAAAGTTTTCAAATGTAGAACCCCAAAAATTAAAAAAGGCAGTTAGAAATAATAAATATCAAGGAAGTCATTTCCAAAATGATCATGCCTGGGGATTTTCTAATTTTGGGAAAAGTTATCAGCCTCAAAATAAAAACCTTCGCTTAAGGGGTCTAAATATAGTCTTTATTAAAAATGATGGCGGCTATGATGCCTATATAAATGCTCTGCTGTTATTCAATGTTGATCCTTTATCCCAAAAATCTACTGCAGAAGCTAAAAAAAATGCTGCAGCAGAAGCTAAATTAATACTTAGATATTTACAGGATAATTTAGAAGGCTTTGAAAAGGCAGAACTAAATGATCTGCCACCGGAACTATACCGCAGAGAAAGCAGACATTTCTTAACAGAGTATCAGTTAAAAACCCAGGACTTATTCAGACAGAAAATATTTAAAGATACAATAACATTAGCTTCTTATCCCTTAGATTATCAAGCGTCAGCTCAAGACTATCCAGGTTTTGTTTTATTTAATCCTGATTATTACGCGATACCCCTAAGGACTTTAATTGCCAGAAAAAATGATAATTTAATGATTGTGGGCCGCAGCAGTGGTTATAGTTCTTTAGCAGCTGCAAGTGCAAGAGTTTTGCCCCCGGCAATGAATACTGCTGAAGCAGCGGGTATTGCTGTTTCAGAAGCAATAAATAAAAATAAAAGTTTAATTGAAATTGCTGCAGATAGTGATAGTCTTAAAAAAATACGTTCAGCTTTGAAGATAAATCTTAATAATTATCCTGAGGAATCTCCAATTATTGATGATCCTCAGCTTCTAGGGAGTCTGGAGAAACTACTTTCCTGGGGGATAACAATTGGAGGTTATAATAATAATTTCAAGTTAGATAAAGCACCTAATGAAAAAGAATTTACAGCAATAATTTTAAAAATTATGCAGAAAAAAGAAGCTGACAATCTTTACGAATGGGTCCCGGGTAGTCTGGAGACTTTCAGTAAAAACAAAAAATTAACTACTACAAATGCTTTAAAATTACTGTTGGCAGCCGAAAGCCAGCGGGTCTTAGAAATGGATAAAGATCAATATTTTAAAAAAGCTCTGGAATTGAATTTGATTCCCGATAAATTGATAGTAGTTCTGACAAAAAAGCGAGTAATGAGACGTAAAGAAATGATTATTTTAGCAGCACATTATTTGGATCGTTTTGAAACTCCATCTGACTTGAAATATATTAGGGGTGAATATTTTGACTAATCAAAACAGCTATTATACATATTATCCCTCACCGATAGGTATTTTAAAAATTGAGTTCAATAAAGAAGCTTTACTAAAAATTGAATTTGATGATCACCTGCGGGAAGTGAAAAATAACTGTCAAAAAAATTTTTATGAAGACAAAAAAATATTAAAAATTTATAATCTGATTTTTGATCAGCTGAATCAGTATTTTTTAGGAAAAAGAGATTCCTTTGAGATTCCTCTGCAGTTAGAAGGAAGTTCTTTTGAGTTGAAAGTTTGGAATCATCTTGAAAATATTCCTTATGGTAAAACATATTCTTATTCTCAATTAGCTGCTGATATTGGAAAACCTGGTGCCGCTAGGGCTGTTGGACAGGCAAATTCTCGCAATCCGATCTCGATAATTATTCCCTGTCATCGTGTAATTTCAGCTGATGGAAGTATTAATGGTTATTCAGGTGGCACCTGGAGGAAAAGATGGCTTTTGAATCATGAAAATAATAAAAGCAAAAATATAGAAAGGAAGATTTCTTTTGTCTAAAGAACTGCAAACCCGAGATGAAATTGATGATAAATATAAATGGAATTTAAATGATATTTATGCTGATAATCAGAGCTTCGAATCCGAATTAGAGAGAGTTTTAAAAGAAGTTAAAAATATTAGCAAATTAAAAGATGATTTTACAGATAGTCCTGATAATTTACTAGCTGCTTTAAATAAAATCATTAAGATTGAAGAGCAGACTTCTAAACTATATGCTTATGCCCATATGAAGTATGATCAGAATACTCAAAATGAAAAATATCAAAATTATAAAAATAAGGCTATGATGTGCTATAATAAACTTTCTAATTCCACTTCATTTATGGTGCCGGCAATTATTCAGCTGGGTGAGGCTAAACTAAATGAATTTAAGGAAGTTGAACCAGAACTTGAGTTTTACAATCACTTTTTTGATGATATATTAAGGCAGAAAGATCATTATTTATCTGCTGCAGAAGAAAAAATTCTGGCGTTGGCAGGTGAAGTAACCCAGAGTTCTGAAAACATTTTTAGCATGTTAAATAATGCAGATCTTGAATTCCCATTGATTAAGGATGAAAATGATGAAGAAATTCGTTTAACTCACGGCAGATATATAGATTTATTAAAAAATGAAGATCGTCGAGTTAGACAGGATGCTTTTGAGGGAATGCACGGTGAATATCAAAATTTAGAAAACACTTTTGCCGCCGTACTTGACAGCTCTATTAAAGGTGATGTTTTTTATGCCCGAGCTAGAAAATATGATAGTGCTCTGGAATCTGCTCTTGACAGTGATAATATTTCTACAGATGTTTATAATAATTTAATTAATACAGTTTCCAATAACTTAGAACCACTTCATCAATATATGGAACTTAAAAAGGAACTGCTCAATTTAGATGAACTGCATATTTATGATACATATAAACCTTTAATAGAAGAGGTTGATCTTAAATTTAAATATGAGGAAACAAAAGAAATAATTAAAAAAGCGGTTAAACCTCTGGGTAATGATTATATAGATGTAGTAGAAAATGGTTTCAATTCAGGCTGGATAGATGTTTTTGAAAATAAAGGCAAACGTGCTGGTGCTTATTCAAGCGGCTGTTATGGTGTTCATCCCTATATTTTAATGAATTATACTCAGGATATCAGCAATTTATTTACCCTGGTCCATGAAATGGGACATGCCATGCACAGCTACTATTCTAATAAAAATCAGCCCTATTTATATTCTAATTATAAAATCTTTGTGGCTGAGGTTGCTTCAACTTTAAATGAAAACCTGCTGCTTGATTATATGCTGGAAAATGCAAAGAGCAGAGAAGAAAAACTATATTTATTAAATTATTTTCTAGAGGGGTTCAGGGGTACAGTTTACAGACAGACAATGTTTGCTGAATTTGAAAAAATGATACACGAAAGTGTGGAAGCTGGGGAAAGTTTGACTTCCCAGGCAATGCAGAAAATGTATAGAAAGTTAAATCAAAAATATTTTGGGGATGCTTTAGTAATTGATAAAAAATTAGATTATGAATGGGCCAGAATTCCTCATTTTTATTATAATTTTTATGTTTATAAATATGCAACCGGTTATTCCGCAGCAGCAGCTCTGGCAGACAAAATACAAAATGATGGTCCTGAGGCAGCTGCAAAATATCTGAAATTTTTAAAAGCTGGCGGCAGTGATTATCCGCTTAATATTTTAAAGAAGGCCGGAGTAGATATGGAAAAGGCTCAACCTATAGAAAATGCAGCTGCTAAGTTTAAAAACTACTTAAAACAGCTGCAGGATTTAATTTAAAACTATAAAGTCAGCAGATTTAATTTTAGAGAAATCTTTATTTTCAATTTAAATCAAAAAATTAATTATTCTTTAAAAAAATCAATTATATCCTGGGCACATCTTTCTTTTTCAACATCATTAGTTATTACATGGGATGATTTTTGATAGATCTTTTGATCTACTAAAAATTGTCCCATTTTTTTGTTTAAAAAAACCTTTATCTCACTGTTTTCAACCTGATCATCATTTTCAGATAAGATAAGCTGTGTTTTAGTATTTATCTCAGCAGCAGCTTTTCTTCCTTTTTTGATCAGCTTATATAATTCTGCCAGGGCTGAAGTATAATAATTAAAGCTGTAATTTTGATGAAAGTCGATTTCAGCAGGAGTAGAATTTTCAGAATCAAGCTCAAAACCATTATCTAATTTTTTGATAAAATATTTTAAATAAGGTGTAAAAACTATATTTTTATTTTTGGTAAAAAAAGCGGGAGCAACTAATGATAATTTTTTTACTTTAAATTGAGCCGCAAGTAAAGCCGCTAGTAATCCCCCCATTGAAAGCCCGGCTACATAAACTTCCTGGTAATTACTGCTTAACTCTAAATAACTGTCTAGAGCCTTCCGCAGCCACTGATCCGAATCACTATTTAAAAAATCAGTAATATTAGTAGCATGTCCCGGAAGCCGAGGAATCAAAACAGGAAGTTTTAAAGTTTCATTAATTTTTTCAGCAGCATAAAGCCAATTAGTGCTTTTTCCACCATAACCATGTAAAAGTAAAACAGCCTTCTGAATATCGCTATCTTCAAAGCCTATTTTTATTTCTCTGCCCAGAGGATTAATTTTAGTTGAACTATCAATTTGATTTAATTTCACGATTTAATCACCCTTATCTTTTATCTATTTTACTACAAGAAGTCTTTTAATTCAAAAGATATTTAAATTGTCCTTAAATTGTAATATATTATATTTTAAATTTATAACTAAAAGTGATAAAATAAAAGCTAGATAAAAAAATAAAAGTAAATACATAAAAATATTAGGAGGTGAGAGTTTAATAGTATCAAAACTATTAAACAAATATGAAAGATAAGATTATGAAAACAGCAGAAAGTTTAAGAAAAGATATTATTCTAAGCACCCAGGAATTAGTAAGGATTCCAAGTGTTGAAGCTGAAGCTGTAGGTGAATATCCTTATGGTGAAAATGTATATCAGGCTTTAGCAAAAGCTTTAGAAATTTCTGAAGCTATGGGTTTTGAAACTAAAAATATTGATAACCAGGCTGCTCATATTGAAATGGGAGAGGGAGAAGAAATTTTAGCACTGCTCTGTCATGTTGATGTAGTGCCAGAGGGAAGCAACTGGACTTACCCTCCTTATGCAGCTGAGGTTCATGATAATAAAATTTTTGGCAGAGGAACAATTGATGATAAAGGTCCTGCTGCAGCAGCCTTATATGCAATGAAAATAGTAAAAGATTTAAATATTGAATTAAATAAAAGAGTCAGATTAATTTTAGGAACCAATGAAGAATCAGGAATGGCATCTTTAGTTTACTATTTCAAAAAAGAAAAAATGCCGGAGTTGGCTTTTAGTCCTGATGCAACATTTCCTGCAATTCACGCTGAAAAAGGAATTTTAGATTTAAAATTTTCAGCTGATTTTAAAGAGGAAAATAAGGAAGGTTTAAAACTAGAAAAAATTAAAGGTGGAAATGCTGCTAATATGGTTCCAGATTATGCAGAAGCGGTTTTAAGTGGAATTAATAAAGCTGAATTAGAAAAACTTTTAGAGCAAATTGATTATGAAGCAGCTGATTTAAACTTAGAAGAAGTAGGGAATAAATTGAAATTGGTTTATACCGGTATTTCAGCTCATGGAAGTATGCCTGAAGAAGGGAAAAATGCAATTTCTTATTTAATTAAGATTTTAGCCGAGCTTCCATTTGCTAAAACTAAAGTGCGGGAATTTTTTGATTTTTACAGCAAAAAGATTGGGACTGAATATGATGGAGCTTCAATTGGCTGTAAAGATCAGGATGATGTTCCAACAGCCTTAACTTTTAATACTGGAGTAATTAAAGGTGATCAAAATAAGGTAGAATTTATTGTTAATATTCGTTATCCAGTTAAGTCTAATGCAGAAAAGGTAACTGCTGATATTCGCAATAATTTAAACCAGCAATTGATTAAGGTTGAGATCTTAAAAGATGCTGAACCATTATATGTTGCCAAAGATGATCCATTTATTCAAAAGCTGATGGCTGCTTACCAGGAATTTACAGGTGATAAAAGTGATCCAATTGCAATTGGTGGTGGAACTTATGCCCGTCTGGTCGACAAGGGTGTTGCTTTTGGACCTCTATTTCCTGGCCAGCCTGAACTTGCCCATCAGAAAGATGAATATATTGAAATAGATGACCTTGTTAAAAGTGCAGCCATTTATGCTAAAGCAATAATTGACATTGCAGGGGTGAAAAATAATGAATAATAAAGCAGAAGAGCTGTTAGACTTTCTTAATAGTTCTCCAACTGCTTTTCATGCTGCAGCTGAATTAAAAAAAGAGCTGCAGCAGGCAGGTTTTAAAGAACTTGATCCTTCTCAGAAATGGAATCTAAAAACAGGAGAAAAATATTTTCTCAGCCGCAATGAATCTGCAGTAATAGCTTTTATCACTGGAGAGGACTTTTTAAATCAGGGCTTTAGAATAATTTCATCACATACAGATAGTCCGGCCTTGAAAATTAAGCCTGATCCAATTATTAAAAAAAATGGCCATTACCTTCTAAATACCGAAATTTATGGCGGCCCAATTTTAAATACCTGGTATGATAGAGACTTATCTTTGGCCGGAAAAATTGTTTTAAAAGACAGCAATTCTTTTAACCTTAAAGAAAAACTAATTGATCTCAAAAAAACTATCGCTGTAATTCCCAATCTTGCAATCCATTTAAATAAAAATGTAAATAAATGTGGAAAGATTGATAAGAAAAAAGGATTAAGAGCTTTAATAACTCAAAAACAAGATTTAGACAGCAGTTTAAAAAATGATCAGGCTTTAGAAATCTCTGAAGCCGATTTAGAACCAGCTGCAGCAGATGATTTAACTTTAAAGAAGTTAATCGCAGAATTTACTGATTATCAGGAAAATGAGATATTAGAGGCTGAGCTTTATCTGTATCCAGCTGAAAAGGCAAAATTTCTGGGAGCTGAGCAGGAGTTTATTTCAGCCGGCTGTCAGGATAATCTTTCGATGGTTCATGCTGCATTAAAGTCAATTTTGGATTCAGAAACTAAAGCCTGGACTCAGATGGCCGTTTTTTATGATAACGAAGAGATCGGCAGCCATACACCTCAGGGAGCTGACTCTCCTTTTTTAGGCAATATCATAGAAAGAATTATTTATAATCTGGGCGCAGAAAAAGAAGATTATTACAGCATCATTGAAAAATCTTTTTTAGTATCAGCAGATATGGCTCATGCTCTTCATCCAAACTTTAGTAAAGAATATGATGTAAAAAATCGTCCTTTATTAAATCAGGGACCTGTAATTAAATATAATGCTAACCTAAAATATACTACAAATGCTTCAACAGCTGCAGTTTTAATTGATTTAATGGAGAAAAATGAGATTTCATATCAATATTATACTAACCGCAGTGACAAAAAGGGCGGTTCTACAATTGGTCCTATTGCAGCAACACAACTTGGAATTAAAAGTATAGACCTCGGCAGCCCCTTACTGGCAATGCACTCCGCCCGAGAATTAGGTGGTAGTTTTGATCATGAGCAGATGATTAAGCTGATGTCTTTATTTTATCAGACCAGTTAAGTAGGAATTCTAAGATATAAATATTATTCAAAAAGAAAAAGCTTAGATAATTTATTTTAGGAGGAATTAGAGTGGGTAAATTTGACTTTTCAAAATTAGAAAATAGAACTAATACAATGTCTGCAAAATGGGATAAAAGAGAAGAAATATTTAATAATAAAGATATTTTACCGCTGTGGGTTGCAGATTCGGATTGGCAGACAGCTCCTGCGGTTAAGAAAAGTTTATTAAAAAGAGCTGAAGCAGGAATATTTGGCTATAGTTTTGCTGATCAGAGTATTGAAAAAGCTGTAGTAAATTGGCTAAAAAAAAGATTTGATTTAATAATAAATAAAGACTGGCTAATTTTTGATACGGGAGTTGTTCCTGCAATTAACTTTACTTTAAAGGCAATCTGTGAGGATAATGATGCTGTAATTATCCAGCCACCTGTTTATCGTCCTTTTTTTTCAGCAGTAAAGAATAATAATTGTCAGCTGATTGAAAATGAATTAATAAATAAAAATGGCCACTATAAAATGGATTTAAATAATTTAGAAGAGCAGATAAAAGCTGCTAAAGCTAAAGGCAGAAATGTCAGAGCAATGATTTTTTGCAGTCCTCATAACCCTGTAGGCAGGGTCTGGGAAGAGTCAGAATTGCTTGAGCTGCTTCGTTTATTAAAAAAAGAAGATATTTATCTTTTAAGTGACGAAATACATGCTGATTTAGTTTATCCTGGTGCAGAACATCACCCAGTTTTAAAACTCCTTTTAGAAAGAGAGGAATTTAAAAGCTACCGTAAAAAGGTAATTTCATATCTGGCTGCCAGTAAAACTTTTAACATTGCAGGTTTACACACCTCCTATACTATTATTGAATCAAAAAAGCTGCGTGAGGCTTATAATCAGGCAAAAGATGGTTTTGGTACCGGAAATAGTCCTTTCGGTCTTATAGCACTAAAAACCGCTTACAATGAGGGTGAAGAATGGCTGGAAGAACAGCTTAAGTATTTAAAAGAGAACTATGATTTTCTCCAGGAATTTTTGGAGGCTGAAATACCAAAATTGAAATTAATTAAAGCAGAGGGTACTTATTTGGTCTGGTTGGACTGCAGTCAGCTGGGCTTTGAAACTGATGCAGAACTCATAAAGTTTATGAATCAAAAAGCAGAAGTTGGTCTCAATCCCGGCCGCTGGTTTGGAGATGCAGGTTCAATGTATATGCGCTTAAACTTAGCCTGTCCAAGACAGCGTTTAAAGCAGGGATTAAATAGAATTAAAAAAGCAGCTGCTGATTTATAAAAATAAATCTTACTTATTATATTTCAAGAAAAAGAAAGGAAGTTTTAATTTGACTAAAGTAGTTGTTATTGGTGGTGGTCCGGCAGGGATGATGGCAGCTCTGCAGGCAGCTGAGAATGGAAATAAGGTTTTTTTAATCGAAAAGAATAAAAATCTGGGTAAAAAGTTATTAATAACAGGTAAAGGCCGCTGTAATTTAACAAATTATTCGCCTTTAAATCAGCATATAAAGAATATCATAGATAATCCGGAATTTATGTACAGTTCTTTAGCCGAATTTGATGCCTACCGTCTTTATTATTATTTTGAAGGGCTGGGACTGCCCTTAAAAATTGAAAGAGGAGATAGGGTTTTCCCAAAATCTAACCGTTCTCAGGATGTTTTGAAAGTTCTGCAGAAAGAATTATTCAGACATGATGTTGAAATAATACAGGATCAGGCAGCTGAAATTTTCAAAGAAGATCAGCAGGTTAAAGGGCTTAAATTAAAATATCAGGGCCAGCTTCAGGCCGACAAAATAATTTTAGCAGCCGGAGGCAGCTCATACCCTCAAACTGGATCTGACGGCAGCGGCTTTAAACTGGCACAAAGCTTGGGCCACAAAATAGTTGAGCCGCAACCAGGATTATGTGGTCTTAAGACTAAAGAAAATTGGATTTATCAGGCTGAGGGTTTAAAATTAAAATATGTTGATCTAAAATTGATTAAAGCCGGAGAAGAGATTTACAGTGATTTTGGAGATTTAGAAATTAGAAATGATTATCTGGATGGGCCCCTGATTATTTCTGCTTCAATGTTCATTGATTCTGCCCCCAAAAATTATCAGCTCGAAATTGATTTAAAACCGGCCCTGGATTATCAGAGTCTGGATCAAAGAATTTTAAGAGATTTTGAAAAATACAGCAACAAATTTTTTGGCAACAGTCTTGATGATTTATTACCAAAAAAAATGATTCCAATTTTTCTGCAGCTGTCTTCAATTGATTATAATAAGACAGTAAACCAGATTACTGCAGCAGAAAGAGAAGAATTGATACACTTATTTAAGAATTTGAAATTAAATTTAAAAGCTAAAAAAGGATTTGAGAGGGCAATAGTCACCAGAGGTGGAGTCAATACCGAAGAAATTGATCCGAAAACTATGGAATCAAAGCTGATTAGAAATCTATATTTTGCCGGAGAAGTAATTGATGTAGCAGCATTGACAGGTGGTTATAATCTGCAGATTGCTTTTGCAACCGGTTTTAAAGCGGGAAATCATTTAAATGGTCAATAATTTGGAGCTGAATAAATTTCAAATAAATAAAGAAAAACCGCAGCCAGCTGACTGCGGTTCTGTTCAAAATTCAATTATATTATTAATTACTCAGCGTCTGCAGCGTCTTCGTTCTGACCCTGAAGCTTGTCTGTAATTACTTGATTTACAGAATTCATTAACTGATTGAAATGATTTTGAGCTTCATAAAATTCAGCAATCTTATCATTCTGCTTCATTTTTTGCTCCATTACCTGTAATTCCTGCTTTTGTTCATCAGACATTTGCTGACCATTCTGCTGCATCATTTGTGCCTGCTGATACTTAGCATTTAATTCATCAAGCATTGTTTTTGCATCTTCATCTTCAACCATTTTTTCTTCTTTTTTTCTTAAATCCTGAAATTCTTGTGACTCAACAATTGCTTCTGCAAGATCTTCCGCATATTCCATAACTGTTGCCATTTAATTTCACCTCAATTAAATTATTTAGATTCATTTTATTTTCTAATAACCATATTTATGTTAACATCAAGTAGAACTGATGTCAAATAAGAATACAAATCAATAGGGGGAATTTATGATGTCAAAAGACTTAAAAATTGAAGTATATTCTAAAGAGTGGTGTCCATATTGTAAAAAGGCTAAGGCATTTTTAAAAAGTAAGGGCTTAAAATTTGAAGAAATTGATATTGAAGCAGAAAATAATTATGAGGTGATGCAGGAAAGAACCGGGAATAAAACTGTACCTCAGATTATAGTAAATGATCAAAGTCTTGGGGGCTATGATGACATAATTGCCTTAGAAAATAATGGGGAGTTTAATAAATTAATAGGAAAAGAAGTAAGAGATTTATCTACTAAAGAGTGGGAACTTGTAATCCTAGGAGCGGGACCAGCTGCTTTAAATGCTGCTCTTTATGCTGCTCGCAAAGGAATTGATCTGCTCTTATTAACCAAAGACATTGGCGGTCAGGTAATTACCACCAATGAAATCGACAATTATTTAGGCAAAGCTGATACCACAGGGGCAGATTTAATTTATGACTTTTGGGATCATATAGCTAAATATGAGGTAGAAACAGTTATCGGTGAAGAAGCAGTTGGAATTGAAGATCGAGAAAATAAAAAAGTTATTAAAACTGATAATGGCAAGGAGTATTCAACTCGGTCTGTAATTATTGCTACAGGTGCTCAAAAACGTCATCTTGGCATGAAGCAGGAGTATGTTTTAACAGGTAAGGGAGTTCATTACTGTGCCAGCTGTGATGCCTTTCTCTATAAAGGACAGCCTGTTGCTGTAGTTGGAGGTGGAAACTCCGGCCTTGAAGCTGCTCTGGATTTAGCCAATATTGGCTGTGAGGTTGATCTGTTAGAATTTCAGCCTAAATTAATGGGAGATGAGTATCTTCAGGAAAGAATAAATAAGAACGAGAAGATAAAAGTTCATACCTCTACAACCGTAGCTGAGATCATTGGTGAGGATAAATTAGAATCAATTATAATTAAAAATGTAGATGATGATTCGACAGATGAGCTTGATATTAACGGTCTCTTTATTGAAATTGGTCTAATTGCCAATAGTGATTTTGTCAGTGATCTGGTTGAGACAAACAAACAGAAAGAAATTTTAATCAACCCCAAGAATGAAACAGGAGTTGAAGGGATCTGGGCAGCAGGTGATGTGACAGATATTATAGATAAGCAGATTATAATTTCAGCTGCTGAAGGAGCAAAAGCTGCCTTAAGAGTTAACCAATATTTAGGCTGATAATTTGCTAGATATTGAATAACTATGTATAATGTAAACAAACGGAGGTGTTGATAAATGGCTGCAGAAAATGTACAGAAGCATATTTTCATTTCTGGAAGAGTACAGGGAGTAGGATTTAGAGCTTTTATAAGAAGAGAGGCAGCTGTTTTGAATATAAAAGGCTGGGCTAAGAATTTAGCAGATGGTAGAGTAGAAACTATTATTCAGGGAGATAAGAATAAAGTTTCTCAAATGATTGCTAAACTCAGAGAGGGACCTTCTTATGCCAAAGTAGAAAACTTAAAAATTAATGATGAAGAACTAACTGATTTCAGTGATTTCAAGATAAAATTTTAAGGGGTGATCTTATGGCAGATGCTTTAATTGTTGTAGATCTGCAGAATGATTTTTATGAAGAGGGAGCTTTAGCAGTTCCTAAGGCATCGGAAATTAATGAAACTGTCAATAGATTATTAGAAGCGGGAAATTATAAGGTTATTGCTGCTTCACAGGACTGGCACCCGGCTTCACATTTGAGTTTTGCCTCAAATCATAATCAGGAACCTTTTACCCCTTACAGCGACAAAGAAGGACTTGGGCCTGTTTTATGGCCTGATCACTGTGTTCAGCTGACAGAGGGGGCAGAATTCAATTCCGAAATCAAAACCGAATACTTTGATTATATAATCAGAAAAGGTACAGAATCGGAAGTTGATAGTTATTCAGCTTTTCAGGATAATGATGGCTCTAATCTTGGCTTAGCGGGTTTACTGCGGTCATTAGAAGTAGAAGAAGTTGATATTGTGGGTTTAGCTTTTGATTACTGTGTTAAATATACAGCTCAAGACAGCGCTAAAAATGGCTTTAAGACTAATGTTATTTTAGCCGGAACCAGGCCTGTTAACCCCGATGATGCTGAACAGACAAAATCTGATTTAAAGGCGGCTGGAGTCAATTTCAAATAATGGTTAAAATAGAAGTTGGAAAATAAAAGGAGAGAATTTTTTTGGATAAAATAGAGTTAATGGCAACCAGTACTTTTGGTATGGAAGCTTTAGTAAAAAAAGAAATAAATGATCTGGGATATGAAATTACCGAAGTTAAAAACGGAAGGATTACATTTTTAGGTGATCTGCAGGCGGTGGCCAGAGCAAATTTGTGGCTTAGGACTGCGGAAAGAGTTCTGGTGAAAATAGGGGATTTTAAGGCTGAGGACTTTGATCAGCTTTATGATGGAGTTAAAGATTTAAACTGGCCTCAGTGGCTGCCCAAAAATGCAGAGTTTCCTGTTAGTGCTAAATCGATTGATTCTAAATTAAGCAGTGTTCCTACCTGTCAGTCGGTAACTAAAAAAGCTGTTGTTGATAAGATGAAGGAAGAATATGGGATCGATTGGTTTGATGAAGATGGCCCGCTTTATCCGATAGAACTAGCTTTATATAAGGATCGAGCAATTTTAACAATTGATAGTTCGGGTACCGGACTTCATAAAAGAGGGTATAGAGAATTGTCAGTTACAGCACCTATTCAGGAAACAATTGCAGCCGGGATGGTTTATTTAAGCCGCTGGGATCAGGATAGAATATTAATCGATCCTTTTTGTGGTTCGGGGACTATTTTGATTGAGGCGGCTATGATGGCCAAAAATCAGGCTCCTGGACTAAAAAGAAAATTCAATTCCGAAAAATGGCCAATTTTTGATGATTTCGAATGGCCTCGAGCTCGAGTTGAGGCAAAGAAGGCAAAAAAAATTAATGTTGAGCCCCGTTTAATTATGGGTTATGACCATGATCCAGAGGCAATTAGTATAGCTCGTTATCACGCTAAACAGGCAGGAGTAGAAGATATAATCCATTTTCAGGAACAGGAGTTTAAAGATTTTTCAACCAATCGTAAGTATGGTTATATAATTACTAACCCTCCTTATGGTGAGCGGATGGGCGAAAAGGAAGAAGTAGAAGAATTATACAAAATGATGGGAGAAAAGTTTTTAGAGCTTGAAACCTGGTCTTATTATATCATCACCTCTCATTCTAAATTTGAAAAAATATTTGGTAAAGAGGCAAGTAAAAGGCGAAAATTATATAATGGTGGGGTAGAGACTCAATACTATCAGTATTATGGTCCCTGGCCGCCAAAGAATTGAGTCAAGCAAAATGATGAAGTTTAGAAAGTACTTTCCATATCTAGCCGGTCTGGTTTTTAGTTCAATATTTGGCTTTTCATTTTTATTTACCAAGGAGGGACTGGAGCTGATGACTCCTTTCCACCTGCTTGGTTTTCGTTTTGCAATTGCCTTTATTAGCTTGAGTATTTTAAGATTTATTGGTATAATAAATATCAATTTGAAAGCCAAAAATTTAAAAAAACTCTTTCTTTTAGCATTATTTCAACCGGGAATTTATTTCATCTGTGAGACAACAGGGATGTTATATACAACATCATCTGAAGCGGGAATGATGATTGCTCTGATTCCGGTGGCAGTTACTATTCTGGCAGCTATAATTTTAAATGAACGACCTACCTTTTTACAGAGCATTTTTGTTGCCCTATCTGTGGGGGGAGTCTTTTTCATTATCTTTAACAGAGGTGCCTCATTGATAGAGGGTAATTACTTAGGTTTATTACTATTAGGAGGAGCGGTAATTGCAGCTGGATTTTATAATATTATTTCGAGACAGCTATCTTTAGAATTTAAGCCGGTTGAAATTACATATGTAATGATGGGCTTTGGTGCTTTTTTATTTAATACAATTGCACTATATCAACATAATTTCGAGCTGAGCAGTTATTTTAATTTATTAACAAATAAGGTTGTTCTAATTACTGTTCTTTATTTAGGAGTGTTTTCATCAGTAGTAGCCTTTTTTATGATGAATTATACCTTATCTAAAATTACAGCAGCTGAATCAGCAGTCTTTGCAAACTTAACTACTGTTGTTTCTATAGCTGCCGGAGTAGTCTTTAGAAATGAACCTTTTTTTAAATTTCAAGTAGTTGGAGCAGTTTTAATAATAATTGGTGTCTGGGGAACAAATTACTTTGGACGCCCCGTAGTCGAGAAAGGAGAAGAAATTTATGAAAAAGTATAATGTAGCAGTAGTAGGTGCCACAGGTTTAGTAGGTCGGGAAATGCTTAAAACTTTAAGCCAGAGAAACTTTCCGATTGCTGAACTTAAGCTTATAGCATCTGAGCGTTCTGAAGGTAAAAAAATCAAATTTGAAGATAGAGAGTTAACAGTAGAGTCTGTAAAAGAGGGGACTTTTGAGGGGATTGATATTGCATTATTTTCTGCGGGTAGTGGTGTATCAAAAGCGGTAGCTCCTCAGGTAAAAAAGGCAGGCGGGGTTGTGATTGATAACAGCAATGCTTTTAGAATGGACCCTGATTCTCCTTTAGTAGTACCAGAAGTAAATGGAGAGGATTTAAAGGAACATCAGCAGATAATTGCTAATCCAAACTGTTCAACAATCCAGATGGTGATGCTTTTAAAACCACTAGCAGATAAATATGGTTTAAAAAGGCTGGTCATCAACACTTATCAAGCAGTTTCTGGTGCAGGTAAAAAAGCTGTTGATGAGCTGATTGAACAGACTAAGGCCTATTTAAATCAGGAAGAGATTAAAAATGAAAACTTTAACCATCAGATTGCTTTTAATGCAATTCCTCAAATTGATATTTTTTTAGATAATGATTATACTAAAGAAGAAATGAAGATGGTTAATGAGACTCATAAAATTTTACATAATCCAGAGCTGCCGGTTACGGCAACCTGTGTTAGGATTCCTGTAATTTTTGGCCATGGAGAATCTTTAAACATTGAACTACAGAGCAGTTTTGAAGTTGAGGCTGTAAAAGAGCTTTTTGCTCAGACTAAAAATGTAGAAGTGGTTGATAATCCAGCTCAAGAGAAATATCCGCTGCAGATAGATACTGAAAATAATGATAATGTATTAGTAGGACGAATAAGAAGAGATAACTCAGTTGAAAATGGGCTTAATCTCTGGTTAACTGCAAATAATCTAAGGAAAGGTGCTGCTTTAAATGCAGTCCAGATTGCAGAATATTTAATAGAGAATGATTTAGTCTAAAAATTATAAAAGCTTGATTCTGCTTGTTTTTTATTTCAATACTATGTATAATAGTATTAACGCTTTGGACGGGTTTCTTATTTTTAAAAAAATCACAGGCAGAATTAAGCAATTTTTTTATGTTTAAATTTAATATTTGTATGACAAGAATAATGACGATGATGAAAATGAAATTTAGAGTAAAGACAATGAAATTTGAAAGATGACGATTTAATTTAGGTTTTAAAATACTATGGAGGTGTTTTGTTTTTTAAATGAATGACAACAATAAAATAAAAAATGTTTCGATGACTACACTTGGTGGAGTAGGAGAAATAGGTAAGAATATGTGGGTTCTGGAAATTGGCGATGAAATGTTGATAATTGATTCGGGAGTTAAATTTCCGGAAAATGATCTATTGGGAATTGATCTTGTAATTCCTGATTATGATTATGTGATTAAGAATAAGGATAAAATTAACGGAATTGTTCTTACACATGGTCACTTAGATCATATTGGAGGCCTACCTTATTTATTAAAAGAGATTAATGCTCCTATTTATGGAACGAAATTAACTCTGGGATTATTAGAAGGTAATCTAAAAGAACATCGACTTCTAAAAGACACAAGATTAAAAGTGGTTCACCCGGGCAAACAGTATCAGGTAGGTAATTTTGGAGTTGAGTTTTTAAGAGTAAACCACAGTATCGCTGATACCTGTGCACTTGCTATTGAAACTCCGCTGGGTACTATTGTTTATGCCAGTGACTTTAAATTTGACCAGACTCCTATTGATGGAGAGGTTGCAGATTTTCACAGACTGGCAGAGCTCGGAGACAGCAAAGAAGGTGTTCTAGCTTTATTCTCGGATAGTACAAATGTTGAAAGAGAAGGCTATACATTATCAGAAAAGGTTGTAGGAGAAACTGTGGATGAAATACTTAGGGGAGCCAGGGAAAGAATAATTATTGCTACTTTTGCTTCCAATATTCACAGGGTTCAGCAGATTGTTGATGCAGCCTTTAAATATAACAGAAAAATTGCATTTTCCGGTCGCAGTATGCTTAATAATGTTGATATTGCCCGCAGACTTGGTTATTTACAGATTCCGGATGATATGATTGTTGATATCAGAGATATAGGTGATTTACCGGATAGTAAGGTTACCTTACTTACTACAGGTAGTCAGGGAGAGCCTTATGCTGCTCTTACTAGGATGGCCCGGGGAGATCATTACCATATCAATATTAAAGATGGCGATACAGTTATGATATCTGCTTCTGCTATTCCAGGTAATGAAAAATTAGTTGGTGAAACTATAAATAAACTTTACCGCAGAGGAGCCAATGTAATTTATGAAGATGTATCTGGTGTACATGTTTCTGGACATGCCAGTCAGGAAGAATTAAAGTTAATGTTAAATCTGGTTAAGCCAAAATACTTTGTGCCAGTACATGGAGAATACAGACATCTTTACAAACATGCAGATCTGGCAGAAAAAGTCGGAATTCCACGTGACAATATTTATATTGCTGATGTGGGAGATAAGATTAACTTTTCTGATGAAAAAGTCAGCAAGGATTATAATGTTCAATCCGGTGATGTTCTAATTGATGGCTTAGGTGTGGGTGATGTAGGTAATATTGTTCTGAGAGACAGAAAATTATTATCTGAGGACGGTATCATTATAGTTGTTGTTACAATTGATAAACACGGTAATATTCTGGTTGGCCCGGATATTATTACCCGAGGATTTGTTTATATTAGAGAATCTGAAGAATTAATTGAAGCAGCGACTCAGCGTGTTGAAGATGCACTTAAAGACTGTGAAGAAAACAATGTAACTGAATGGTCAGTGCTTAAAAACACTATTCGCAACTCACTTAATAATTACATTTATCAAAAAATAAAAAGAAATCCAATGATTTTACCTGTAATTATGGAAGTATAGAAACTAAATTCAATTAACCAGCTGTGTAAAAGCAGCTGGTTTTAAATTTGAACACATGTTTCTTGATGTGCTATAATAATTAGAAGGAGGAATAAAAATTGAATAGTTTTCAGGCTATATTTTTAGGATTTATTCAGGGCTTAACTGAATTTATACCGGTCAGCAGTTCCGGTCATTTAGTAATTGCCCAGAGCTTTTTAAATATTAAAGAAGATCAGATATTATTTAATGTTATTTTGCATATTGGTACTTTAATTCCTATTTTTATTATATTCTGGCGAGATATTAAAGATATGATTCTATTTAAAAAAGAAAAAAGAAAAGAAACTTTCTACATTTTACTTGCAATTATACCGACTGGAATTATCGGAGTTTTATTCGAAGATTTTTTCGAAAAACTTTTTGCAAATGCCTTTTTAACAGCTTTTATGCTGATAATAACAGGTTTAATCTTATATATTACAGAAAAGTTTGAAGGTGGAGTTAAAGAAGTTGAAGAATTAAAATTCTGGCAGCCTCTATTAGTTGGCTTAGCACAGGGGGCAGCTATTATACCTGGTATCTCAAGATCTGGTTCCACAATTGCAGCATCCTTATTCCAGGGCTTAAATAGAGAAGCAGCAGCTCGATTTTCTTTTTTAATGTCTATACCTGTCATTGCTGGCGCTGGATTTTTACAATTCTTAAAAGTAGTTGAAACAGGTGCATTTAATTTAGAATTAAAAATAATTCTATTTGGCTTTTCAGCAGCTGTTATTTCCGGATATTTAGCAATTAAGATTTTACTAAAAGTTTTAGCTGAGAAAAAATTAAATTATTTCAGTTATTACTGCTGGTTTGTGGCTGCAGTTGTTATTTTCATAAATATTATTTAAAAAATATCATTTAAATTATTAAATTATGATAATTTTAAAGGAGGGGCAGAGATGAGTGATCAAAAAAATGATCCTAAAATTGAAAGGAGAAAAAATGAGATTTTAGGACTATTTTTAATTACCTTTGCTGCAATCAGTTATTTTGCAATTTTTAGCAATTCTGCAGGTTTATTAGGGGACTACATGAGTAAAGCTTATTATTTTTTAGTTGGAAGCGGCAGCTATATTTTGCCTCTTTTATTTATTTACTGGGGAATACAATTAATCAGATCAAAATCGATTAAATTTTCAGCTAAATTTTTAGGACTCATTATTTCTTTTATATCTATTATATCTATTATTAATTTAAATGAAGGTGGAAATTTATTTTTAAATACACCTGAAAATGCTGCTGGTGGAATAATTGGCGGAGCAATCTCTTACTTTTTAGTAGAGCTGTTTGCAGTTAATGGTGCTTATATTATTCTTTCTGTCCTGCTGTTAATCGGTATTTTACTGTTATTTGATTTATTTTTACATAATATTTTTAGAAAAACTAAGGCAGTTATTTCTGCTTTTAATCAATCAATTAAAAATTTGAAGGAAAAGATTATTTCATTTTTCAACAGTTTAACTTTGGGTAGATTCAATATATTTGCTAAATTTAAAGATAATAGAACTGATAAAAAAGAAAAAAGAAAAAATGATTTAGATAAGGTAGAGCTTGAATCTAAAAACACTGCTGAAAATATTGTTGAAGAAAGTAATAATCAAAGCAGCTTTAAATCTCAGGCTGAAAATTTAAATAACAATACAAGCTCTAATTCTGCTGTAGAGAAAAACAAAAATAATAAAAAACAGCAGAAAACAAAAAAAGAAGTTGAAGCAGAAAATGAAACAAAAGAAATAACCGAAGATTTTGATATCAGTAAAGATCAGTCTAAGGATATTAAAGATCAGGGAGAAAAACATGGCGATTATACTTTACCAGGAATTTCGCTTTTAAATGATTCGGGGAAAAAGAAGGTTAAATTGGCAAACAAAAGCGAACTATTAGAGGAAACCCTAAACAGTTTTGGAGTTGAGGCTAAGGTAATTAATGTTAATCATGGGCCAACAATTACCCGCTATGAAATTCAACCTGCAACCGGGGTCAAGGTGAGTAAAATTGTAAATTTATCTGATGATATTGCCCTTGCTTTAGCAGCGCGTGATGTGAGAATAGAAGCCCCAATCCCCGGTAAAGCAGCAGTAGGAATAGAGGTTCCCCATGGTAATGATATAACAGTTTCCTTTAGAGATGTTATTGTCTCAGAAGAATTTCAGAAAGCTGAAGCTAAGCTTACTCTTGCCTTAGGTAAGGGGATTGATGGAGATACAGCGGTTTTTAATCTGGCTAAAATGCCTCATCTGCTTGTTGCAGGAGCAACAGGTTCTGGAAAAAGTGTCTGTATTAATACCTTAATCAGCAGTATACTTTATCGAGCAGCTCCAGATGAGGTTAAACTGCTGCTGGTAGACCCTAAAAAAGTAGAATTAAATATTTACCAGGGTTTACCACATTTAATAACACCTGTAGTAACCGATCCTAAGAAAGCTGCGAATGTATTAAAACTGGTAGTTGAGGAAATGGAAAACCGCTATGATTTATTTTCTGATACCGGAAGTAGAGGTATAGAATCATATAATAAACAGATAGATGATCCGGAAGATAAATTGCCTTATATAGTTGTGGTCATTGATGAGCTTTCTGATCTAATGATGGTGGCAGCAAATGAAGTTGAAGATAATATTTGTAGACTGGCACAGATGTCTAGAGCTGCTGGAATTCACTTAATTATTGCAACCCAAAGACCGTCAGTAGATGTAATTACCGGTTTGATTAAAGCAAATATTCCAAGTCGAATTTCTTTTGCAGTTTCTTCAGCCACAGATTCAAGAACAATTTTGGATATGGGTGGAGCTGAAAAATTATTAGGAAAAGGGGATATGCTTTTTGCCCCGGTAGGAATGCAGAAACCACAGCGAATTCAGGGAGCTTTTTTGACAGATAAAGAAATTTCTGATATTACTGCTTTTGTCAAAAATCAGGCCGCTGCTGAATATAAAATTGAAAAAGATGATATAAAAGAAGTAGAATTATCAATAGATGATGAGCAGGATGAATTATATGAGGAAGCTGTAAAACTGGTAGTTAAATATAGAGCTTCAATTTCAATGCTGCAGCGTAGACTTCATATAGGTCATTCGCGGGCGGCAAGATTAATTGACAGTATGGAGGAAGATGGGATAGTCGGTCCATATGCGGGCAGTAAGCCGCGCAAGGTTTTAGTAGAAGAAGATGATTTAGAAGCAATTTTAAATGGTGAGTATGATACTGATGCTGAAGAGAAAAGTGATTCTCAAAATAGTTAAAATCTTGACAAAAAATTTGAATTGTGATACTATTTAGTTAGTTGTCAGACAGGTAAGACGTCTGTCTAAGAAAGGAGGGGTAATCGGATTTGGAGATATTAAAACAGGATAAAAGACCATTATATTTAAAAATCAAAGAACACATTGAAAATTTAATTGACCAGGAAATTTACGAAGCAGGAGATAAACTTCCCTCTGAGACAGCTTTTGCTAAGAAACTAGATGTCAGCAGAGCTAGTTTACGTGAAGCACTTCGTGTTTTAGAAAAAGAAGGCAAAATTATTAAAAGTCAGGGAGTCGGGACTTTTGTTTCAAAACCTATTCCTCGTTTTAAAAGGGGAATTGAAGAATTATTTAGTGTTACAGATACTATTAAAAATGAAGGTTTCACCCCGGGAACAAGAGCTTTAGAAATTGAAAATGTAAAAGTTGATAAACAGCTTGCCAATAAAATGAATCTCAATCAAAATGAAGAAATTTTAAAATTACAGCGGGTTCGAACTGCTGATGACAAGCCGGTAGTTTTTTGTATTGATTATTTAAATACAAATCTTTTTCCAATAAAAATTAATGAGGACTTCAGTCATTCGCTTTTTGATCTGTTGGAAAACAAGTATAAACTAAAAATTAAATATGCTGTAACAGAAATTATTCCGGTTACTGCAAAGAAAAAATTGATGGAAAAGTTAGAAGTGAAAAAAAATGCAGCTATTTTATTATTAGAGCAGATGCATTATGATGAACAGGAACGATTATTTTTATATTCAAAAAATTATTTTAGAAGTGATCAATTCCAATTTAAGGTGCTTCGAAGCAGAAAACAGTAAAGTTTTTTAATGTAAATAATATTTGCACAATTAGGTTTGACTGAGGTGTTTTTTGTTGCAAATATAGTATAAAAATGTTATATTATATTTGTAATTCACAAATTTTGGTACCATTCAAAAAAATATATGAGGGGGTCATTATTTTGAAAAAAGTTTTAAGTTTAGCGATTATTTTTACTTTTGTAATGATGGTAGTTTTTGCAGCAGTTCCCGCTGCAGCACAGGACAAAGACATTAGAGTAGGTATCGTTCTTTCTACCGGTGGACTAGGGGATCTTTCTTTTAATGATGCAGCTTATCGCGGTTTACAGAGAGCAGAAGAAGAACTGGGAATTTCTTTTGATTATATTGAACCTGCAGATCCTTCTGAAGACCAAACAGCTCTACGCCGTTTTGCCTCCAGAGGATATGATTTAGTTATTGGTGTAGGATTTCAGATGGCAGACAGTTTACAAACTGTTGCAGCTGAATATCCAGATACTAAATTTGCTCATGTAGATCAGGCTTTTGAAGATGTTCCTGACAATGTAGTTACCTTGAATTTTGCTGAGTGGGAGGGTTCATTCCTTGCCGGTGCTCTAGCAGCACTAACAAGTGAAAATGGTAATGTTGGCTTTATTGGTGGAGTAGATTTTTCTTTAATCCATCGTTTTGAAGGAGGATTTTATCAGGGAGCCAAATATATAAATCCTGATATTGAAATACAGAGTCAGTATGCAGATGATTTTGGTAATCCTGCCAAAGGCCGCGAAATTGCTCTTGGTATGATTGATGACGGTGCAGATGTAATTTATCATGCTGCTGGTGGTACAGGTATGGGATTATTCCAGGCAGCTGAAGAAGAAGGAATTTATGCAATCGGTGTTGACTCCAACCAGAACTACATTGCTCCAGGTAATATTATTGCAAGTATGCTTAAAAAAGTAGACAATGCTGTATTTGATACAGTTAAATCTGTAGTTGAAGGTAACTATCAGGGTGGTAATAACTTATACTTTACCTTAGCTGATGGTGGTGTTGATTTAACAAGTCTAACCGAGGTTGGTCAGCCAGTTATGAAAGCATATGAAAATGGTACAATAACTAAAGAAGAATTAGAAACAATTAAAGAGATGAAAAAAGAAGTTACTGCTCCTCATGCTGAACGCATAGCTAAAATTAAAGAAATGATTATCAATGACGAAATCAAAGTAGAAAACTGGGGAGAAACTGGCAGACCTGATAACCTTTAATAATTAGAACAACTTATATTTAATTTAAGGGCTCTGCTTTCCTAGCAGAGCCCAATTAATTTTTAGAATATTGTAGGGAGGAATAAACATGCCCAGGGAAGATAATTATATTTTAGATATGCAGAATATAACTAAAATATTTCCAGGTGTAAAAGCAAATGATAATGTTAATTTATCAATTAAAAAGGGTGAAATCCATGCCCTTGTTGGAGAAAATGGTGCAGGTAAAACAACTTTAATGAATGTTTTATATGGACTATATGAGGCTGATGGGGGCCAAATTTTTTATGAAGGCAATAAAATTAATTTAAATGGACCTCAAGATGCTATTAAATTAGGTATTGGAATGGTTCATCAGCATTTTATGTTGGTTGACCCACTGACTGTAACAGAAAATATAGTACTTGGTAATGAGCCCCGCAGTGGTTTGATGCTTGATCAAAAAACTGCAAAAAAAGAAGTTCAGGATATTTCCAATAAATATGGTCTTTTTGTTGATGCTGATGCAAAAATTCAGGATATTTCTGTTGGTATGCAGCAGCGGGTTGAAATTATTAAGACTTTATATAGAGGAGCAGAACTATTGATTTTTGATGAGCCAACTGCTGTTTTAACTCCTCAGGAAATTGATGAATTATTTGATATTTTTAGATCTTTAAAAGATCAGGGTAAAACCATAATTTTTATTACCCATAAATTAAAAGAGGTTAAAACTATTTCTGATCGGATTACTGTTTTAAGAAATGGTAAAAGTATTGATACTGTAAATACAGCTGATGTAACTAAAGAAGATGTGGCTGAACTTATGGTAGGTCGTCAGGTTTTATTAGAAGTTGAAAAAACCGAGGCCAATCCAGGTGATGAGATTTTTAGTATTGAAAATTTAAATGTAAAAGATAACAGAAATATCCCAGCTGTTAAGGATATATCACTTTCAGTCCGCAAAGGTGAAATTCTTGGTATTGCTGGAGTTGAAGGTAATGGTCAGTCAGAATTGGTTGAAGCTATAACTGGACTCAGAAAAATTGAAAGTGGTAAAGTTAATTTAAGAGGTAAAGATATCAGCAAATATAATTCTCGAGAGATAAAAAGAGAAAAAGTAGCTCATATACCTGAGGATAGACAAAAACGTGGTTTAATTATGGATTTTAATTTAAAAGAAAATATTATTTTAGGTTATCATGATTTAGAGCCTTTTTCTAAAAATGGAATTATGAACTATGATAATGTTGCTCAATACACACAGGATTTGATAGAAAAGTATGATATTCGTGGTGGTGGAATGGAATCTCAGGCTAAGAATTTATCCGGTGGTAATCAACAGAAATTAATTGTGGCCAGAGAATTTTCCCATGACCCTGAATTTTTAATTGCTTCTCAGCCTACTCGTGGAGTAGATGTTGGCTCAATTGAATTTATTCATAAACAAATTATAGACCGAAGAGACGAAGGAGCAGGGGTTTTACTTGTTTCTGCAGAGTTAAGTGAAGTTTTATCTTTAAGTGATCGTATTGCAGTTATTTTTGAAGGTGAAATTGTTGATGTTTTAAAAGCTTCAGAAACAGATGAAAGAGAACTCGGTAAATTGATGACCGGTTCTAAAGCTGAAGCAGGAGGTGAGAGTAATGAATAACTACTCAGAAAAAATAAAATCTGTTTTAACCGATTTAGGTTTATCTTTATTATCAATAGTCATTGCATTAATTGTAGGTACTTTATTTATTTTTCTAACTGATAAATCCCCTTTAGATGCCTATTCCGCTCTTTACATAGGAGCCTTTGGTAGTTTTACAGCAATTGCAAATACACTCTGGCGCTCCACTCCTTTAATTTTAACTGGACTTGCTGTAGCACTTCCTTTTAGAGCTGGTCTTTTTAACATTGGAGCTGAAGGACAGCTTTTAATGGGAGGTTTTACTGCAGGAGTTGTTGGTTTTTATTTTACTTCTTTACCGGCTTTTATTCATCTTCCCTTTGCAATAATTGCTGGAATGTTTGTTGGAGGACTCTGGGGTGGTTTACCTGGTTTTTTAAAGGCTAAAATGGATGTACATGAGGTTATTGCAACAATTATGTTAAATCACATTGCAATTGCCTTAACAATAAATTATGGTATAAATATTTTTAGGAATACAGGTCGACCTGCTACTCCTAAAATAATGGAATCAGCAGCAATGTTTAACTTTAAAAATATTATGGAATATCCGCTATTATCCAAGCTTCCTTTTGCAGAATTATTTGCAAGTCCTGCTATCAGGCTTCATATTAACTTTTTTCTTGCTCTTATTGCAGCCGTTATCTTATGGTATTTATTATTTAAAACAACACTTGGTTATGAGATGAGAGCAGTTGGTTTTAATCCTGATGGAGCAGAATATGGTGGGATTAATGCCAGTAAAGGTATTATAACTGCAATGTTTATTAGTGGTGCTGTAGCTGGTCTTGCTGGAGTTGGAGAAGTACTTGGTACTCATTTAAGCTTTATGCAGGGTATGGATGCTGGTTATGGTTTTACTGGAATTGCTGTTGCTTTAATCGGTCAGACTCATCCAATTGGAGTTATCTTAGGTGGTATTTTATTTGGAGCACTTGCACAGGGTGGTTTAGAAATGCAGTTTTCAGGTATTCCTTCTGAAATTGTAATGTTAATCCAGGCTTTAGTAATCTTCTTTGTTGCAGCCCTCCAGGTCTTTAAAGTTTATCTTGCTAAAAGAAAAGCAAAAGGAGGGGTTGAATAATGGAAACTTTAAATCAAATATTTTCTCTGTCACTAATTCTTGCTAGTTTTCGCTTTGCTACTCCTTTGATTCTAGCAGCATTAGGAGGTATTTTCTCTGAACGATCTGGTGTAGTTAATATTGCATTAGAAGGAATGATGTTATTTGGTGCTTTTGCAGCAGTTTATGGGAGTGCAAGTACAGGTAACCCCTGGATTGGTGTAGTTTATTCGATGGTTGCTGGATTGGCTTTTGCTGGAATTTTGGCACTTGTTTGTGTTACCTTTAAAGCTAATCAAATTGTTGTAGGTACCGGTATTAATATTTTTGCTTCTGGAATTACAATTTTCTTACTCCAGGTTTTATTTGGTGTTAAGGGAACATCACCAATGGTTAATCGTCTCCCTGCTTTTAGGTTGTTTAGTGTAAGGTTTAATCCAATTACTTATATAGCTATAATCTTAGTTCCAATAGTCTGGTTTATTTTCTTTAAAACCCACTGGGGACTGAGGATTCGCTCAATTGGTGAACATCCCGCAGCAGCTGATACACTGGGGATTGACGTTAATAAATGGAGATTTATTAGTGTTCTAATCAGTGGTATTTTAGCCGGTCTTGCTGGGGCACACCTATCAATAGGTGATGGTAGTGCCTTTGTTAGAGAAATGTCAGCTGGCCGTGGTTTTATTGCTCTGGCAGCTATGATCTTTGGTAAATGGCATCCTTTTGGTGCCTTTGGTGCTGCAATGTTATTTGGATTTGCTGAGGCAATTGCTGTTCGAGTAGACTTTGCCTTTATCCCTTCAGAATTAATCAGTGCCATACCCTATGTTCTGACACTGGTTGTTTTAGCAGGTTTCTTTGGTAAATCAATTCCACCTGCTGCTTCTGGAGAGCCCTATTATAAAGGTGAAAAATAATATTAAGAAATTGTATATCTATCAAAAAGGGCAGTCTTTATGGCTGTCCTAAACTTTTTAGTTTTAGTTTAAATAAGTATTTTTAAATATAATTTAGGATAAGAGAAATAATATGATAAAATAATTAAATTAATCAAAAAAGTATGTTATAATAAAATAGAGTATTTATTTAAGCTGAAATTAATAAGGTTATTATATATATATTGAAATATGTTTGGGAAAAAGGAGGATATTTAATTGGAAGATATAGAGTTGGGAACATTACTAAAAAAGGCAAGACAGGAAAAGGAATTGACCCTTGATGATATTCAAGAAAGAACAAAGATACGAAAAAAATATTTAGAAGCTATTGAAGCAAATGATTTTGATATTTTACCGGGTAAAGTTTACCTAAAAGTGTTTGTTAAAGGTTATGCTAGAGAGGTTGATATAAATTATAAGGAACTTTTAAATTATTATCCAGTTTTGAACATCAAAGAAGAAAAAACAAATACTTTACATAAAGATTTTCTTGATGGAACTAAAGTTTCTCATAAAGTGAAAAGAAATAAAAACAGCAAAAAAAGTATTTTTAAAATTATTTTTATAGTAATTGCTGCTTTATTTTTAATTGCAGCTGCTGTTTATAGCTTTCAATATTTCAGAGATTCAGAAATAAGGTTATTGAATCAAAATAACAAGGAAGAACAGCAAATTATTAATCAGGGTTCAGAAATTGTCGAAACCGAAACCGGCAGCACAGAAGCTAACAATCAACAAAATGCAGTTAATGATCAAAAAGATACTTTAAATTCTATTAATGTTGATTTCTTATCAAATCAAAGTACAAATCAAAATTTAGAAACTATAAACCAGAACGATTTTAATAATACAGCTGAATTTAATGACCTGAATGCTGATGAAATTAATGAAATAATTGAATCTGAGGCAGCTGAAGAGGAAAATATTACTGCAGAAACATCGATTGATTTATCTGCTGACAGTGATCTTAAAGAAGCTGAAATTAATCAGGAAGCAGTCAAGAGTGAAGTCAATAATGATTCAGTAGAATCTGAATCTGAAATTAATAATGATGCTCAAAGCACTGCTGAAAATATTTCAAATACCGAAACAAATACAGAAGTAAAAACAGAAGAAGTCTCACAGCTTACAGAGGCAGATAGAGATATTGTTTTTAGAGCCAGTAATACTGTTTGGGTTAATGTTAGAGTTGATGGTGAAACTGCTTTTAGCGGTATTTTGGAAGCTGGAGACAGCAGAGAATTTGAAATTGAGAATAAACTTTATATAAAAATAGGTAATGCAAGTGCTGTTACAGCAGTTGTTAATGGAGAAGAAAGAGGACCCTGGGGTGGAACTGGTGGTATTGCAGAACTGGAATTTACAGCTGCAGATAATAGGATTCAAATAAATAATTTAAGAGAGTAATTAAGTAAAATTATGTTTTATAATAATCTTTAATCTTTTCATCAAAAAATCATATTATAACAAAAAAACACCCGTTTAAACGGGTGTTTTAGCTTCAGAATAAAAAAATGGTGGAGGGAAAAGGATTTGAACCTTTGTAGGCATCGCCGGCAGATTTACAGTCTGCTCCCTTTAACCACTCGGGCATCCCTCCATATAATTTAAATTAAATATAAAATTGGTACCCTCAAGGGGATTCGAACCCCTGCCGCCAGGATGAAAACCTGGTGTCCTGGACCCCTAGACGATGAGGGCAAATTGCTTTTTCACAAGCACAATTAACAGTATATATTAACTTTAGTTTATCGTCAATTGAATATATTTCTAATTATAGATTATTTGAGCAGATTAAGTTAATAATACTTTGATTTTTAAGCTTTATCTTAATCTTATTCATTAATAAATTAATTTAAAAAGGGTGAGCTAGATGCAAAATGATTTTTTAAATGCTGTGGAATTTTCACATTATTTATTAGCAAATACAGTAAAGAATGGAGATGTGGTTCTTGATGCTACTGCAGGAAATGGTCATGACAGCAAATTTTTAGCAGAATTAGTAGGCACTAAGGGTAAACTTTATGCTTTTGATATTCAGCAGCAGGCTATAAATAATACATTAGAGTTATTAAAAAAAGACTCATTAATTGAACAGTCTGAACTAATTAATTCCGATCATGCAGAATTAGATAAATATATAGAAGAGAGTTTGAATGCTGTTATTTTTAATCTTGGTTATCTTCCGGGTGGAGATAAGGAAATAATAACTAAAAGTACAAGCACAATCAAAGCTTTAAATAAAGCTTTGGAACTTTTGGAAGTGAAGGGAATAATTATTTTGGTGATATATACGGGTCATCCAGGTGGGAAAGAAGAAAGAGATGCTTTGTTAAAGTACAGCACTGATCTTAATTATAAAAAATATAATGTTTTAAATTATAAGTTTTTAAATCAACCGGGGCCACCACCGGAAATCATCGCCATCAAAAAAAGAAAATAAAAAAATAATCAAAAAGCAGGCAAATTGCAAAGATCATTAAGATCAATTCAATAAGCCTGCTTTAACTTTATTAATATATTTTAATTTAAATCCTTGCTTAAATAAATTTCTTAGCTAATTTTGGAACCATACCTGAATTAGTCTTATTCATCATCCACTTTTCAGCAACACGCTTGTTCATTAAAGAAATTGTTGGGAAAGAGTGCTGAGTCATCATAATATCAAACATTGAAATATTATGCTGGATTGCCAGAATCCACTCATGGATTAATTCACTTGCCTGTTCTCCAACAATAGTAGCACCAAAGACTTTACCTTTGCTGTTGGTTATCACCTTAACAAACCCTTCAGGTTTACCATCAGCAATTGCACGTCCGTAATCCGCATAGTTTTCTTTAACTATCTGATAGTCAATTCCTTTTTCTTTAGCTTCTTTTTCTGTCAATCCTGCCTGAGCTATTTCTGGTTTTGTAAATACAGACCAGGGAACAAGGAAGTCATCATAGTTAAATTGTTTGATAGGAGTTGGATTAATAGCATTCATCAAAGCTAACATTCCCTGATGCATTGCGGCATGAGAGAGAAGAGCTTTCCCATTACAATCACCTACAGCATAAACTCCCTTAATATTTGTCTCAAGTTTTTTATTTATTTTAATTCCTGTCTTATCATATTTTATACCAGCCTGATCAAGCTTTAATGGTTCTAAAACAGCTTTTCTTCCAGTAGCTACTAAAATTTTATCTGATTCAAAAACACCGGCATCTGTATGGGTAATAATTTTTCCGTCTTTTTCTTCAACTTTATTGATCCCTGTGCTGTTGTAAACACCAATACCTTCTTTTTTGAATTTTTCCTCCAGAACTCTACCTGCTTCTTCATCACCGGTAGGGACTAAATGATCATCAATCTGGAACATATTAACTTCTGACCCTAATCTAGAAAAAGCCTGGGCCATTTCAGATCCAATTGCTCCACCACCAATAATAGTTAATCTTTCAGGTATATCAGTCTGAGCAAAAATATTTAAATTTGTTAGACGTGGTACATCTTTTAAGCCGGGAATTGGTGGAATTAAAGGCTCAGTACCAGTTGCGATAAATATCTTATCCGCTGTATACTGCTTACCATCCACTTCAACAACTTTTTTATCAACAAACTTTGCTTCCCCCTGATCAACAATTAACTTTGCTCTTTCAAAAGCCTTCATTGTTTTATTACCACTAATTTCGTTTACTTTTTCTCTTACAATTTCTAAAGGATTATCAATTTCTGTTTTTCCAGAAAATTTAATTCCAAACTCTTTAAAATTTTCAGTTACTTCATTAACTTCCCCTGCTTTTAATAAAGCCTTACTGGGAACACAGCCGTAATTTAAGCATTCTCCCCCAACTTTGTGTTTTTCTATTGCGAGAACATCTAAATCCATATTTGCTGCCATAGCAGTCACTGCCATTCCTGCAGGACCCATTCCAATAACAATTAAATCATGTTTTTCCATTTTTAAACCACCTCTTATAGCAATATATTTAACATTTACGATATAAATGATAATACATAATCAATAAAATATCAAGTTATTTATAACATTTAGTGTAAAAAAACACGAAATGTATCAGAGATTACATAGAAAAAGTGAATAAAGGAGAAAACTTCTTTTATTAGAATTTTTTGATAATATATCAAATAAAATATAATGAGATTATGTATAAATTAAAGTATTTTAAAGTAAAATAGGATTAAACTAAGCTAATTTAAAATAATAACGAAATTATGACTTGACCTAGCCCTGTAACTTTATTATAATAATTATTGCTTGATTGAAAAACGCCTCTTCTTAGGGGAGTAGCTCAACTGGCAGAGTAGTGGACTCCAAATCCATTGGTTGCAGGTTCAATTCCTGTCTCCCCTGCCATTTTAAATTTATAATATGCTGATGTAGCTCAATTGGTAGAGCAGCTCACTTGTAATGAGCAGGTTACCAGTTCAAGTCTGGTCATCAGCTCCATTGAATTTAAGAAAGTCACTTTTGGCTTTCTTTTTTTTTGCCAAATAAATTTAAACTCAAATAAAGGTGATAGGCTAAATTAAGAGAAGTTATCGCCTGTATTTGCAGCATTAATCTATCAATGTTATAATTAACTGAGGATGTGATCAAATGGCTAATAAGTACAGGCATAATAAGATCAAACAGGAACATACAATTATTGAAGATATATTACCTTTATTAGAAGACATTGCACTTTCTAAATTGATTAAAAGTATAATACCTGGTCGAATTAGTAGAAGAAAGGGCAGTGGAACACCCGCTTATATTAGATTAAAGTATAATACTCAGAGTGGGATTAAATTAATTGCTAAAAACAGTTCCTCCCTGCAGGAGATCTTTGTGGTAACTGATTATCCTGATAAAACAATGGAATATTTAAAAAAGCTGGATTATATTAAATAAAGAAGAATAAATTGTATAATTAAATGCACGCGGTGATTTGAAAAAAAATAGACACATACCTGTACCTTTTGTATAATGTTAATAACGACAAAAACATTAGGAGGGTACAGAATATGTGTCAAGATAATTGTA
>Ga0208561_100036_pt1 | contig 38369 bp, 34 predicted proteins | sample Shrwel1BS1Day9_FD_187536 | JGI IMG/M metagenome (GOLD analysis project Ga0208561, IMG submission 187536) | Subsurface microbial communities from deep shales in Ohio, USA - Utica-3 well 1 S-1-Day9 (SPAdes) (version 2) ... | reverse complement strand
ACTGCGATTACGGGCGCTACGAACGGCGGGCTGAATTAGATCAGTGTAGCAGGTCTACCTTTACTTCCACGGTCTGGTTTTCGGCGCGGTTGCCATTCACACGGTAAGTAATCCCACCTTCATGACCGGCTTGGGAGGTGTTGGTTCCACCGAGGCTGACCCATTGTCCCGGATCCACCCGGCGAATGGTGACCAGCGCTTCGGTTTCGTAACCGGGGAGGGCGGCCGGATCCTCTTCAAAGGAAACGATCTTCAGTTCGACCGTCCTGTCGGAAATCACGTGGGGGCTCACCACAAAGCCGCTTCGTGTCTCCACCTGTTCCAGGATCATGGCCGGATTCCGACCGCCCTGGAGGGCGAAAGGCAGGGTCCGGACCTGGCCGGAGGTAATGTGGGCGGATTGCCCGCTCTGGACGATGACGTTGCGTTCGGTGCTCGAAGCCGTGCTGATGGTGCGGCTTTTGATGGTAGCGCGGGCGTTATCATCTGAGGCGCTGATACCACCCCCGGTTTCCCTGCCGCCGATGTCCTGGCGATAGCGAACACTTACCCGCATCTGGATGGGCGCAACATCCAGGGTTTCAATCAGGGTGCCGATTTCATCCAGTTGGGCTGGCTCCCCACGCACCACCAGCTGTTGTCCTCGGGCGGTAACCGTGATCGGTGCCTGGCGGTAAAGGTCCTTGATCTGGCCCGCCATATCTTCTGCGGTCCGGTTCTGTAACTGGTAAATGCGAGCTTCCGGCTCGGCCTGGACGACGCTGCACATCAACAGCAAAACCACCGCAAGGAGGCCAGAACGGTAAGCAAAAGATGGGTGTACAGACGGAATGTGCATGCCGGCCTCCGCAGCCCTGGCTGACAACCCGCTGAAAATAATCCGGGTTGCGGGTTGTCAATGTAAAAAAGATCGGTTTATAGTGAAAAGCATGAAGACCCTACACGCAGCCTGTCAATTGAATGTTCTGAAAGCTTTCGGTGAAAAAACGAAAGCCGCAGGTTCCGCCGTGTATTTTTGGTGGTTTGGTTATGGCTTTTACTTTAGCCAGAGCCCGGGCCGCCCGTAAGATCTTCATCGACCGAACACAACGAGGAAGGCAGCCCGGCAAGCAACCCAGGCTGCCACCGGACTCAAAAAGCCCCGACTGGTAGCCCAGCCGGGGCTTTTTTGATTCTGACACAGGGAAACAGGAAGCAAGACATGAACATGCCACTGAACGCCGAGACACTGGATTCGGAGCCGCTGAATCGCAGCCAGCACCGCCAGGAAACCCGCCTGCCCACCGCACTGGAGCTGCGAGGCCGGTTTCCGGTAAGCGAGTCACTGGCCTGGGAGATTGCCGGTTACCGGGAGCAGATTCGTCGGGTGCTGCATGGTGAGGATAATCGCACCCTGATCGTGATTGGCCCCTGTTCCATCCACGACGAAGAGGCGGCTCTGGACTACGGCCGCAAACTCAAGGCCCTGGCGGACGAGGTCAGTGATCGCTTCCTGATCGTGATGCGGGCCTACCTGGAAAAACCCCGCACCACCGTGGGCTGGAAAGGCCTGCTGTACGACCCGGAGCGCACCGGTCGCGGCGATCTGAAACAGGGACTGGAGCGTTCCCGTCGGCTTCTTCTGGGACTCAGTGAGTTGGGGCTGCCCCTGGCCACCGAAGCCCTGGGGCCATTCATGATGGACTACCTGGGTGACCTGGTGAGCTGGACCGCCATTGGCGCGCGCACCACCGAATCCCAGATCCACCGGGAAATGGTCAGTGGTCTGCCCATGCCGGTGGGCTTCAAGAACGGCACCGATGGCAGCATTGGCGTGGCCATCAATGCCATGAAATCCGGCGCCCATCCCCATCACCACATGGGTATTTCCCATTGCGGCTCGCCGGCGATGATTTCCACGCCCGGCAACCCGGACACACACCTGGTTCTGCGTGGCGGACGGGGAATCACCAACTACGATGAGCTGAGCATTGCCCGGGCCGTCGAAGAGTTGGAAAAAGCCGGTGTGAACAGCGCTGTCATGGTGGACTGCAGCCACGATAACGCTCGCAAACAGGCCGAGCGCCAGCAGGAGATTGCCAGGGAAGTCATGGCTCAAAAGGATAAGGGCAACAGCCACATCAAGGGCCTGATGCTGGAAAGCTTCCTGGCATTCGGTCGTCAGGATGATGGGGATGACCTGATCTACGGCTGCTCCCTGACCGATCCCTGCCTGGGCTGGGAACAGACCGAGGCGTTGATCCGCTCACTGTAGCTTCCGTTTGCCGGGGGCTGGCGGAAGCTTGAGGCTTTGATCTGTCGCAAGTCCGCAAGGGTTCTATACTCGTACGGTGACGCAGTATAACGAGCCAATGAAGGAGGCCGGATGGACAAGCGAGAGGTAGACGTCGCCATTATCGGAGCCGGCACGGCCGGAATGGTCGCGTATCAGCGGGTCAGCAAGAAAACCGACCGGGTGGTTCTCATTGAAGGTGAACGTTACGGCACCACCTGCGCCCGGGTAGGCTGCATGCCCAGCAAATTGCTGATTGCCGCGGCTGACAGGGCCGAGGATGTGAGGCAGGCCGAAGTCTTTGGTGTGATACCGACAGACGTCCGGATTGATGGTCGGGCCGTGATGGCCCGTGTGCGCACCGAACGAGACCGGTTTGTTGAACCCGTGGTGAAGTCCATGGAAGCCCTTCCCGAAGAACACCGTCTGATGGGCCACGCCCGCTTTCTCGATGGCCATCGCCTGGTGGTGGGGGAACACACCGAAGTCACCGCCCAGCGATTTGTGATCGCCACCGGTTCGCGACCCAACATCCCCGATGTCCTCAAGGGGGCGAAAGATCGACTGATCGTCAACGACGATGTCTTTGACTGGCAGGATCTGCCGGAATCGGTGGCCGTGTTTGGCCCCGGGGTGATCGGTCTGGAGCTGGGTCAGGCGTTAAGCCGCCTGGGTGTGCGCATACGCCTGTTTGGGGTGGACGGCAGCATTGCCGCCCTGCGCGATGAGAAAATCGTGGATTATGCCCGCCGAACCTTCGCCAGCGAATTTGCCTTGAGCGCGGAAGCGGACACCCGGAAGGTGCACTGCACCGATCAGGGGGTTGAAGTGACCTGGCGGGAAAACGGCCAGGAGCATCAGGAAACGTTCGAGTATCTGTTGGCGGCTACGGGACGGCGCCCGAACATTGATCATCTGGACATCCAGAACGCCGGCATTGATCTGGATGACCGTGGCATGCCTGTTTATGACCCCTACACCCTGCGTTGCGGCGACAGTCATATCTTCATCGCCGGTGACGTAAACAATGACCGCCCACTGCTCCATGAAGCGGCGGATGAGGGACGGATTGCCGGTGATAACGCCGGGACCTATCCGGAGGTTCGTGCCGGCCTGCGTCGGGTTCCCCTGGCGGTGATTTTCACCGATCCGCAGATCGCGACCGTAGGTATGAGCATTGCCGAAGTGGGTGAACGCTGCCGGGGCTGTTTTGCCGTTGGAGAAGTGAGTTTCGAAGGCCAGGGGCGCAGCAAGGTCATTGGCAGGAACGAAGGCCTGTTACGGGTATACGGCGAGCACGGGAGCGGTCTGTTCCTGGGGGCGGAAATCTTTGGCCCGGCCGCAGAACACATGGCCCATCTGTTGGCCTGGAGTGCCCAGCAGCGCCTCACGGTCGGCTGTATGCTGGATATGCCATTTTACCACCCGGTGATTGAGGAAGGTCTGCGGACTGCCTTGAAAGACCTGCATCGAAAATTGCGCATGGGCCCGGAAGCGGTCGATGACTGCATGGAGTGCGGCCCCGGCGGGTGAGATGACAGCCCGCCGCCTGTCACGGCGGGCCTAGGTTCAGGCGCCCTGGGGAGTCTTTTGGGGCGTCACGCTTTGCCGGGCGGTTGTATTTTTCTGGTGCCGGGCCCATACCTTCTCGTGGAAGAAGTAGGCAACGGTATTGATGGCCGGTTCCACCATCGCGATCAGGCTACCGATCAGAATGTCGCCGGTTAAAACATAGGCAACGGTAAATGCCACTGTGAAGTGGGTGATCGCAAAGGTAATGGTCTTCAGCAACGACTGATCACCCTGCATTCCGTGATTGTGGACGAACAGTTTCATGGTGCTCATGGCCAACTCCGGATGTTTGAGTCTATACCCACAGTTAAGAACAAATAAGAATTGTTTTCAAATAGGCTGTTTGATGGTTTCTCATAGATCTGATTTATCATTCTTTTCGGTTCGCCCATAAGTTACTGCTATCAAAGAGATCAAGTTAATAAACTGGGGGAAGCCCCGGGTTTTTTGTAAAGTCAGAAATCAAGTTGATGCCTACATCGAATCAGGAGGTTCAAATGGCAAAGAATTTCATTGGTCTGGATACGGAAAAAACGGAACAACTGGCCAGCGCACTGAATGACCTGCTGTCCAACTACCAGATCTTCTACATGAATGTTCGCGGCTATCACTGGAACATCAAGGGCGATAACTTCTTTGAATTGCACGTCAAGTTTGAAGAGCTGTATGACGACCTGCTGCTCAAGATCGATGAAATCGCCGAGCGTGTACTGACTCTGGGGCATCGTCCGGCCCACGCGTACAGCACCTACATGGAAAAATCTGAAATCCCGGAGCGTAAGGATGTATCCGATGGCAAAGAAGCCATGGGCAACATCGTTGAAAGCTTTGGCAAGATCATTTCCAAACAGCGCGAGTTGCTGAACATGGCGGGTGACGCCGACGACGAGGGCACCAACGCCCTGATGAGCGATTACATCTCCGAGCAGGAAAAAACCGTGTGGATGTATCGTAGCTACCTGGGGCAGTAAGCCACCCGGTAGTTGATTGCATGAGACGTGGCGGCCCTGTTTTTCTGGATAGCAGCGCCGCCATTTTTGTTTATGGCAACCACCGTTTTCGGTCCGCCCGCTGTCGGGGAGGATTATGTGGGCGTAGCCACGGTTGTCATAAGAGTGCCGCCAAACTGTCTTTTTCCTGCAGCCGTTCTGTCATGCCTCGTCGGTAGGTTTGGTCAACAACCCGAACCATGACCCGATAATCGCGAGGCACTCATGCATTTGACCCGCCCCCTTCTGGCTGCCGCCATTCTCTCCGCCACCGTTGGTTTGTCTGCCTGTGGCAGCGACGGTAAACGCGCCGGCGGCCCCGGCCTGGACGATCAGGCGATATCGCTGGTCCAGATCGGTCGTTTCACCTCAGCCGATAACCAGTTTGACGAAAGCGCCGCAGAAATCGTGGCCTTCGATCCTGAGAGCGCACGCACCTTCGTTGTTAACGCCCAGCAGGGTGCACTCGATGTCCTGAGCCTTGAAGACCCCACCAATCCGGTAAAAGTCACGACGCTGCTGGCGGGTGAGCACTGGCCGGATGCCGGTGCCATCAACAGTGTCAGCGTAAGTGACGGTCTGGTGGCGATTGCCGTGGAGAATCGCACCAAGACGTCGCCCGGTCGCGTGCAAATCTATAACGCGGCCGATCTGGCGTTTCTGGGGCAAGCCAAGGTTGGCTCGTTGCCGGACATGATTACCTTCACGGCTGACGGCCGGCACCTGCTGACCGCCAACGAAGGCGAGCCAAACGCCGATTACAGCATCGATCCCGAGGGCTCGGTGTCCGTTATCAATGTTGAAAATCCCCGCCAGCCCATCGCCAGCACCATCGATTTCCGGGCCTTTAACCGTGACGGTGAACGGGCCGCAGAGCTGCCCGCGCAGGTTCGGATTTTCGGTAATTATGGCCGCACGGAATTGTCGATTACCGGCTACAGGGATGATGACCAGGCCCGGCTGATGGTGGCGGATGCCTCGGCCGTAAAGCCGGGCATGTGGCTGACGATTGCCAGCAGCGAGGGTGATCCACTGCCTTATCGGGTGGCGCGGGTGGAAGGCAATACGCTGACCCTGACCACTGGTTTTGACGATGATACCGAGGTGGAAAACGAGGACACAGAGCTTCGGGCCTTCCTGCATGATGGTCAGTCGTCGGTGGCACAGGATCTGGAGCCGGAATACATTGCCGTCTCGCCGAACGATTCCAAAGCCTGGGTGACCCTACAGGAAAACAACGCCGTAGCGGTGATTGATCTGGAGGAGCGTCGGGTGGAGCGTATTCTGGCCCTGGGCACCAAAGACCACGGTATGCCCGGCAACGAGCTGGATGTGTCCGACAAGGACGACGCCATCAACATCGCCAACTGGCCCGTGCTGGGCATGTACATGCCGGACACCATCAAATCCGTCGCCATTAATGGCGAGGTGTATTACCTCACCGCCAACGAAGGCGACGCCCGGGAATACGATGGGTTTGTTGAGGAAATTCGCTTCAAGGATGCTCCGCTGGCGGATGTCGCGCCTTTCAACCGCGCCGATGTGGATTTCTCCAATAAGAAACACCTTGGCCGTCTTCTGACCACACTGACCGCCGATACAAACAGTGATGGTGAGCTGGACCTGCCTCTGGCCTATGGCGCCCGAAGTTTCAGCATCTGGAGCGCAGACGGACGCCTGATAGCTGACAGTGGCAGTGACTTTGAAACCATCACCGCTGAGAAGTTGGGTGCGGAATTCAACAACGACAACGATGAGAACAGTGGTGATAGCCGCAGTGACGCCAAGGGTCCTGAACCTGAAGCCATCGAGGTAGCGCACATCGACGACCGTACCTATGCCTTCATAGGCCTGGAACGTACCGGCGGCATCATGGTGTACGACATCAGCAACCCGGCCAGCCCCCGGCATGTGCAATACCTCAACAACCGGGATTTCACATACCCCATCGAAGACCGGATTGATGACGGCAACGAACCCGCCTGGGCCGCTGGCGACCTGGGGCCTGAAAGTATCCTCTTTGTCAGCGCTGCCGATGCTCCGGGCGACTCGCCTCTTTTAATTGTCGGCAACGAAGTGAGTGGCACCACCACGATCTACGAGATCCGTTGAGGGTTTTCGCTATCCACGGACGCCAATGCGTTGGCAGGGCCAACGCATTGGTTTTCCGGCTTCCTCCCGCCTCACCTTCCGTGACATAAAACTGCCGTAAATATGTCACGTCCTTGCAATAAGCTCCCTATAAATTGAAGTCTCAAAGCTTAAGGGCAAGCCCGGGCTTTGAGCTCATGTTGCGTTTTGAGTGAAGAACCTTGATGCCGGGGGCTGCTCCCGGCTTTTTTCCAAATTCCGGCCGCCCGGTGAGGCTCATTGTGAGCGGACGCCGGCTGGCCCCAGAGCCTGAAAAATCTGGAGTGTCTGTTGAAAGCCATCGTTGCCCCGATTTTTGTCTTGATCCTGCTGGTATCTGCCCAGGTAAACGCCGACGTGCGCCTGACACTGGGCCCCTGTGTGCAGACCCACGTGGTTAACGGCGATGAGAAAAACGCGGTATCCGGGGAGTCACTGACCCTGGCGAATGGTACCCAGCAGCTGGTGGTGGACTGCGAAGCGATGCTGGGGCGCTCCGACGACGATGCCTTTCCCGAAAGCAGTGAAACCTTTGTCCTCCTGTTTGATGCGGCCGATGCCGTGTTGACGCTCTCGGCTCCCCGCCTTCAGACACGTCAGCAGATGGCAGCTTTCAACCAGCAGAAGGACTTCCGGCTGGTGAACGCCGAGGGCGAGGCCCTGAGTTACCAGATCGGTGTGCTGGAGAAAGAAGGCTTCCAGGTATTCCGGGATTACCTGGACGAACTGGAGGCCTTCAACCGCACCCCGGCCCCCGCCGCACTTCGCATGCAGTTGCCTGGAGCCTCCGCCGCTGCAGGCAACGTAACGGACGCCGTGCCACACGTTGGCGAGCAGGGCGCTCCGGATCAGGAAACGGTTCGGCAGATGCTGCGTTACTGGTATCTGCAGGCCGACAGGGAAACTCGAGAAGAGTGGAAGAACTGGATCCAATCCAGCAAATAAAAGCCCATAAAATCAATCGAAAGTGGAGTGAAAACCCATGAAGAAGCTTCTTCTGGCTGTTGCTGTGTCCTCTGTTGCTGCAGGTTCTGCTAATGCTGCAACTGTTTATGAGAAAGATGGTTTTACCTACAAGCTGAATGGTGATTTCCAGGTTCAGATGCGTCAGGCGATCGGCGTCGATGAGCGCGCCGAGGTCGAGTACGACGATCTGGAGCTCAAAAACTACGTCAGCTATGACTTGGGCAATGGCCTGACCGGTTTTGGTCGTGTCGATTTTGGCTTCAAAAAAGCGGCGGAAGATGACCAGCGGGGCAGTAATCTGGAAGAGTCCTACGTGGGCCTCAAATACGGTGTTGCCTCTTTCTCCTTTGGTAAGCAGAACTTCGCCTCCGACGAGTTTGGCATTGAAGAAGCCTACGAAGTGAAGACTATTGATGAGGATCGCTTCGATGCTACCGGCACGGATGGAGACGATACCGTGCGGATAGATGTTGAACTGGATAATGTCTATATCGCGGCTTCACATGAGATGAAGTCTGCGGATACAGGTGCAGATGATGGTATTGACGGAGAGTACTACGACCTGTTTGTTTCTACCAAGCTGGTTGGTCTCGAACTGGCGGCGGCCTATCAACAGGCGAGGAGGTATGGTAAGGCCGACTCACAGGACACCTACGGCGTTAGTGCCTCCTACGACTTCGGCTTCATGAACCTGGCGGCGGACTACAGCCTGACCGATGACAACAACACAGACGTGGAAACCAAACAGTACAACGTTGCCGCTGTGTTCCCGGTAGCCAGCACCACCGATGTTGCCGTGGGTATGGGTAACAAGGACTCGGACGCCACTGGCTACGAGGACGTCACCGAATGGTACGCCAACGTTACCTACAAGTTCCCGCAGGCCAAGAATGTTCGCGTGTTTGCCGAAGTGGCTGACAGTGATTTGAAGAAGAATAACAAAGAAGTCGACATGGGCATGTTGGCCGGTCTGCGCGTGAAGTTTTAAACCTGAAGCCAAAGGTATCGCGCTTTTCAAAGGCGTGTGCCGGACAGGTAAACAAGAAGGCCGGGCATTGCCCGGCCTTTTTGCGTTTCGACAACAGCGACCTGAAAGCCGCTGATTTTTCGACTGGCTAGTAGGTTGCACTCATGCCAAACCACTCGGGGAAGATCACGATCAGGGCCAGCACCAGGATCTGGAGCAGGATGAACGGGATAATGCCCTTGTAGATATCCAGGGTTCGCACTTCCGGCGGCGCCACGCCCTTGAGGTAGAACAGCGAGAACCCGAACGGTGGGGTCAGAAAGCTGGTCTGCAGGTTCATGGCAATGAGGATGGCAAACCAGAGCATGTTGATGCCCATGGACTCGGCCACCGGCGCCAGGATCGGCACGATAATAAAGGAAATCTCCACGAAATCGATGAAGAAGCCCAGCACCAGGATCACCAGCATCGCCAGGATAATGAAGCCCCACTGTTCGCCGGGCAGCATCATCAGCCAGTCTTCCAGCAGGTAATCGCCACCGGTGTAGCTGAACACCATGGAGAAGGCGGTGGCGCCGATCAGGATGGCGAACACCATGGCGGTGACCTTGACGGTATCCTTACTGGCGTCCCACACCATTTTGAAGCTGAACTGGCGATAGATGATCGCCAGCACCACGGCACCCACACCACCCAGGGCGGAAGATTCGGTCGGCGTGGCAATGCCGGTGAAAATGGAGCCCAGAACCACCACAATCAGGGCGAGTGGGGGGATGATGGCCAGCAGGGCATCCAGGATTTCCTTGCCGCGACTGTTGCCTTCGTCTTCTTTGGGCATGGCCGGTGCCGTTTCCGGTTTGAAGCGGGTCATGATCAGGATGTAGGCGATGTACAGGCCGATCAGCACCACGCCGGGCATCACCGCCGCCTTGAACAGGTCGCCCACCGGTAGGCCCAGAACATCACCCAGAATGATCAGGATGATGGACGGAGGTACGATTTGGCCCAGGGTGCCGGAGGCACAGATGGTGCCAGTGGCCAGGCGCTTGTCGTACTTGTGGGCGAGCATCACGGGCAGTGAGATCAGGCCCATGGCCACGACGCTGGCCCCAACCACACCGGTGGAGGCCGCCAACAGGGCGCCGACCAGGATGGTGGAGATGGCCAGGCCGCCGGGCAGGCCGCCAAACAGCCGGCCCATGGAAGTCAGTAGCTGCTCGGCGAGCCGTGTACGCTGCAACACCACGCCCATGAAAATAAACAGGGGCACCGCCATGAGTACGGTGTTCTGCATCACGCTCATGATGCGGAAGGGCATGAAGGCAAACAGATCCATGCCCTCGGCGTAGATACCGAAGAACAGTGCCACACCGCCAAAGGTGAAGGCCACGGGGAAGCCCAGCATCAGCATAACCAGCGCTGCCCCAAACATAATCATGCCAATCATGCCAGGCCTCCCGCGCTGTGTTCGCCTTCGTATTCCTTGTCGCCGGCCAGTACCCGGATGGCATGGGTCACCATATTCACACCGGCGGTGGCGATGAAAATGGCGGAAAACGGAATCACGGATTTGATGATCCAGCGATGGGGCAGGCCGCCCGGGTCGCCACTGCCTTCGCCCATCTGGTAGGCATCAACGGCAAAGCCGTAGCCGTAGAAGCCGATCAGGTAGGCAAAGGGGATGACAAAGAGCAGGGCGCCACCAATATTGATCCACGCTTTGGTCTTGTTGCTCCAGCGGGTGTAGAACACGTCTACCCGCACATGGCCATCGGTGCGCAGAGCGTAGGGGATGCCCATCAGGAACACCACGGAGTACAGGTGCCACTCCATTTCCTGCATGCCGATGGAGACGTCGTTGAATGCATAGCGCATCACCACGTCGTAAAATACGTTGGCTGCCATCAGGATCATGGCAACGCAGGCGATCCAGCCGCAGAACTTCGAGAGCCAGCCCAGGCCCTCATCCAGCTTGATTATCCAGCGCATGTGAATATTGTCCTCCGCCAGGCGGATGTCGGAATTGAAGGTCTTATAAAGAAAAAAGCCGGGACCACTTCAAGAGCGATCCCGGCTCGGTTACTTCATGGCCTCCCAGTTTACTCGACTTCGGCCATGGTGTTGAGATACGCGCGCTCGGAAATGTCTGTGTAAGCGCGGCTCTTTTCCTTGTACTCCTCTTGGGATTTGATGATTTTCGCTGCCATATCGCTCTCTGCGGCCGCTTCATCCAGAAGCTTCTTGTTGGCTGCGTACATGGCGTCGAAAACGTCGTCCGGGAACTGTTTGATCTGCACGTTCGGATACTCTTCCTTGATGCTGGCCCAAGCTTCTGCGTTGGCATGCTGGGATTGAATCAGCATGTCATAGGCTGAGGCTCGCATGGCGACGCGCATGATTTCCTGCAGATCCGCCGGCAGTTCTTCCCAGCTATCCTTGTTGATCAGGAACTGCAGCTCGGTGGCCGGTTCGTGCCAGCCGGTGTAGTAGTAGTCAGCGATTTGCTGGAAGCCCAGGCGTAGATCCAGTGCCGGGCCGACCCACTCAACGGCGTCGATGGTATTGCGCTCAAGGGCGGTGTAAAGCTCGCCCGGGGCGATATTGGTCGGGTTCACCCCAACCTCGGCAAAGACCTCACCGGCAAAGCCCGGAATGCGCATTTTGAGGCCTTGAAGATCCTCAAGGGAGTTTATTTCCTTGCGGAACCAGCCGCCCATCTGCACGCCGGTGTTACCGCCGGGGAAGGACAGCATGTTGTGGGGCTCATACACTTCCTGCATCAGCTCCATGCCGCCGCCATGGTAGAACCAGGCGTATTGTTCGGTGGCGATCATGCCAAACGGCATACTGGTGAAAAACAGGGTTTCGGGGACCTTGCCCTTCCAGTAGTAGGAGGCGGAGTGGCCCATGTCGTACTGGCCAGCCTTGACCATGTCAAACACGCCCAGCGGGGCCTTGTGTTTGTTGGCGGAATCGATGCGGATGCGCAGGCGGCCATCGGACATCTTCTCGACGTTTTCAGCAAAACGCTTGGTGGTGTCGCCAAAGATCGGGAAGTTGGGGCCCCAGGTTTCAGCGAGACGGAGCGTGAACCTTTCTTGCGCGAGGGCCTGTGTGGCGGAGACGGTGGTTGCGACCGCCAATACAGCCGCGGAAAGAACAGAACGGATCTTCATTGTTATTCTACCCTCTTGTCGTTTTTATAGTCGGTGCCGGTTCCGGGCGCTGCCAGAAACCGGCGCCGTCAACCTACTTGAGCGTAGCAATTAACTCGCGAGAACGGTAGTCATTCGAACCAATTCGCGGTTGTGTTGAAGGTCTTAAAGATCCTGCATCCGGCCAATCGAGCCCGCCATGCGCATGGATTCATGCTCCTCCAATTCCTTGAGGTTTTCGGCCAGCTCCTTGGCCTCCGGAATCTCGGCCTTGCCCGCCAGGGAGTCGTACAACGCGATCACCCGGTCATGGAAGGCAAAAATCTCGCGGCTGATTTCGTCAAAACTCTTATTGTTGTAATGCAGGTCGCAGGTGCGATTTTTTTCAACCGGTTTGTGCACACCGTAATCATAGAGTCGGGTCTGCATTGCCTTGGAGTCAGCCTGGCTCTGGTATTCGGCCACTTCCCTGGCCAGCAGGTCTTCGTGTGAGCCGAGATACTCGAGCAGGGCGCTGATCCGGTCGTTACTGTTAAGCGCGGCAGACTCTTTCAGGCAGCGGGCGTGGTGCTCGTGCATCTGACGGGTCCACTCGATCAGATCGGCAAAAGTTTTGATTTCCATAGGTTTGCACTCCGGTCACAATGGAATTTGTATTTTTCCCTTTATCGTAACAGTCTAGTCTGGATTGTCGTTTGATTGGAGCATGGAATGAACCCCTCTACCCTCATCGGTATGGTTGCGGGCCTGGCGGTGTTGGCCAGCGTGCTGTTCTGGTCGGCCGAAGACCCGGCCCTGTTCATCAACCTGCCCGGCCTTGCGATTGTGGTGGGGGGCACCCTGGCAGCCACGTTTATTTCCTTCCCGCTGGGCGAAGTGCTGCGTGTGTTCCGGCTGTTTGGCACCGTGGTACGCAATGAAAAGCTGTACACCGAACGGGATATCAGCGAGCTGGTCCGGATTTCCCGGCTGTGGATCGATGGTGACCTGGCCGCTGTTGAACGGGCTCTGGAAAGTGTGCGCAATCCCTTCCTGCGTTCGGGCGTCCAGCTGGTGATTGAGCTGAACCCGGAAGAAGACATCATGGATTTCATGGAGTGGCGGATTGCCCGCCTGCGTGCCCGGGAGCATGCCGAGGCCCAGCTGTTCCGGGTGATGGCCAGTTTCGCCCCGGCCTTTGGCATGATCGGTACCCTGGTGGGGCTGATCAACATGATGTTCCTTCTGGATAGCGGCAGCATGGACGTAATAGGCCAGCAACTGGCCCTGGCCTTGATGACTACCTTCTATGGCATTTTGCTGGCGAACCTGATTTTTCGCCCGGTGGCGGTCAAATTGGAGCGTCGCACGGAACAGCGGATCATCCTGATGCGCATGGTGATGCAGGGCATCTCCATGATGTGCAAGAAGCGAAGCCCATCGCTGATGCGCGAGACCCTGAAGTCCTTTGTCGCCAGTTATGACGATGAAATCCGCGATGTCAGGGCGCCGGCGCCCGCCGCCTCCACCACCAAGGCCCGGGCCACGACCAGAGAGAGCGCACGCAATGCCTGATCTGGATCAGGGGGGCTCCCGTGTTGCCCGGCGCTCCGACAGCCTGAAGATTCCTCTGGTGCGCAGTACCGATGAAGACGGCTGGCTGATGACCTACCTGGATGTGATTACCCTGCTGCTGGTGATGTTTGTGGTGATGCTGGCTTTTTCGGGCGGACCTTCTGGCATCCCGGGGAGCTCGAAAACACCGGAAACGGTTCAGGCCTCGGCAGCACCCGCGAGCGACCCGGAACCGGCGGTTGCGCCGGGCACGGCTGGTCCGGCGTTGGATCCGATGGCGGCTTTTGCCGGAGAGGCCCTGCGTTTTTTGCAGGAAGCGGGGCTGGCGGAACAGGTGGATGTGGTTCTCCAGGAAGGCGGGGTAAATCTTCGGATTGGCAGTGAGATCCTGTTTGCCTCGGGCACGGCAACGCTGTCCAATGACGGCATGAGCCAACTGGAAAAGTTGGTGCCCCTGTTGTCTGAGACTGACTATCAACTGATGGTGGCCGGTCATACCGATAACATTCCGATCAGCGGTCCGCGTTATCCCTCCAACTGGGAGTTGTCATCGGCCCGTGCGGGCAGTGTTGTCCGGTTGTTTGAAAGCCAGGGCATTTCCCCGGCCAGAATGCAGGCCACCGGCTTTGCCGATACCCGGCCTCTGGCGCGCAACGACACCGAGCGGGGCCGGGCCCGCAACCGCCGGGTGGAGCTTGTCCTGCAGCCACCTGTCGACAATACTGATTCTTGAAGGAGCCGCCATTGCCCGGCGGGCGGCTGTTTGTGAGTGCTGGAGAGAAAAAAGTCATGACCGTATCACTGGGTATCATTGAGGGTTTTTACGGCCCCCTGTGGAGCTGGGAGGAGCGCCAGCAGCTGGTGAAAACCCTGGCACCTCACGGTTATGCCTTTTACTTGTATGCGCCCAAGGCGGATGCCTGGCTGCGTCGGCGCTGGCAGGAGCCGTTTCCCGAGGCGCAAGCCCGGGCCATGGCCGATTTTGCCCGGTTCTGCCGCCGCCAGGGGGTGAGCTTTGGCGTTGGCCTGAGCCCCTATGAAATTTTCAATAATTTCGACCAGGCGGCACAGGCTCAGCTGGCGCGCAAGCTCAAGGCGCTGGAGAAACTGGGGCTTGATGAACTGGCCATCCTGTTCGATGACATGCGCTCGGATATTCCCAACCTGGCACAGGTTCAGGCCGATATCATGCACTGGGTCCGGGATCACACCGACATTCCCCGCCTGAGCGTCTGTCCGAGCTATTACTCGGATGACCCCGTACTGGACCGGGTGTTTGGTGAGCGGCCCGCCGATTATCTGGAAACCCTGGGTCAGGCACTTGATCCCTCCATTCATGTGTTCTGGACCGGCGAAGAGGTCTGTTCCCGGGAAATTTCTCCGGGCCACCTCAAACGCGTGGGCAAGTTGCTCGGTCGTAAGCCGATACTCTGGGACAATTACCCGGTAAACGACGGCGATCGCATGTCCGGACACCTGCACCTGCGGGGCTTTACCGGACGGCCTGCGGGGAATGCCGCCTGGCTGGCCGGTCATGCCATCAACCCGGCGCTGCAGCCGACATTGACCACGCTCCCGGCCCTGACCTTGGCTGAAAGCTACCGGCTGGGGCCGGATTACCAGTACGGCCAGGCCTTTTTGCACGCCGCCCGGGAGGTGCTGGGCAGTGAACTGGCCAACCAGCTACGTCGTGATTTGCTGGTGCTTCAGGATGCGGGCCTGGGCCGCCTGAGTGACGAGCGCAAGCAGGCGTTGCTGCACACCTACGATGCCTTCGATCACCCCGCCGCCTCTGAAATCATGCGCTGGCTGGCGGGGGACTACCAGGTCACCGATGAAATGGTGCAAACCCAGTAATTCACGGCCTGCCGCTTCCTATTCCAGGTAGTAGTCAAACGTCGATACCACCCGCACGGTTTTGACCGGCTGCTGGTTCTCGGAAATGCCGGGCGCCTGGTCCCGGGCCAGAATCTGGAACACGCCCTGGTTGGCCCGGCGCAGGCCCCCAAGGCTGGTGTTGGCGTCCTGCGCAAACTGGCTGGCGGCTTCCCGGGCGGCGGCGGTGGCTTCGGAAATCATCTCGGGCTTGATGTCATTCAGGCGGTTGAACAGGTAGGTGGGGCCGCTGGGACCATAGTCCGAGGACAGCGCCACGCCGGAATCCACCAGTTCACTGACGTTCTGGGCCGCCTGGCGGATGCGGTCGACGTGCGTGCTGCGCACCATCAGCGTCTGATTGATGATGAATTTCTGCGGGTTGTTATTGGCACCATAGGCGTTGGCCCGGGTGTCGGTCACGTCCAGCCGCTGCAATTCCACCGCCGAAGTGTCGATGGCCTGGAGTTTCAGAAAGGCCATGATGGCTTCCCGGCTCATCCGGGCTTTTTCCTGGGCCTGGTCCAGGGTATCCCCGGTGGCCACGAAGCGCAGAGGCCATAGCGCCAGGTCGGCCTGCACTTCCCGTTCGGCCACGCCTTTGACCGTGACGTAGCGGTCGCCGGTGCGCAGGTCGGTCAGGCCGGCACTGAGAAACATCGCCGCGATAATGGCGCTGATGCCGAGAATGAGCGCGGGCACCGTCTTCATGGAAAGACTCCTTTTGCTGAGGCGCCGGACAGATCTGCCCAGGCTGCTATCCTGAGTACAGTAAAGCCTACCCGTTAGTTTATGTGGCAAATAAGGGGATAAACATGACAGATGTGTCGATTGAGTGCGTGCAGGGAGACATTGCCAACCAGCCGGACATCGACGCCATCGTCAACGCCGCCAACGCCCGACTGATGCCGGGCAGTGGTGTGGCCGGCGCCATCCACTCGGCGGCCGGTCCCGGCCTGGCGGAGGAGTGCCGGAAGTTGGCCCCGATTGAACCGGGGCAGGCGGTGATCAGCGGTGCCCACGATTTGCCCAACCGCCATGTGATTCATTGTCTGGGGCCGGTGTATGGCGAGGACGAACCGTCGGATCAGCTGTTGGCTGACTGTTATCGGAATGCCCTGAGTCTGGCCGATGCCGAGGGTCTGGAGTCCATTGCGTTTCCCGCGATATCCACCGGGGTGTTCGGGTACCCGCTGGAAGAGGCTACTCGGGTGGCCGTGTCTGTCATTCGGGAAGCCGGCCCGGGCCTGGCCCATGTCCAGCGCGTTCGCCTGGTGGCGTTCAGTGAGAAAGACCTGGAGGCGTTTCGCTCAGCGCTGGGACAGTGAAGTGACGATAAGGGACATGCCGGGAGCGTCTGTGGTCAGTCGCAATCTGCCGGTTTGCTGCGGCTGAATCGGGCCTGCATGGCCTTGCGGCGCCGATCTTCATCCTTGTATTCCTCGGGTAGGGGCTGGATGAAGTAGAGGTAGTCGCCCCGGTTGCGATTGTCCTCAAGGGGCATCTGTTCGGTGTCGTTTGCCCAGATGACCGGGGATATGAGGGCCACGCTCAGCTTCGGCGCCCGTTTTTCCAGTACCGCCACCGTACCCAGCCGTTCTTCGCTGTGGAACGTGCCGGTAAGATGAATTACCTGGTGATTGGGGTGCTCCTCCCGGGCGTGGAGTATACGCTCGGCCATGGTGTTATCGCGCAGCAGCTGGGCGCGATAGGTATTGCGCATGCGCTCGGACAGCGATTCGTTATCGGTGCCATGGCTGCCCTGGATGGCTTCGACGAATTTTTCCTTGTAGGCCGGGGTGTCGAGGAACGGTGAGTCCGGCAATTGGTCGCGCTGGGCAGGGGCAAGTGTGTCGAGGTAGGCCGGGCCCTGGCGACCGACACAACGAACTACATCGGCCGGTGCGTTGGCGGCCATGACCGGCAGATGGTGTTGCCGGGCAAACTCCACCACGGGGCGGTAGGACGCCCGGTAGTTATCCCAGGCCTGGGCGTCTTCCAGCATTTCGGTTTCCCCGAGGCGGCCCTCCAGGTAGTCATCCAGAACCTGCTGGTGATCCAGGTTGAATTGCTCCATGCTCAGTATCTGGGCTGGATTGTGCTGGAACAGCGCCTGCTGCAAACGGGCCTGCAGCAGGTGAGAACCATGATGGCCGTGGAACTCACCGATGACCACCACATCGGTTTCAGACAGCCGCGAGGCCAGTTCAGGGACCGATAGCAACTGGCCGGTTTGTGGATCGACAAGCCGGGCGTCGTACTGGCTTTCCGGTGGCGTCAGCATTGCAGTGTCTGAGGGCATGGCAGCGCATCCAGGGAGCGTCAGGGTGAACAGGGCCAGGGCAGCAAAGTACAGTCTCATGGGGCGTCCATCGGTGTGTCGGCTCAATCGGATTTCTGCGGGTGCTGTTCGCGCCAGTCTGGGCCGAGCCGGGATTCCACGTATTCGCGAATGAATTGCCGGACTTTCTGGGAAGGGGTGACATCCTCTTCCTTGCAGAGTTTCTCGAAGGTTGCTTTCTTTTCGGGGTCAATCAGGAGCGTGAGTCGGGCAGTTCGGTTTTCCATGGTTCAGAGCTTCTTACGGCGTTAAGTGACTGGTATGTTAATTAGATTAACATTGAATGAACAAATAACAACCATATAATGTAAATAAATCCTGACTGGCGAGTCCCTGTATGTCCCATCGTGCCCACCTGTTTTCACTGCGCTTTGCCCATGCTTTCCGTGAAGCCTGCCTGAGCGAACGTTATAACGGGCACCGGTTTGTAAAAGACTTGATGGCCGGCATAACGGTGGGGATTATCGCCATTCCGCTGTCCATGGCGCTGGCCATCGCCAGCGGCGTGGCGCCTCAGTACGGTCTTTATACCGCCGTTATTGCCGGCTTTGTTATCGCCCTGACCGGCGGCAGCCGTTTCAGTATTTCAGGCCCCACAGCCGCCTTTGTCGTGATCCTGTATCCCATTGCCCAGGAGTATGGCCTGGGCGGTTTGCTGCTGGCCACCCTGATGTCCGGGGTGCTGTTGGTGATCATGGCCCTCATGCGCCTGGGCCGTTTGATCGAGTACATCCCGGAGGCCGTTACCCTGGGCTTCACCGCCGGTATTGCCGTGGTGATCCTGACTCTGCAGGTGAAGGATTTCTTCGGGCTGCCCCTGGAGAGTCTGCCGGAGCATTACTGGGATAAGTTGGCGGTATTGGGCCAGGCATTGCCCCAAATCGACGGTATGAGCACGCTGGTGGCGGCGGCAACACTGGCGGTGATGTTGCTGTGGTCAAAGTTGCGCACGCCAGTGCCGCCGCACCTGCCAGCAGTATTGGTGGGCAGTGGCCTGGCGTTGATGCTGAACGCCAGCGGTGCGGGTATCGAAACCATTGGCTCACGGTTCAGCTATCTGTTGCCGGATGGCAGTACCGGTGCCGGCATTCCGCCGTTCCTGCCGGAATTCACCTGGCCCTGGCAGCAACCGGGGCCGGACGGTGCGCCGCTGGGGCTGTCATGGGATATGGTGCGTGAACTGCTGCCAGCGGCGTTCGCCATTGCCATGCTGGGGGCGATTGAATCACTGCTGTGCGCGGTGGTGCTCGATGGCATGACCGGCAAACGGCACAGCGCCAACAGCGAATTGATGGGGCAGGGGCTGGGTAACATCGTGGTGCCCTTCTTCGGTGGCATCACCGCCACTGCGGCCATTGCCCGTTCCGCGGCCAATTACCGGGCCGGCGCCCAGTCGCCGGTGGCGGCCATGGTGCATGCGGTGGTTGTGCTACTGGCCCTGGTATCTCTGGCCGGTGTCCTGGCTTACCTGCCCATGCCGGCTATGGCAGCGCTGTTGGTGATGGTGGCCTGGAATATGAGTGAAGCGCCCAAGGCGGTGCACCTGCTGAGAACGGCACCCCGGGGCGATATCCTGGTGTTCCTCACCTGTTTTGGTCTGACCGTGGCGCTGGACATGGTGATCGCCATTACCACCGGCATCCTGTTGGCGGCGGTCCTGTTTATGCAGGAAATGGCCAAAATGACACGGGTGACGGACATCACCGACAGCAAGCGTATCCGGGGCGAGTCCCTGCCGGAGGGCTGGCGGGTCTTCAAGATCAACGGCCCGCTGTTTTTTGCCGCCGCTGATCGCATCTTCGGGGAATTGGCCGAGCTGTCCCGGGAAGCGCGGGGCTTTATCCTCTATATGGACGGTGTCACCGTGTTGGACGCCGGTGGCCTGTCGGCCCTGGGAAAGCTGATTGACACCTGCCGTGAAAGTGGCAGTCAGGTGATCGTGGCCGACCTGCAGTTCCAGCCTCTGAGGGCGCTGGCCAGGGCCGGGCTGGCACCGGAGGCGGGGGTGAGCCGCTTCACCCCGACCCTGGAAGCCGCCCTGCATGCGGCTGGCAGTAAAAGCGAGTAATTCCAAGCCACTGATATTCTTCTTTTCTGGCACTTTGTTCTATCCTGTGCAGGTAATTCTCATTGCACAGGATGACTTCATGCTGCCCTTCCGCCTGATTGACCGGGTCAAGTTTATTGTCGAGCGACAGCTGGTAAAGGGGGCCGGCTTCCAGTTGCTGGTGGTTGGCCTGTTCATCGCCCTGATTTCCCTCATTGGCGGCCTGCTGGTGATCATGCCGGCGGCCGATGAATTCGAGGATGCGGGTTCCGCCATCTGGTGGGCGTTCCTGCGTCTGACCGACCCCGGTTACCTGGGGGACGATGTCGGTACCTGGCAGCGCATTGTCTCCACCCTGCTGACCATCTCCGGTTATGTGGTGTTCATGGGCACTCTGGTGGCCATTCTGACCCGCTGGTTGATCGCCAAGATGGCTGAGCTGGAGCGGGGGCTGACCCCGGTGACCCTGAAAAACCACCTGGTGGTCCTGGGCTGGACCGCCCAGACCCCGCCGCTGGTAGCCGAACTGTTTGGTTCCACAGGTCGTATGCGCCGTTTTCTGGAGAAGCACGATACCCAGAAGCTGCGGCTGGTGGTGCTGGCTGAAGAGGCGGGTGCCGGCCAGTTGCATGAGCTGAGAAATGAACCGGGTGTGGGTGATCGCTCACGGGAGGTGATCCTGCGCAGTGGCTCTCCGATTCAGCCCGAGGCCCTGCAACGGGTGGCCTGTCTGGACGCCGCAGCGGTGATCGTGCCCAGTCATGGGCATGGCGCCGGCAGTTTCGTCACGCCGGACGTGGAGACCGTTAAGGCGCTGCTCTCCATTGCCGCCCAGGCCCGAGACTTTGGTAGTTCACTGCCGTTTGTGGTGGCGGAAATCCAGGATATGCGTAAATTGCCGGTCATCCAGCGGGCTTACCCGGGGTCGGTGGAAGTGGTGGCGGGGGATGCCACCATCAGCCGCCTGATGGTCCAGAACGTGCTACACCCCCATTTGTCGGAGGTCTATAACGAGCTGCTGACCGCCGGTGAAGGCAACGAAATCTTTGTTCGTGGCGGCGAAACGGCCGAAGGCCTGACCGTCAGCGAGCTCGCCGCGCAGCGCCCCCAAGCCATTGTCCTGGGGCTGTTACACCCGACGGACAGTCAGCGCTGGCGGATCGACATGCCTGCACCGGCCAATGCCGTGATTCACCGGGAAGACCGGGTGGTACTGCTGGCCCGCGAGTATGAACATACCGGCAATGACTCCAAGGCAGAGCCCCTGGCCATGTTTGAGCGTGCCGAGCCGTCGGCGGTGGTGGCGGCCCAGGGCCGTGCGCACCGGGTCCTGGTTCTGGGCTGGAACCGGCGCGTGCCCAGCCTGGCGGCGGAATTTGCCAGCTATCCAGGCCGCCAGTTCCATCTGGACCTGGTGTCGGTCATTCCCCTGGCCGAGCGGGAGCGGGAACTGCGCCGCCATGGTGTGGAGTTGGCCGGGGTGAACGGTCGCCTGCTGGAAGCCGATTACATGATCGAAGACGACCTGCGCAAACTGGACCCGGCCACCTACGATACGGTGATGCTGTTGAGCAGCGACCGCATCGGTTCCGATGAGGAAGCTGACGCCCGTGCCATGGTGGGCTACCTGCAACTGGAAGACATACTGTCGGAATCCGTCCGCCGGCCCCAGGTGATCCTGGAGTTGAGTGACCCCGATAACCGGCAACTGCTGTACGGTCACCAGAGTGAGATGCTGATCAGCCCCATGATTCTCAGTCACGTGCTGGCCCAGGTGGCGCTGCGGCGGGAGCTGCGCGTGGTGCTGGACGAGCTCTTTACCGTCAATGGAGCGGAATTCCAGTTTCGTGATCCCAACGACTATCCACTGCCGGCCAGCACCAATTTCCAGGTACTGGAAAAAATTGTCGCAGCCCGTGGCGAGGTGGCGCTGGGCCTTTATCGGGCCAGGCCCGACGATCGTGGTCGGCACATAATGATGAACCCTCCGCGTCGGCAATATCTGGATATTCAGGAACATGATCGTCTGCTGGTTATGTGCCGTACATAGGACGCTTCCTACCTGTCTAGGTATTCACGTAGAAAATGCCGAAAATACACCACATAAATTTCAATTATAAATTCAAAGCGTCTAGAGTATCGCTTAACGTCAGCGCCTGCCCGTTACCGGCCGCAGGCAGTTGGCTTCGGATGCTGCCTGGCAGCAGTTTTTCCGCACCTTTTGAACCTAAAACGTAGAAAGGACATAGAGATGCCTTACGCACAAGACGTTGATCAGATTGCTTCCCTGTTGAAGCAGAACCCGACCTGGAACGCTATCAACCCGAAGCACGCTGCCCGCATGCGCGCCCAGAACAAGTTCAAGACTGGTCTGGACATCGCCAAGTACACCGCCAAAATCATGCGCGAAGACATGGCGAACTACGACAAGGACACTTCCCAGTACACCCAGTCCCTGGGCTGCTGGCACGGCTTTATTGGTCAGCAGAAGATGCTGTCCATCAAGAAGCACTTTGGTAACACCAAGCGTCGTTACCTGTACCTGTCTGGCTGGATGGTTGCGGCCATGCGTTCACAGTTCGGCCCGCTGCCGGACCAGTCCATGCACGAGAAGACCGCCGTTCCTGGCCTGATCGAAGAGCTTTACACCTTCCTGCGCCAGGCTGACGCATGGGAACTGAACCACCTGTTCCGCGCCCTGGAAGAAGCTGAAAACGCCGGCGACACTGCCAAGGCTGAAGAGCTGATCAAGCAGATCGACAACCACGAAACTCACGTTGTGCCGATCATTGCCGACATCGACGCAGGTTTCGGTAACGCTGAAGCCACTTACCTGCTGTCCAAGAAGATGATCGAAGCCGGTGCCTGCTGCATCCAGATCGAAAACCAGGTTTCCGACGAGAAGCAGTGTGGTCACCAGGACGGTAAGGTAACCGTTCCGCACGCTGACTTCCTGTCCAAAATCAACGCCGTACGTCTGGCGTTCCTGGAGCTGGGTGTTGATGACGGTGTTATCGTTGCCCGTACCGACTCCCTGGGCGCTGGCCTGACCCAGAAACTGGCCGTAACTGACGAGCCGGGCGACCTGGGCGACAAGTACAACAGCTTCCTCGATGGCGAGTACATCGACGACGCTTCCCAGATCAACAACGGCGACGTTGTGATCAAGTCTGACGGCAAGCTGATGAAGCCGAAGCGTCTGCCTTCTGGCCTGTTCCAGTTCAAGCCGGGCACTGGCGAAGACCGTGTTGTCCTGGACTGCATCACTTCCCTGCAGAACGGCGCTGACCTGCTGTGGATCGAAACCGAGAAGCCGCACGTTGGCCAGATCGCCGGCATGGTTAACCGCATCCGTGAAGTGGTGCCCGATGCCAAGCTGGTTTACAACAACAGCCCGTCCTTCAACTGGACCCTGAACTTCCGTCAGCAGGTATTCGATGCCTGGAAAGAAGAAGGCAAAGACGTATCTGCCTATGACCGTGAAGCTCTGATGGACAGCAAGTACGACGACACCGAGCTGGGTAAACTGGCTGACGAGTGGACTGCGGACTTCCAGCGCAAGGCCTCTGCAGAAGCAGGTATCTTCCACCACCTGATCACTCTGCCGACTTACCACACCGCTGCTCTGTCCACTGACAACCTGGCCAAGGGCTACTTCGGTGACGAAGGCATGCTGGCCTACGTTGGCGGCGTTCAGCGTAAGGAAATCCGTCAGGGTATCGCGACTGTTAAGCACCAGGACATGGCCGGTTCCAACATCGGTGATGACCACAAAGAGTTCTTCGCAGGTGACGCGGCTCTGAAGGCCGGTGGTAAAGACAACACCATGAACCAGTTCTAAAACTGGCCTCATGATGTTCCGGTGAGTGCTTCGGCGCTCACCGACCACAGAAAACCCCGCAAGGCGCGAGCTTTGCGGGGTTTTTGTTTTTAACACTGGTGTAATCCCTCATCTTCCTGATTTGCGACGATATTTGAGGTTATCACTGACTGACACACTGGCGAGTGTTTCAGGGGTGATACAGGTTCAGGCTTTTTGGCTTTCCTTCGGATTCGGGACGTTGTTGAAAATAGTTCAGGTATTCATAAGCTTAAAAGTTCATTGGTGGGGTTGGCATACTAATCGCTCTTTTGATTCCTACGGATCTGTGCCCTGGCGCCCCCGCTCACTGGCGGCGGGATGGGACGGATTCCCGTTAAGCCAATATCATCAAAAGGACATGAATCATGAATACCAAAAAAAGCCTGCTGGCAGCTGCAATTGCAATGAGTCTGGGTATCTCCGGGTATGCAATGGCGGAACAGGGGGGCGATGGCAGCCCCAACACCAATGCGGATGACAGCTCCGCAGCCAACACCAACTATTCCGGAAATACTGACTCCGGTAATGACAACTCAACCACCAATACCGATAACACCGACAATTCCGACGACAGCACCAGCGTTGCTGATTCGTTCAAGATTGCCGATAGCGGTAATGACATGTCGGATAATTCGAGTACGGATAATTCCGATAACTCAAGCACTGACAATTCGGACAACTCCGACAGCTCAGACAACAGCACCAGCCTGAACGATGCGTTCAAGATTGCCGACAGTGGCAATACCGACGCGTCGGACAACTCCGATAATTCCTCCGTGGATAACTCGGATAACAGTGACAGTTCCGACAACAGCACCAGTGTGAACGATTCCTACAAGGTGGCTGACAGCGGAAACACTGATAACTCCAATACCAACAACTCCGATAATTCGAATACGAATAACTCGGACAACTCAGACAACTCGGATAACTCCGACAGTTCTGATAACAGCACCACCGTCACTGACTCCTACAAGATTGCCAACAGCGGCAACAGTGACAGCTCTGACAGCTCGATCAGCAACAGTGATTCGAACAACACCGACAATAGCGACAGTTCAGACAACAGCTCGAACACCATGAACCTGTCGATGGAAGTGTTCATGAACGATGCTGAGCTGAGCGGCACCGTGTCTGGAACCAACGTCACCTATGGCGATGCCAACGGCAAACGCTCCATGGTTGATACCCGGACCTCCAACGAGATCTCCGGTGGCTCCGCGAACTTCACCGGTGTCGGCGCCTTCGCCCAGAACGCCGGTGTGGGTAGCGTGACCCAGGCCAACGTCAGCGTGATGTCGAACCTGAGCGCAGGCGGCGGTAACTGAGGCTGAGACAGGGCGAGCTGCCTCCAACGGGGGCAGCTTCCCTTGTCGGGAGTTGTGTCATGGCCAAAGTCATGAACAGGGTACTGATGCTTGTGGTCGCCGTTATGCCCGGAGTTGCTGTTGCTGAGGACTGGGCCGATGCACAGCCCATGAGCCTTAAGCAGCTGGATGCGGCCAGTGGCCGTCAGGGCGTTCCCATTCAGTGGCAGCTGAATGAGGCCCAGCAGAATGCCGAGGTGAGCGGCAATGTGTTGTCAGGACCGGTAAACACCGGCGACAACTGGATCGCGGACCAGGCGTTCGAAAATATGAGCGGCATCGCCACGGTGATTCAGAACACGGGTAATCAGGTGGTGATCCAGGACAGTACCCAGATCAACATTCTCATCAATCACTGAGCCGGAGGTGGATCATGGTTGGTAAAGCACAGTGGCTGGCAGGAGCACTGGGTTGCCTGCTCTGGTCCACCGCCTTTTCCGGAACGGTGCTGGTCCCGGGTGCCGGTGGCCATGTAGAGGTTTCGGTCACCAGCTTTCAGGATCAGCGTTTTGCCCAGCTGTATCAGCAACAGTACGATTTCAGCTGTGGTTCTGCTGCTCTGGCTTCCCTGCTTTCCTACCATTACGACTGGCCAGTGACAGAGCAGGATGTTTTCAGCGAGATGCTGGCCCTGGCGGATAAGGAAAAGGTGCTTCGGGACGGTTTCTCCATGCTGGATATGAAGCGATATCTCGAAGCCAATGGTTACCAGGCGGATGGATTCCGGATGCCATTGGAAGGCCTGCGTGAGCGGGTGCGGGTGCCGGTGATTGCACTGGTCACCCTGGGTGGTTACCGGCATTTTGTGGTGATCAAGGGTATTAGCCAACGCGAAGTGCTGGTGGGTGATCCGGCCCGGGGCCTGAAGGCCTATTCCTGGGCAGAGTTCAACCAGCATTGGGATGGCGCGGCATTTGTCATTCGCAGCCATCTGGAGCAGGGCCGGTCGAGTTTTCTGGCCCGGGACGACTGGCCGGGGCTGGCGAGGGCGCCTCTGTTCAAGGGGCTGGAGGGGCCGTCCGTGGGACATACTCTGCCTTATTGGCCCAGTACACAGGAGTGGTGATGCCATGAAACGACACATGGGCGTTTTCTGGGCAATGACTCTGGTTGCCATGAGCGTTCAGGCGGAGATGCGGCTGAGTGAAACTCCCCTGTCGGATGCCGAACTGGCAACCCTGCGGGGTGGCTTCTTTCTGGACGGACTGGAGATTGCCATCGGGCTTGAGCAGGTAGTGGCCGTGAACGGCGAGACCCAGGTCATCAATCACCTGCGCATTCCCAACCTGAACCAGCGACTGACCGGTGATGGGCTGTCGCTGCAAATGGAGTCCTTGGTGGCCCAGAGCATTGGCTCGGACGGCCTGAGGCTGACCACCGGCGCTGCGGGCGATGGTGGCTGGATGACGGTGCTTCAGAACAGTCTCAATAGCGTCACCATCCAGCAAATTCGCCAGCTGGATATTGAGCTGAACAATATCGGCAACGTCTATCGTCTGCCACAGGATGCCGGCCTGCCGATGTTGCCGTGACGCTGCTTACAGGTTGATCGGCAGCTTCAGGGTAATCTCCGTGTCGGGTGCGGCATCGGTGACCCCGATGGCAACGGTCAGGCTCAGCAGGGTGTCACTGGTTACCCGGTGAGACAGTCCAAAGGCGAGCGAGGCGACCTGGGTACGGCTGAAGTTGGCGGCAAACAAGTCATTTCCCAGCTCGTAGGTGGTCTCGCCAATGACAGAGTGATCGTACCCCAGGCTGAACGAGGTGCGTTCGTTGAAGGCGAAGCCCATGCCAAAGCCAAACCGGACGACATCCCCGGGATCCACCGTGCCGCCATTCTCGGGCCCCTGGTCGTCCTCAATGGTCCACACGTAGCTCAGGTTGCCGAACAGCACAGCGGGATCGGAAGGGTAGATGAACGACAAGCCTGGCTCCACCGACCAGAAGCCTGAGCCGGTGGGGCGTTCGGCCAGCTCGTAGCCAATGGGATTGCCGTCTTTGTCCCTCACCACTTCTCCATCCGTACCGGTAATTGGGTCCCGGTCAACGTCATAGGGCCCATCACCGGTCGGCGCCTTGGCCCGGAACGTGCCGATCAGGTAAGGCCAGCCGTCCAGACCATCATTGAGCTGGTAGCGTAGCGCCAGTTCCACATCCCCCAGGCCTTCGCCCGAAGACTCTTCCAACGTGTCAATGGGGGTGCCGCTAAAGGCCTCTCGGGCACGAATATCCTCTTCGATGCTGAGATAGGGAACCCGAAGCCCGGCTTCGAATCGGCTGGTGAATCCGTACTTGGTGGTTAACGCGCCGACGAACACATCGCGCTGGATTTCGGAAATATTGATGAGCCCCACCAGCAGGGCGGGGATCACCGTATAGCCTTCCACCGCCACCTTGGTTGCACTGCTGTGGGCATAGGAAAACGACGGTTCAAAAGTGAAACGTCCCGGTTGCGTGACAATGCCCCGGTCGGCGGTGATTGAGGCAATCTCGGTGGCAGTGTCGTTGGGTTCGGCGTGGGCAAAGGGGGCGAGGCAGGCGGCCAGTCCCAGAGTGGCAAGCTGTTTCATGAGGTCTCTCCTTGACCCCGGTCGGGGTCGGCGTTGTTGTGGGTTTTTGCGGAAGGTGGCGTCAGCCGGTGCTTGTCCAGTAGCCGGTAAAACGACACCCGGGAAATCTTCAGTAGCCGGGCCGCGGCTGAAATGTTCTGGTGCGTGAGCGACAGACTGGTGGTGATCGCTTCCCGGTCCGCCCGGGCCCGGAAGGCCTGGAGGGAATAACGATCTGTCTGCATTGGTGGCGTGGTTTGCAGTAGCCCCATGTCCTCCGGCTGTATACGGAGGCTTCGGGACAGCAGCACCGCCTGGCTCAGCCGGTTCTGGAGTTCCCGGAGGTTGCCGGGCCAGTTATGGCGGGCCATGGCCAGCAATGTGGCGTTGTCGATCCAGTGTTTCTGGTTGGTGGTGTTGTCCAGCATGCGCTGTACCAGGCCGGGCAGGTCTTCCAGCCGATCCCTAAGGGGCGGCATGGTGACTGTCAGGTTGCCCAGCCGATACATCACGTCCTCCCGGAAATGACCGGCGTGCACCAGGTCTTCCAGGGGGGTATTGCAGGTGGCGATAATGCGTACGTCTACCTGGGTGGAGTGGTTGGCGCCAATGGGCTCCACCTGCCCGTCCTGGAGAAAACGAAGAATGGCCGATTGCTGTTCCGGGCAGAGCTCATCAGCCCCGGCCAACACCAGGGTGCCGCCATCGGCTGCCTCTATCCGGCCCTTGCGGGCCTTGAGGGCATGGGTGAACGCGCCGCGTTCATGGCCAAACAGTTCGCTCTGGGTCAGGGAAGGGGGAAGGGCTGCACAGTTTACCGTGACCAGCGGCTGGTGGCGTCGGCGCGATTCCCGATGAACAAAGTGGGCTGCCGCGTCCCGGCCGGTGCCATTCTCGCCGTAAATCAGCACCGGCTCATTAGTGGCTGCAAACCGCCTCAGCAGGGTACGGGTCCGGCGAATGGCCTGCGAAGGCCCCTTCAAGGCAAAGTGTTGATAGCTGGCGCGATTGTGGTCGACCTCCAGGTTGCCCAGACAGGCCATTCCCCACATATGCCCTAGACTGTAACGCAGGCGTCGCCAGTCAACGGGGAGGGTGTGGTAGTCCTGGCAGTAGTCCTGAATCAGGCGTCGAACCTGGGGGTGATCCAGCTGGCCGGTCTGCACAATGGCCAGCCACGAGCTGGCTGGCAGGTGTTCCAGCCACTGGTCAATGTGGGCATACTGACCCTGTGTCAGGCTGGCCAGATCGCAAACACCGATAGGTCTGCCGCGGCACTCCGGTTCTTGGGTATGCAGAGGCTCGCCCGGGTGAATCCGGTTCAGCTGCCACTGGTTTGTGAGCAGCTGATGGATGTTGTTCTGACGCCTGTCGGCCGAAAGCCAGAGCAATTTTGGTTTCTGTTCCATGATCCGTTTCCTCGGACCACCGAAAAGCAGGTCTCGGGCCAGTTCCTGAAGCTGGCGGAATATCAGCACCTTGCCGTCATGGACGCCCGGGCCAAAGGGTTGGCCTGTAAATATAATCGACGTTGTTTGGAGTAGGGGCCGGTCGATGTTGTCTGATCAATGGATGATATTTCTGATTCTGGGCGTCACGCTTGTCCTGTTTGTCTGGAACCGGATCCGATTTGATGTCGTCGCGATGCTGGCCTTGCTGGCGGTGTCGGTCACCGGCCTGGTGCCGGGTGACCAACTGTTCTCCGGCTTTAGCCACCCCGCTGTGATTACGGTGGCAGCTGTATTGGTGATCAGCCAGGGCCTGGTGAACGGTGGTGTGGTGGATGCGGTGGCCCGGCTACTGGCAAGGGTTGGGCATAACGCCGTGCTGCAGGTGGTGACCCTGAGTTTGGTGGTTGCCCTGTGCTCGGCGTTCATCAATAACGTCGGGGCACTGGCCTTATTGATGCCGGTGGCGATCTGGATGTCCCGGCAATCCGGCCGCTCACCCTCCCTGCTGTTAATGCCCCTCGCTTTCGGTTCTCTCCTGGGCGGTACCATCACCCTGATCGGCACGCCGCCCAACATCATCATCGCCAGCTACCGGGAAACCGGCGCCTTCGGGTTGCTGGATTTTGCCCCGGCAGGCCTGGCTATCACTGCGGCCGGTATCGTGTTCATCGGGCTCATCGGCTGGCGTCTGACCCCGAAACGGGAAGAGGCTGCCAACGGGGAGAGCTTGTTCAGTGTCGGCGACTACGTAACCGAGTTGCGGGTGCCGGAGGATTCGGACTACGCCGGTGGCACCCTGCATAAGCTTCTGACATCCGGTGACAACGCACAGAGCCTGGTGGTCCTGGCGTTGATCAGGGACGAGGAAAGTGCGCCGGCTCCGTCCACGTTTACCGTATTGCGTGAAGGCGATGTCCTTCTGGTGCAGGCGGATACCCAGACCCTGGAGGAATTTCTGGACCACACCGGGCTGGCTTTGGCTCACGCGGTTGAAGAGCAAAAGGAAGAAGAGGACGAAGACGGTTCACCCGAGAGCCGTCGGCCGGATGAAAAAGAGGCCGAAAAAAGGATTGCCAGCGGCGATGTCCGGTTAATCGAGGCCGTGATTACCCCAAACTCCCAACTGACCGGGCGTTCGGCCAACCGTCTGAATCTGCGGGAAAGGTATGAACTTAACATTGTGGCGGTGGCCCGTCAGGGGCATCGGTTGAAAGAGCGACTGGCGGATATTCGTTTCCGCTCGGGAGACATTCTCCTGGTGCAGGGGGAAGAAGACTCGCTGATGGCGACGCTCCAGACCCTGGGCTGCCTGCCCCTGGCCGAGCGGGAACTTAAACTGGGCCGCCCGAAAAAGCTCTGGCTGGCGGGCGGGCTGTTTCTGGCAGCCATCGCCGTTATTCTGCTTGGATGGCTGGGACCACCGGTTGCCCTGATTGGTTGTGCTGTGGCCATGGTGCTGGCTCGCCTGCTGGAACCGGCAGAGGCCTACCGGGCCATTGACTGGTCCGTGATTGTTCTCCTGGCCGCCATGATCCCGGTGGGCCAGGCGCTGGAAACCACCGGTGGCGCCGACTCGATTGCGGCCCAGATACTGGCCGTGGCGCAGGGACAGCCGAGTTGGCTGGCCCTGGGTATCATTCTGGTAGGCGCTATGGCGCTGTCCAATGTGGTGAACAATGCGGCGGCAGCGGTCCTGGTGGCCCCCATCGCCCTGGGCCTCTCGGAACAACTGGGCCTGGCGCCGGATGCCGCCTTGATGGCGGTGGCCGTGGGTGCCTCCTGTGCCTTCCTGACGCCCATCGGCCACCAGTCCAATGCCTTGGTGATGGAGCCGGGTGGCTATCGCTTCGGTGATTACTGGCGTCTGGGCCTGCCACTTTCGGTGGTGGTAACCGTCGTGGCTGTGCCGGTGATTCTCTGGGTGTGGGGCTGATTCTGATATGCTGCAAACATAAAGCTGAACGCTGAGAGGGCAGAATTCATGGTGGCTGAAGACTATAAAGAACAATTGCTCGGTGAACTGGAACTGGCCCGCAGCCGGACACTGAGACTGATTGAGTCACTGCCGGCTGAAAAGCTGGATGTCCCCTATCATCCCGGCGTAAATCCACCGCTGTGGGAAATGGGCCACTCGGCGTTTTTCTACGAAGTGTTTGTCTTCAACCTGCTGGACGGAACCCCCAGCTATGATCCGTCCATGGACGACCTCTGGGATTCCTTCCACGTCGAGCACCAGGACCGCTGGCGCAGTGATCTCTTCCCGGGGCGGGAAGCCACGCTGGCGTATTTCAATACGATCTACGACCGGGTTGCCGAGCGCATCCAGAGCCGTCCCCTGACCGATGAAGAGCTGTACCTGTACCGCTACGCCATCTTCCACCAGAACATGCACATCGAATCGCTGATCTGGTGTCGGCAAACCGTGGGGTATCCCGCTCCGCCGGATTTGCAGGGCGACCGGCCCGCGCCGGGTGAGCTGGTTTCCGGTGATGTGGAGATTCCGGCCGGGCGCTGGCGCATTGGTATGCCCGGCGACTCTGAAGCGTTTGCCAGGGAAGATTTTGCCTTTGATAACGAGAAGCCCGGATTTGAGATTGAGCTGGAGGCGTTTCGGATCAGCCGAACCCTGGTGTCCAATCGCGAATTTCAGGCGTTCGTGGATGACGGTGGTTACCAACGCCCGGAGCTGTGGTCATTCGGTGGGCGAAAGTGGCTGGAGGCCGAGCAGGACGTGGCCCTGGTGCACGGTCTGGACGAGGCTTTGATGCGAGCGCCCCGGCATCCGCTGTATTGGCGTTGGCAGAACAACGAATGGCAGGAGCGGGTGTTTGATCGGTGGCGGCCGTTGAATCCGGACGCGCCAGTGACCCATATTACCTACTGGGAAGCGGAGGCCTGGTGCCAATGGGCGGGCCGGCGGTTACCGACCGAATATGAGTGGGAAGTGGCGGCATTGGCGAACAAAGCCGGTGAGCCGTTCCGGCGGTACCCTTGGGGTAATCAAGCACCGGATGCCTCAAAAGCGGATCTGGATGGGCGCAGCATGGCACAGAATCCGGTCTGGGATTATCCGGCGGGTGACAGTCCGTTCGGCTGCCGCCAGATGGTGGGCACGGTCTGGGAATGGACCAGCAACCAGTTCCTGCCCTATGACGGCTTCAAGGTGGATATGTACCCGTTCATGTCCACCCTGCAGTTTGCCACCCACAAGGTCACCAAGGGCGGCAGTTGTGCCACCTCATCGAACCTCATTCGCGGCACCTATCGACAGGCGTACTTCCCGACCAGGAACGATGTCTACACCGGTTTCAGGAGCTGTGCCCGGTAAGGCCAGGCTATTTCGGCAGTTTGGCCTGTTCCAGCGCCCGGACATCTTCTATCCGCTGATGGTGCTCCGCCAGGTGGCTGGCCAGGGCCACACCGGTTTCGCTCATGGTCAGGTAGGCCTGGTTGGCACCGGCTTCCCGAATGCGCTCAGCTTCATCGGCATACATGGTGTGGGCCACGATATAGCCGGTGAAGCCCAGCTTGCGCAACATTCGGGCGGCAATGAGCTTGCCTTCGATATCGCTCATGGCCAGCACCACCGATTCCACGGAAGGCATGTGCAGTCCCTCCCAGAAAGTGATGTCCTCGGCATCGGCAAACACCACGTGGCGTCCTTCTTTCTGGTGCTTCTCCGTCTTCGCCGGGTCTGAATCCAGGCCCATGATGCGTTCTTCATTGGCACTTAACCAGTCATAGGCGGCGGTGCCAGTCCGCCCCATGCCCATCACCAGCACTTTGGTGTCGCCCAGGGAAATCGGCTGCTCGTCCGGATGGCGCTTGTGGCTCTCAAACCGGTCGATGCGATGGCAGACACGTTCGTAAATGCTGTGGGCGAAGCGGTTGATCGGTGCCGAAAAGACAAACGACAGTGACACGGTGATCGCCAGGGGCACCAGCCACTCCGGCAATGCCACGCTGGCCACGATCAGGCCGAATTCGCTGTAATTGGTCAGTGACAGGGAAGTCAGGAAGCTACTGCGGGCACGCAGGCGGAAAGCCAGCAGCAGGAAGTAGAACAGTATGCCCTTGAGCGGCAACACCAGGGCCGCCACCACGGCAAACATCAAAGCTTGCTGGTCCGGAAGGCCTCCAATCCCGATTTGCAGGAAGAAGCCTACCAGGAACATTTCCTTCACGCTCCAAAGCGACTTGGAGAGTTCCTGTGAACGCGGATGGTTGGCCAGCATGGCGCCAAAGATCAGGGCGCCGAGTTCCGAACTCAGACCGACGGCCTCGAAGCCCAATCCGCCCAGAACCAGGGCCAGTAACAGGCCAAGCAGAACCAGCAGTTCGTCGTGGCCACTGGCATCCAGCAGGCGGTAGAGCAGGGGACGTAACAGGGGCAGGCCGAACACCAGCAGTGCCCATTGCGAGGGCGTCTTGCCGGCTGCCAGGCTCATCACCACCAGGGCGATGAGGTCCTGCATGATCAGGATGCCGATGGCGACCCTGCCATGGAAGGCTCGGATTTCCCGTTTGCCTTCCAGCACCTTGGCGGCGAGAACCGTGCTGGAGAAGGAGAGCGCGATGGCCAGCAGAAGTGCGGTCGCCCAGTCTAGCTCCAGTAGCCAGTACAGGCCGGGGGTAAACACCAGGCAGGTGATGCCAAAATGCAGGAGGCCGCCGCCGATGACTTCCGGGCTGACGATGGATTTGAGCTTGAGTTTCAGGCCAACGGTGAACAGTAGTAGCAGTACACCCAGATGGGCGACATGCTCCAGCACACCGGTTTGTTCAACCGCCAGCCCGGTAAACGACGACAGCCCGCTGAGGACAAAGCCTGCGGCCAGATACCCCACCAGTGGTGGCAGGCCCACGGCTTTCACGCCCAGGCCCAGCACAAAGGCAAACGTAATCCAGATGGCTTCAGGCATCAGCAGCAGGCCCTGTCAGGTCCGTTTGAGGGGCTAGCCCTGCTCGCGGGCAATCGCCCGGTAGGCGATATCCTTACGGTAGAACACGCCATCCCAGGTGACTTTCGCAGCCAGCTCGTAGGCGCGCTGTTGGGCCTCGGTGACGGTATTGCCCAGAGCCGTGGCGCAAAGCACGCGACCGCCGGCGGTGACCACCTCATCGCCATCCAGCTTGGTGCCGGCGTGGAAGACCTTCTTGCCGTCCACCTCGGTTTCGGGCAACCCAGAGATGACATCGCCCTTGTTGTAGCTGCCCGGGTAGCCCCCGGCGGCGAGGACAATGCCCACGGATGCACGGTCGTCCCATTCGGAGTCGCACTGGTCCAGCTTGCCGTCCACGGCGGCCTGGCACAGTTCCACCAGGTCGGATTTCATGCGCAGCATGATCGGCTGGGTCTCCGGGTCGCCGAAACGGCAGTTGAATTCGATCACCTTGGGGGCACCATTGGTGTCGATCATCAGGCCGGCGTACAAAAAGCCTTTGTAGGCATGGCCTTCGGCGGCCATGCCGTTAACCGTGGGCATGATTACCTCGTCCATGATGCGCTGGTGCACGTCGGCGGTGACTACGGGTGCGGGGGAGTAGGCGCCCATGCCACCGGTGTTCGGGCCGGTATCGCCGTCGCCCACGCGCTTGTGGTCCTGGGAGGTGGCCATGGCCAGTACGTTCTTGCCGTCCACCATCACGATGAAGGAGGCTTCTTCGCCGTCCAGGAATTCCTCGACCACCACGCGGCTGCCGGCGTCACCAAAGGCGTTACCCGCGAGCATATCGCGGATGGCATCTTCGGCTTCTTCCTGGGTCATGGCGACAATCACGCCCTTGCCGGCGGCCAAGCCATCGGCTTTGACGACGATGGGCGCGCCTTTCTCACGCACGTAGGCCAGGGCCTCGTCCACATCGGTGAAATTGGCGTAGTCGGCGGTGGGAATCTGCTGGCGGGCCAGGAAGTCCTTGGTGAAGGCCTTGGAGCCTTCGAGCTGGGCGGCGCCGGCGCTGGGGCCGAAGATGCGCAGGCCGCGTTCCTCGAATTTGTCGACCACACCGGCCACCAGGGGCGCTTCCGGGCCGACGATGGTCAGACCCACGTGGTTCTGTTCGGCAAAGTCGGCCAGGCCGTCCAGGTCCATCACGTCCAGGTCGACGTTCTCCAGGTTCGGCTCGCGGGCGGTGCCGGCGTTGCCGGGCGCCACGAAAACCTTGTCCGCTTGGGGGGATTGGGCCGCTTTCCAGGCCAGTGCATGTTCGCGACCACCGCCGCCGATAACCAGAATGTTCATCGTGTTCTCCTTGAATCCGTATCAGTGGCGGAAGTGGCGCATGCCGGTGAAGACCATGGCGATGCCATGCTCGTTGGCGGCATCGATTACTTCCTGGTCGCGCATGGAGCCGCCCGGCTGGATCACAGCGGTAATGCCGGCTTCGGCGGCGGCGTCGATGCCGTCCCGGAACGGGAAGAAGGCGTCGGAAGACATCACCGAACCTTTCACTTCCAGGTTTTCATCGGCAGCCTTGATACCGGCGATCTTGGCGCTGTAGACGCGGCTCATCTGGCCTGCGCCCACGCCAATGGTGCGGCCGGCCTTGGCGTACACGATGGCATTGGACTTCACGTACTTGGCCACTTCCCAGGCGAACAAGAGGTCATTGAGTTCCTGCTCGGTGGGCTGGCGCTCGGTAACCACTTTCACGTCTTCCATGGCGACCATGCCCAGGTCGCGATCCTGCACCAGCAGGCCGCCGGTCACACGCTTGTAGTCCAGGGACTTGGCGCGCTCGCCGTCGAACTCGCCACAGGCCAGCAGGCGCACGTTCTTCTTGGCGGAGACAATCTCTACGGCTTCCGGCGCGATGGTCGGGGCGATGATCACTTCCACGAACTGGCGGTCAACGATGGCCTTGGCGGTTTTGGCATCCAGCTCGCGGTTGAAGGCGATGATGCCGCCGAAGGCGGACGTCGGGTCGGTGGCAAAGGCCAGGTCGTAGGCCTGTTCAATGTCGGCGCCAATGGCCACGCCGCAGGGGTTGGCGTGCTTGACGATGACACACGCCGGATCGGCGAAGGGCTTCACGCATTCCAGCGCGGCGTCGGTGTCGGCCACGTTGTTGAAGCTCAGTTCCTTGCCCTGCAGCTGCTTCGCGGTGGCCACGCAGGCTTCGCGCGGGTTGCGCTCGGCGTAGAAGGCGGCGCGCTGGTGAGGATTCTCGCCGTAACGCATGTCCTGGACCTTCACGAACTGGGCGTTGAAGGTGCGGGGGAAGTCGGCGTTGTCGTTGTCCGGGGTGCGGCCACCCAGGTAGTTGGCAATAGCACCGTCGTAACCTGCGGTGTGCTCGAACGCTTTTACGGCCAGATCGAAGCGGGTGCTGTAGGTCAGCTCGCCGTCGTTGTCGTTCAGTTCCTTGAGTACCCGGCTGTAATCGGAGGCGTTAACCACGATGGCGACATCGTTGTGGTTCTTGGCAGCTGCACGGACCATGGTCGGGCCACCGATGTCGATGTTTTCAATGGCGGTGGCCAGGTCGCAATCCGGGTTGGCGACGGTGTCTTCGAACGGGTAGAGATTCACCACGACCATGTCGATCGGGTTAATCCCGTGTTCGCCCATTACGGTGTCGTCGGTGCCGCGACGGCCCAGGATGCCGCCGTGGATTTTCGGGTGCAGGGTCTTGACCCGACCGTCCATCATTTCCGGGAAACCGGTGTAGTCGGACACTTCGGTAACCGGTACGTTGTTTTCCTGGAGCAGGCGGAAGGTGCCGCCAGTGGACAACAGCTCGATGCCGCGTTCGGTCAGGGCACGGCCAAAGTCGACGATGCCGGTTTTATCACTCACGCTGATCAGAGCGCGACGGACGGGGGTGTTTGCCTGATTTGCCATGGTCACTTTCTTCGCTGGTCGGATACGCTGAATTTTGCTCGGGTATAAAGTAGCAAGGGCCTCGCCAGAGTGTCATCCGGGAGGCCCAGGGAAAGCCGTGCAGATTATAGCAGACCGTACTGCTTGAGTTTCTTGCGCAATGTGCCGCGGTTCAGCCCCAGCATGGTTGAGGCCTTGGTCTGGTTGTTACGGGTGTAAGCCATGACCTGTTCGAGCAGAGGGGCTTCAACCTCTGAGAGTACCAACTGGTACACATCGGAGACCGGTGCGCCATCGAGTTGCTCGAAATAGTTTTTCAGGGCAACTTCCACGCTGTCGCGCAGGGTGACGCTGTTGCCACTGCCATTGACGGTGTGCAGCTGATGCATGTCGTCGTTGGCCGGGGTGCCCATGTTCTCATTCGTCAAAGTCTCAGCGGTCATGCTGCGAATTCCTCTTCTTTACGTAAGCGTGCAAAGTAATGTTCGATGCTGTCTTGCTGCTCCATCGCATTATCAATAGCGTTGAAGCGTTTGCGGAATTGTTTGCTCTCATCGTGAGCCTGCAGGTACCAGCCCACGTGTTTTCTGGCTATGCGCACACCCATTTTCTCGCCATAGAAGCCATGCAGTGCAGACAGGTGCTCTGTCAGGATTTGCTCCACTTCATCCAGTGCCGGTGTCGCCAAGTGTTTCCCGGTCTCCAGATAATGCAGGATTTCCCGGAAGATCCACGGTCGCCCCTGGGCTCCACGGCCAATTAGCAGGCCATCTGCCCCTGTGTGGGTGAGTACTCGTCGGGCTTTTTCCGGTGACGTGATGTCGCCGTTGGCAAACACCGGGATGCCGACGCTGGCTTTGACCTCGGCAATGGTGTCGTACTCCGCTTCACCGTTGTATTTGTCCGCGCGGGTACGACCATGTACGGCAATGGCCTGGATGCCGGCGTCTTCAGCCATGCGAGCGATAACCGGGGCATTGCGGTGCTCCCTGTCCCAGCCGGTCCGCATTTTCAGGGTCACCGGGATATCGACAGCCTTGACCACGGTTTCGAGTATCTCCCGAACCAGAGCCTCGTCTTTCATCAGCGCGGAGCCGGCAGCCTTGTTGCAGACCTTTTTCGCCGGACAGCCCATGTTGATGTCGATGATCTGTGCCCCGAATGCGGCATTCTGCCGGGCCGCGTCCGCCAGCATGGCGGGATCGCCACCCGCAATCTGGACCGAGCGGGGCTCTGGTTCGCCCTGGTGGTTCAGGCGGGTTTGGGATTTGCGCGTATGCCAGAGCTTGCTGTCTGCGATCACCATTTCCGACACCGCCAGCCCCGCTCCCATTTTTCGGCACAGTAGCCGGAAGGGGCGATCAGTAACGCCAGCCATGGGCGCAACGATCAATGGATTGGGCAGGGTGTACGGCCCGATTTTTGCCGTTGGCAACATGATCTGAGTCC
>Ga0208561_100034_pt1 | contig 38751 bp, 35 predicted proteins | sample Shrwel1BS1Day9_FD_187536 | JGI IMG/M metagenome (GOLD analysis project Ga0208561, IMG submission 187536) | Subsurface microbial communities from deep shales in Ohio, USA - Utica-3 well 1 S-1-Day9 (SPAdes) (version 2) ... | reverse complement strand
ACACCAGACCAGCCAGCATGCCGGCGATGGCGCCAACGTTGTTCACCCGCTTGGAGAAGATACCCATCATCAGTGCCGGGAACAGCGAGGCTGCCGCGATACCGAAGGCCAGTGCTACTACCTGTGCGGCGAAGCCTGGAGGGTTAGCACCCAGATACGTCGCAACCACGATAGCGACGGCCATCGAAATACGCGCCGCGAGCAACTCACCTTTGTCACTGATGTTCGGGTTAAAGCGACCCTTGATCAAGTCATGACTGATTGCAGAGGAGATAGCCAGCAACAGACCTGCCGCAGTGGACAGTGCCGCAGCCAGACCACCGGCAGCGATCAGACCAATAACCCAACCCGGAAGGTTGGCGATTTCAGGGTTGGCCAGTACCAGAATGTCCCGGTTGTAGCTGAATTCGTTACCCTCCCAGCCACGGGCTTCTGCTTCAGGCGCGAAGGCTTCGGAGTCGTTGTAGTACTGGATGCGTCCGTCGTTGTTCTTGTCTTCAAACTGAATCAGACCAGTCACTTCCCACTCTTTGATCCAGTTTGGACGATCTTCGTACAGGATCGGAGCCGCGTCAGTGCCATCCGGGTAGATGGTGGTCATGATGTTCAGGCGAGCCATGGAAGCAACAGCCGGAGCAGTCAGGTACAGCAGGGCGATGAATACCAGAGCCCAACCGCCAGACCAGCGCGCATCAGTAACCTTCCGAACGGTGAAGAAGCGGATGATTACGTGCGGCAGACCAGCTGTACCGATCATCAGGGTCAGCGTGAACAGTACCATGTTCAGCTTGTTGTCCACGTCAGCGGTATACTTGCTGAAACCGAGGTCCATGATGACCTGATTCAGTTTGGTCAGCAGCGGAATGCCGGAGTCGGCGTGGTTGGAGAACATGCCCAGAGCCGGAATCGGGTTGCCTGTCAGCTGCAGGGAGATGAATACTGCCGGGATTGTGTAAGCCACAATCAGTACGCAGTACTGAGCTACCTGAGTGTAGGTGATGCCCTTCATGCCACCCATTACTGAGTAGAAGAAGATAACAACAGCCGCGATGATCAGGCCCATGGTGGAGTCAACTTCCAGGAAGCGGGAGAAGGCAACACCAGCGCCGGCCATTTGACCGATTACGTAGGTCACGGATGCCACGATCAGACAGATAACGGCCACCATACGGGCGTTATCGCTGTAGTAGCGATCACCGATGAACTCGGGAACGGTGAACTTACCGAACTTCCGCAGGTACGGAGCCAGCAGCATGGCGAGCAGTACGTAACCGCCAGTCCAGCCCATCAGGAACGTGGAGTTGGCATAGCCACCAGCGGCGATCAGGCCCGCCATGGAGATGAAGGATGCCGCAGACATCCAGTCCGCACCGATTGCCACACCGTTGGTAATCGGGTGAATGCCGCTACCGGCAACGTAGAAGTCCTTGGTGCTACCTGCCTTGGCCCAGATCGCGATACCGATATAGAGCAGGAAGGAGGCCCCGACGAACAGTATGTTAATTGCAAATTGGCTCATGGGTTCTTACTCCTCGCTTACGCCGAATTGTTCATCGATCTTGTTCATGCGCCAGGCATAGAAGAAAACCAGAACAATGAAGGTAAGAATGGAGCCTTGCTGGGCGAACCAGAAGCCGAGGTCTGTACCGCCAACGGAGATGCCCGAAAGCATAGGGCGGAAGATCATTGCGGCGCCATAAGACACCAGGAACCAAACAACGAGGCTCCCGAAGATAAGGCGTAGATTCGCCTTCCAGTAGTTTTCAGCGTCGTAGCTGTGACCTGACATAGTCATCACTCCTGCATTGTTATTGTGGAGGTTGGGTGGATTTTGGGTGAGGTATTTCTAGAGAATTTATTATTCACGTAAGTTTTTCTCCTTATTGTCACCTCCGACTTTACCGTTGGGCGAATTTATAGATATTGGCAAATAGTCTAACTCTCAATAACTTGCCTTATTTTTGACCAATGGCTTGGTGTTACTGAAAGCGCTTCATGTCCTGCAAACGGCGCTGATAGCGCAGTTTGTCCACCAGGGTTTTCAGTGTCTTGACGTCATTTTTCTGGGCCTGGTTCAGGGCGATAAGTGTCAGCTCCGCGGTTACCAGGGCGTCAGCGGCTGCATGGTGCCGTTCACTGGCTTCCAGCCCGAAATATTCCGACCAGTGGTCCAGTCCCTTGCCCTTGATCTCGGCTTTCGGAAAAAATGCCGGCAGCAGTTCGGCCACATCCATCCAGAGATGGGAAGCGGTATATCCTAGCTGTGACTTGAGGGCCTTTTCCAGAAACCGTTGGTCGAAGGCCGAATGGTACGCAAGGATAGGGTCACCGTTCATCCATTCAAGCAAGTGCAGCAAAGCATCCTCGGTCTCGTGGCCATGAGTCAATGCCTCGGTGCCGATGCCGTGAATCAGCACGGTTTCTCGGATATCGAGGTCCGGCCGGCGCAGGATGAGATCGAACTGGTCGTTCAGGTGGATGGCCTCGCCTTCAATGGCCACCGCTCCAATGGCAATGACCTCATCTTTTTGAGGGTTCAGGCCAGTGGTTTCGAGATCCAGCACGATCAGGCGGCACTTTGACAGTGGCTGGTCGCCCGCGCTTTTGGGCGTGGGGAGGTTGTCTGTGTCGTGATCGCCGAGGGAGCCTCCCCGGCGATCAGAGAGCCATTGTTTTATAGAGTCAAACATGCTGGGTTGGGTGACCTTATAGTTGATAGGTGACTTCCAGCTTTTGCTGGAGTCGTTGGGCCTGACGGAAAGACTCTCTCAGAATCCGGCGGTCGAGCGGGTTGAGGTCGTCAGGATCAATGTAATTGGTCAACTCTTCACCGTTGTTGAGCATTTCCTGGTGGGCTCGCATACGGATAGCCTGGATCAGGCTGTAGGCCTCCTGCCAGGCGTTCGCATCCTTGGGGTTGAATACGCCCTTGTTTGCCAGTTCCTCCATGCGTTCCAGGGTGTTGCCCTGTTCCACACCGTTGGCGAGCGCAAATACCCGGACCGCCTCAACGAACGGTGCCAGCCCCTGGCGCTTGAGATCCAGGGAATGTTTCTTTTCGTCGTTCAAGTAGCGGAAATTATTAAACATGGTCAGTGGCGGCTTTCGCTCGAAAGCGTTTGCGGCCAGCATTTTCTGGAACAGCGCATTCTTGCGTATCCGTTCAAGGACTTTCTCAAGCAGGCGGTGCAATGGCTCCTCGGGGCCAAAAATGGAGCGCATATCCAGGAAAATGGAGGAATAGACGATGTTCTGCGGCGTCGACGCTTCAATGAAGCGCTGGAACCAGTCGTCCCATTCCTCTTCGCTCAGGCAGAGCTTGGGATTGCTGGCCATGATATTGCCCTTGCACAGCGTGAAGCCGCACTCTGCCAGGTCATCATTGAGTTTGCGGGCAAATGGCAGCAGCTTTTCCCGAACCTCGTCAGCGGTCATGCCTTCCGGCGTTTCGAACAACATGCCGTTGTCCTGATCGGTTAGCAGTGTCTGCTCCTGTCGTCCCTCGCTGCCGAAGGTGAGCCAGGTAAAAGGGATGCCCGGATCATTGTCCCGCAGATTCAGCTCGATCACCCGGCGAACGGTAATATCGTTCAGGGTGGTGATGATTTTGACCACCTGCCCGGAATCAGCGCCGTGGGCGAGCATGGTGTCCACCAGCCGTGAGACGTCGGTGCGGAAGCTGACTAGTGCCTGCAGGTTGGGCGCTGTGCCGATGGTCCGGGCCAGGTTAACCAGGTCCACCCGCTGCAGGCTGAACAGGTCGCTCTGGGACACAACGCCGGCAAGACGGTTTTCTTCATCAACCACCACCAGATGGGCAAAATGGAATTCCGCCATCAGCATCGCGGCTTCGAACGCATCGGCTGTGGTAGGCAGCGATTTCGGGTTGGCGGTCATTAACTGACTGATGGGCGTGTCCAGAGGGGCTTTCTCTTCAGCCACCATGGTACGCAGGTCCCGAAGGGTGAATATACCCTTTGGCTGACGGCTGTCGTCAGTGATGATGATGCTGCCGACATCGGCTTCATGCATTTTCGCCACGGCTTTGCGTACCGGCATGTCCGGCGTACAGACAATGGGGTTGCGCAGGGCGAAGCGATCCAGGGGCGTGTCCAGGCTATTGCTGGATCCGATGGAAGCCATGGCGTTGGACTGGATGCGTTTATTAACCTGATCCAGCAGGCTGCTAACGCCTCGCAGACAGAAATCCCGGAAGGGGTCGCTCTCGGAAAACAGGGTGACAAAGGCATCGTGATCGATGCTCAGGCAGAAGGTGTCACCGGCGGAGCGGTGCAGTGTGCGCGTGGGGCGCTCGCCAACCAGCGCAGCCAGCGGGAAGCATTCACCCGGGCAGATTTCAAACGTCGGTTCGGTGCGGCCGGTATCTTTATTCAGTCGTTCGCCGCGAATCAGTCCCTGTTTCACAATATAGAAGCGCTGGACCATGCCGTCTTCAGGAGACAGCACCACATCGCCGTCGGCATAAAAGCTGAGTTGTGAGTGCTCCGCAAAATGCGCCAGGTGGGCGTCATCCATGCTGGAGAAAGGGGCGTGTTGCCTCAGGAAGGTCATGATCGCGCGGGTATTCTGCGGCGTGTTTTCCGGGTTTGCTGCAGCCATAGTGACATCCATTCCTTTTCCCGACCTGTTGGTAAGAGTGCCAACGGCCGGGTCATTGTTGTTATCCGCCAGAAGTGTATCAGCGGTTACCTGTTTTACCCTACGATTTTGGTCGCAGGGATTAGCTTTATGGTAAATCCCGCCGGTGGTAAAGTTCTGATATTCGTCAATCGGAAAACAGTTTGTGCCATGACCAGCAAAGATGAACGCCTGGCGTTTCTTGAAGAGATGCAGGACGTCAAACGCATTCGAAAGCCCAACCGGGCGGAGGTCTCCACTCCGCGCGAACTGACGCCTGGACATCTTGAGCGTCAGCGTTCGGCGGTGGAGCAGCAGGTCAAGGATCGAAACCCGTTGACGGCGGATATGGTGGAACCACTGACCGCCCAGGATGTATTGAGCTGGCAGCGTCCTGGTGTTCAGCATGGCGTCTTCAAGAAACTGCGTCTGGGCCAATATCCGGTTGAGGCCCGCCTGGACCTGCACCGCATGACGGTGGAAGAGGCCCGGAGGGAGGTGTTTGGTTTCATCAATGACTGTGTCCGTTATGGCCTGCGCTCGGTCATCATCCTCCACGGCAAGGGTGAGCGTAATCCGGATCGAATTGCCCACATCAAAAGCCATATTGCCAAGTGGCTGCCGGAATTGGACGACGTACTGGCCTTTCATTCGGCCCAAAAACACCATGGCGGCACCGGTGCGGTGTATGTAATGGTTCGGAAAGGGGACCGGGACAAACAACGCAACCGTGAGATCCACGGAGGGCACTGACCCGTAGCCCTTATGGAATCGGAGGGCATGATGCAGAGATTCCTGGTTGCCGGAATACTTGTGTGGGCTTTAGCGGGCTGTGATTCCTTCTCGGAAGCTCGCCCCATGATGAACGAATACCTTGAACGCCTGTCCCGTGTGCTCGAGGTGGAGCAGGTCGATAGCGAACCGCTACCGCCCGCCGATTCCCTGCCTCGCCGACGTGAGCGGTTCCTTGCGCTTCCCGAGCTTGAGCTGGGTTTGCTCGATTTCCTGTCTCTCTATGGCTGTGAGCTTCAGTTTGTCGTGGGCGAGAAGACCTCGGTGTTGGGGCGCGTCATGCAGCCGGTCAACCGGTTGAGGTACGAAGTTCGATTTATCCGGGCCGCCGAGGACTGTCTGCCGGAAATCGACGATGAGGAGCTTAGGGAATCACTTGTGCAGGCGATCAAGACAAAGCGGGATGCTCTTCCGATTGCTGTCTGGAATGCAACCTGGGGAACCGAGGAGATCGAACGGCTGGTCACCCTGTCAAAGGGCTTCTATCCCGTCGAGGAAAAAGCAGGCGCCACATCTGATCTGTTGCGGGACCTCAACCAGTTGAACGGCATTGTCCGAGCCCTGAATAACCAGCAGCTCGACGTTTCCCTGGACGATCTTGGCGCCATCCATCAACGCTGGCAGGCAGAATTCAAGGCGGGCCAGCTCATCAATAGTGCCCGATTGCTGATAGAAACCCTGAATGCTGGCACGAAAACGCTACAAGCCCGCCTTGGCGAACGTCCGCTGTGCCTGAACGGCAAGTCCAACAATCAGTCTGATATTGCTCAGAATTTCTTTTTCAATATTTACATCGAAAGGATACAGCCCTATATGAGCCAGGTGAGCCGCGCCCGGGATGAACTTATTGTTGGGTTGCAGCAGTTGGCGGCGTTGCAGCGCTCGGTTATGCCGGCGTCTTTCCAGGATTGGTATCACCGATATCTGTCACAGCAGGCGGAGGGCAGCCTTTGGCGGGAACTGGATGAAGCCATGGCCCGGCATACCCGGCACTGGCAGCAACTACTGGGCCAGTGCGGGCTGCGGCCTTAGGCATGATGGCCTAAACGGCCGGTCGACGATTCACTTTCAAGTGCGCCATGGCGACGATGAACAGGGCCAGTGACAGCAGCATCAGAATCACCGGTCCAACGGCGCCCTGGCTGAGCCAGGCAGAGACCACTGACTGGGTGAAGTAGAAAATCACCACAAACGACAGCCAGATGTACCCCCGGTTGTTGCCACGGAAAACCGGGATTGCAAAGGGCAGCAGGGGCAGCAGTTTCACCGCCAGCATCAGGGCGATCGAGACGCCTTCCACCGGCTTGGGTAGAAAAGTTGTTGCCACCAGGGTTACCAGCAGGGCGACATAGAGAACGGCCGTCGTTCGGGCCGTCGTCCGTGCTTTATCATTTCGAAGCATGAGGTTTTCCTTTTGTTGCGCGGGGCGCGACAGGATCAGAGAATATCGAGTACAGCTTCCGGTGGTCGGCCAAGGGCGGCTTTACCCTTATTGATGACGATGGGGCGCTCGATCAGCTTTGGAGTCTGCGCCATGGCCTCAATCAGTTGATCGCGGGTCAGGTCCGGGTTGTCGAGCCCCAGTTTCTTATACTCGCTTTCCTTGGTGCGCATGAGCTCCCTGGGCTCGCAACTCAACTTGTTCAGGATATCTGTGAGCTCCTGAGCTGTCGGCGGCGTCTCCAGGTAGCGTATAATCTCCGGCTCAATTCCCCGCTCATTCAATAAGGCCAGTGTCTGGCGCGATTTTGAGCAGCGGGGATTGTGGTAAATGCGGGTTGGTTCAGTCATCGTCTGATCGGGCATTCTCTGATGGATGGCGATAAAAATCGAGCCGACAGTTTAACAGGCGCCAGGAGGATGCAGTACCCTCTTGGTGTTACAGAACTGCCCGCCTGAAATGAACAAACGCAGGATTAGCCTCCAGTTATGGCGCAAACTTTCGTACACCTTCGCGTACATTCCGAATACTCCATGGTCGACGGCCTGGTCCGGGTAAAGCCACTGGTCAGTCGTGCCGCAGAGCTGGGAATGCCTGCCGTTGGCCTGACCGAGCAGTCCAACATGTGCTCGCTGGTACGTTTCTATAAAGCGGCGCTGGGCGCGGGTGTAAAGCCGGTTATTGGCGCCGACATCTGGCTGGAAAATCCGGAGGAGCCCAACAATCCGTTCCGTCTGACCTTATTGGCGAAGGATAACGATGGCTATCTGAACCTCACCGAAATTATCTCCCTGGGCTATACCGATGGTCAGCACCATGGCAAACCCATCATCCGGCGCGAGTGGCTGGAGTCCCGCGCAAATGGCTTGATTGTGCTTTCCGGGGCAAAACTGGGCGATGTGGGCAAGGCGCTCATGGCCGGCAAGCCGGAGCTGGCCCGGGAGCGGGCGGACTATTGGCGTGACCTGTACCCCGATAGCTACTACCTGGAACTCCAACGCACCGGCCGCCCCGGCGACGAGGACTGCCTGCACCTGAACCTGGAGCTGGCGGCTGAAATGGGTTTGCCGGTGGTGGCCACCAATGACGTGCATTTCCTTGAGGCGGAGGATTTCGAGGCTCACGAGGCCCGCGTCTGCATTGGGGAGAGCCGCACCCTGGACGATCCGCGCCGGGAGCGACGGTTTAGTAATCAGCAATATTTGCGCAGTCCCGAGGAAATGATCGAGCTGTTCTCGGACATCCCGGAGGCGGTCGAAAATACCGTGGAAATCGCCCGGCGCTGTTCGGTACAGGTGCGCATGGGTGAATACTTCCTGCCTGACTATCCGATCCCGGATGGAATGACCATGGACGAGTTCTTCCGGAAAGTCTCGGAAGAGGGGCTGGAAGAGCGCCTGGCTGTCACTCTGAGTAAAGACGACCCGGAATACGACGCCAAGCGTGAAGCCTACTATAAGCGCCTGAACTTCGAGCTGGATATCATTATCCAGATGGGTTTTCCAGGCTACTTCCTGATTGTGATGGACTTCATCAAGTGGGCCAAGAACAACGGCGTGCCGGTGGGGCCGGGCCGGGGTTCCGGTGCCGGTTCACTGGTGGCCTACGCCCAGATGATCACCGACCTGGACCCGCTGGCATACGACCTGCTGTTCGAGCGCTTCCTGAACCCGGAACGGGTTTCCATGCCAGACTTCGACGTGGACTTCTGCATGGAAGGCCGCGACCGGGTCATTGAATACACCGCCGAGAAATACGGCCGGGAAGCGGTGTCCCAGATCATCACCTTCGGAACCATGGCCGCCAAGGCGGTTGTGCGTGACGTGGCGCGGGTGCAGGGCAAGTCCTACGGCCTGGCGGACAAACTATCGAAGCTGATTCCCTTCGAGCCGGGCATGACCCTGAATAAGGCCATAGAGGAGGAGCCCCAGCTCAAGGATTTCCTGGAGCAGGACGAGGAAGCCCAGGAAATCTGGGAAATGGCTCTCAAGCTTGAAGGGGTGTGCCGGAACGCCGGTAAGCACGCCGGGGGCGTGGTCATCGCACCTACCAAGATCACCGACTTCTCGCCACTGTACTGCGACGACGAGGGCGGCAGCCTGGTGACCCAGTTCGACAAGGGCGACGTGGAAGACGCCGGCCTGGTGAAGTTTGACTTCCTGGGCCTGCGGACGCTCACCATCATCAAGCGGGCCCTGAACATGATCAACCCGCGCCGGGAGAAGCGCGGGGAAGGGGAGCTGGACATTGCCACCATCCCCCTGGACGACAAGCCCTCGTTCGACATGCTGAAAAAGGCGGAAACCACCGCCGTGTTCCAGCTCGAATCCCGGGGCATGAAAGACCTGATCCGTCGCCTGCAGCCGGACTCCCTGGAAGAAATGATCGCCCTGGTGGCGCTGTTCCGCCCCGGCCCGCTGCAGTCGGGCATGGTGGACGACTTTATCGACCGGAAGCACGGGCGCCAGCCGGTGTCCTTCCCGCACCCGGATTACCAGTACGAAGGCCTGAAGCCGGTACTGGAGCCCACCTATGGCGTCATCCTGTACCAGGAGCAGGTCATGCAGATCGCCCAGGTCATGGCCGGTTACACCCTGGGTGGCGCGGACATGTTGCGCCGGGCCATGGGTAAGAAAAAGCCCGAGGAGATGGCCAAGCAGAAGCAGATCTTCCTCGATGGCTGCGAGAAAAACGGCATCGACAAGACCCTGGCGGAAAACATCTTCGACCTGGTGGAAAAGTTTGCCGGCTACGGCTTTAACAAATCCCACTCCGCCGCCTACGCGCTGGTGTCTTACCAGACCCTGTGGCTGAAGGCTCATTACCCGGCCGAATTCATGGCCGCAGTGCTCACCGCCGATATGCAGAACACCGACAAGGTGGTCACGCTGGTGGAAGAGTGTCGGGCCATGGGGCTGGATCTGCTCGTGCCGGATGTCAGTCGTTCCGCCTACACCTTTACCGTTAATGACGATGGTCAGATCGTCTATGGCCTGGGCGCCATCAAGGGCCTGGGTGAGGGGCCGATCGACAGTATCGTGGCCGCCGCCAAAGACGGCCCGTTCGAGGATATCTTTGATTTCTGCCGCCGGATTGACCTGAAGAAGGTCAACAAGCGTGCCCTGGAGGCCCTGATTCGCTCCGGTGCCATGGACAAGCTGGGCCCCGGTCGCGCTCAGTTGATGGCCAGCATCGAAAAAGCCATCCAGCAGGCGGACCAGCAATCCAAGAACGATGCCGCCGGCATGATCGACATGTTTGGTGAGATGCTCCACGCCGGCGGAGAAGATGAAGATCCTTATGTGGATGTGGCCGATGTGCGGGAGTGGCCCGAAAAACAGCGGCTCAAGGGTGAGAAAGATACGCTGGGGCTGTACCTGACGGGCCACCCGTTTGATGAATACGAAAAAGAGGTGCGCCAGTTCGTTCGCTCCTCCATTGCCGACCTCAAGCCCAATAAGTCGCCCCAGCGGGTGGCGGGGCTGGTAGTGGCGCAGCGCACCATGAAAACCCGCACCGGCTCCACCATGTGTTTCATTACCCTGGACGACCGCAGTGCCCGTATCGAAGCAACGCTCTTTTCCGAAGCGTTTTTTGAGAACCGGGAGCTGTTACAGTCCGACCAGGTGATTGTGGTGGAAGGCCAGGTCAGTCATGATGACTACTCCGGGCAGATGAAAATGCGCGTGAACTCGGTCATGGATGTGGCTACTGCCCGTCAGCAGTTCAGTCGGGGACTCCGACTTTCCCTGCATGAAAAACAGTTGCAGAATGGCCTTCTGGATAAGCTGGGCGAGACGCTGCAGCCGTTCCGTTGCGAGGGCAGTCCGGTCTGGATCGAGTACTGCGGGGAGCAGGCCAGCACGCGGATCGAGCTGGGCGAATCGTGGCGGGTGCAACCGGATGACAGCCTGTTGTTTGAGCTGAAACACCTGGTGGGCGATCAGTCCGTTGCGCTGGTCTATGATTAAGGATTGTTCAGGTGGACTTATACCAATGTCCGCTTTAGCTGCTGTTGCGGCGCTGTTATCTTTACCTCAAATTCTGGTTATGGTGGGCTATGCGCCTGCCAAGCAAGCAAAATGATGGAACATCATGAACCCTAACTACCTGGATTTCGAACAGCCGATCGCCGACCTGGAAGCCAAAATCGAAGAGCTTCGCATGGTTGGCAATGACACCGACATCAACATCACCGATGAAATCACCCGTCTGAAAAAGAAAAGCGTCAGCCTGACTGAGAGCATCTTTTCGGACCTCAAATCCTGGGACGTTGCTCGTTTGGCCCGTCATCCGCGCCGGCCCTATACCCGGGATTACATCGAGATGATGTTCGAGGATTTCGACGAACTTCACGGCGACCGCCGCTACGCCGACGATCTGGCGATCATTGGTGGCACCGCTCGGTTGAATAACCAGCCGGTGATGGTCATTGGCCATCAGAAAGGTCGCGAGGTGAAAGAGAAGGTTCGCCGTAACTTCGGCATGCCGCGCCCGGAAGGCTACCGCAAGGCCCTGCGCCTGATGGAAATGGCCGAGCGTTTCAATATGCCGATTCTGACCTTTATCGACACCCCGGGCGCGTATCCCGGCATCGGCGCCGAAGAGCGTGGTCAGAGTGAGGCTATTGCCTTCAACCTGGCGGTAATGTCGCGCCTGAAGACACCGATCATCTGTAACGTGATTGGCGAAGGCGGTTCCGGTGGTGCGCTGGCTATCGGCGTGGGCGATGAGCTGAACATGCTTCAGTACTCCACCTATGCGGTTATCTCGCCGGAAGGTTGTGCTTCCATCCTGTGGAAGAGCGCCGACTACGCCTCCCAGGCGGCGGAAGCCATGGGTGTAACCGCTGAACGCCTGAAAGAGCTTGGTGTGGCTGATAACGTCATCAAGGAACCTATGGGTGGTGCACACCGGAACCCCGAGGAAATGGCCGAAAGCCTGAAAGCCCGTCTGGTTCAAAGCCTGGAAGAGCTTGGCCGCCTGTCGATGGACGACCTGATCGCCCGTCGTTACGAGCGCCTGACCAAGTATGAAAACGGGCGGTAACGCCGCTCCGGATATTGACTGGCCCGACGATCTGCTTGGGCCAGTGCGTTCCCTTCCCGAATACCAGACTCTCCGGGTCGCCTTCAGCGGCGGCCTGGACTCTCTATTGCTCCTGCGCGCCGTTGCAGCCTGTCATCCCGATGTGATCGCCGTTCACGTCAATCACCAGCTTCAGCCTAACCACGAAGAAACCGAAGATTTCTGCCGGGCCGTTTGCGCCACCCTGTCGATTCCGATTGTGGTGGAGCGCGTGACCGTTGCCGTGGGCCGGGATGCGGAAACGGGTGTTGAAGAGGCGGCCCGCCATGCTCGTTATGAGGTCTTTCATCGCTTGCAGGGGCGCGGGGATCTTCTGTTGATGGCCCATCACGGTGACGACCAGGTGGAGACGGTCCTGTTTCGCCTGTTGCGTGGCTCCGGCATCCGTGGGCTGGCCGGCATGCCAAAAAACAGAGCCCTGGGTGCTGGGCAACTGCTGCGTCCCTGGCTCGGTATCAGTCGCGATCGGCTGCAGGAAGTTGCCAGGCAAAATCAGCTGTGCTGGCAGGAAGACCCCAGTAACGCAAGCCAGGAGTATGACCGGAATTATTTGCGCCACAGCATCCTGCCGGGCCTGAAGCAGCGTTGGCCGGGCCTGCTGCAGCGGGTGGCCAGTAGCGCCCGCGCCTGCGCAGAGAGTGATCAGTTGAATCGGCGGTTGGCTGAGTTGCAGTGGCAGCAATGCGCCGAGGATGGTGTGCGCCTGAACCTTGATGCATTCCGGACTCTTGGGCGATTGGAGCGACGTAACCTGTTGCGTTGGTGGATCCATGCTCGTGGTTACGCTGTTCCCGGGTTGTCCTGTTGGGACCAGGTTGTGTCCGAACTGGTCGAGGCTGCTGATGACCGTGCGCCAGAAATTCGGGGAGATGGCTTTTGTATTCGCCGATACCGGTCCCGTCTTTACCTGGTGCCGGAGCGGGAATTGCCGCAAACGTCTCGAGTCCTGGTTCCCGGTCAGCCATTGCAGTGGGGCGACTGGCAGCTTTCCCTTGTGCCGGGCTCCGTTACCTCGAGCAGCGGGGTGCCGACAATAAGGGTATCTACGAGGCGAGGTGGTGAACGGGTCCGGCCGAATGCCGGTGGGCCGTCACGTGCCTTGAAAACCTGGCTGCAGGAGCAGGGCGTGCCACCCTGGGAGCGGGCCGCGCTGCCGCTGGTTTTCGAGGTTTCACGGAGCAGTGAGGAGCTGATCGCGATTGGCAATTTGTGGTGTTCTGACCGATACTCGGGAAGCGCTCCTGCCGCCGGCTGGCGGCTGATTGTGGCGAGGGATTTTGATTGAGTAGAAGGGGGCTTTCTGGTAGTCTGGCGACCCATCTTGAGATGAACAATCTCCCTCCTTTACCGAACCAGATAATCATGGAATCTGCATGACGCGTTATATTTTCGTCACCGGCGGTGTTGTGTCTTCTTTGGGGAAAGGCATTGCGTCCGCCTCGCTGGCAGCTATCCTCGAGGCACGCGGCCTAAAGGTCACCATTCTCAAGCTGGATCCCTACATCAACGTAGACCCCGGCACCATGAGCCCGTTCCAGCACGGTGAAGTCTTTGTCACCGAGGACGGCGCTGAAACCGACCTGGATCTTGGCCACTACGAGCGATTCATCCGCACCAGGATGACCCGCCGCAACAACTTCACCACCGGTCGAGTCTACGAAGAGGTGATTCGCAAGGAACGCCGTGGCGACTACCTCGGTGGTACCGTTCAGGTGATTCCGCATATCACTGACGAAATCAAACGTCGTGTGGTTGAAGGCGCAGCCGGTGTGGACGTGGCCCTGATCGAGATTGGCGGCACCGTGGGCGACATCGAATCCCTGCCGTTCCTGGAAGCCTGCCGTCAGTTGAAGGTTGAAGTGGGTCCCCAGCGTGCCCTGTTCATGCACCTGACACTGGTTCCGTACATTGCCACTGCGGGCGAAATCAAGACCAAGCCGACCCAGCATTCGGTAAAGGAAATGCGTTCTATCGGCTTGCAGCCGGACATCCTGCTGTGTCGCTCCGAGCATGAAGTGGATGCCAGTTCCCGCCGGAAGATTGCTCTGTTCACCAACGTCGAAGAGCGGGCCGTCATCCCGATGAAGGATGCCAAGTCCATCTATGCGATTCCTCGGATGTTGCACGAATACGGGCTGGATCAACTGGTCATCGATCGATTCAATCTCGATGCCAACCCGGCCAACCTGTCGGAGTGGGACGGTGTAGTAGATGCTCTGATGAACCCGGAGAACGAAGTCACCATCGCCATGGTCGGCAAGTACATGGAACTGCTCGACGCGTACAAGTCATTGATCGAGTCTCTGTTGCATGCCGGCATCAAGACCCGCACCAAGGTCAACATCAATTACATCGACTCCGAAGACATCGAGCAGAATGGCACCGATGCCCTGAAATCCGCTGATGCCATCCTGGTACCGGGTGGCTTTGGCGAGCGCGGTGTCGAAGGCAAGATCAGCACCGTTCAGTACGCTCGTGAAAACAAGGTGCCTTATCTGGGTATCTGCCTGGGTATGCAGGTGGCTGTCATTGAGTACGCCCGCAACGTGGCGGGTCTGAAGGATGCCCACAGCACCGAATTCCGCGAGCATACCCCCGAGCCGGTGGTTGGCCTGATCACCGAATGGCTCGACGCCAGTGGCGAGCGCGAAGAGCGCACCGAAGAATCCGACCTGGGTGGCACCATGCGTCTGGGCGCTCAGGACTGCGTACTGTCTGAAGGTTCCACCATCGCGGGCTGCTACGGCAAGAAAACCATCCGTGAACGGCACCGTCATCGCTACGAAGTGAACAACCACTTCCTGCCGAACCTGAAAGACGCTGGCCTGATCATCTCCGGCCGTTCCGGTGATGGTAAGTTGGTGGAAGTGATTGAAGCGCCGGAACATCCCTGGTTCGTTGCTTGCCAGTTCCACCCGGAATTCACCTCCACGCCGCGTGATGGCCATCCGCTGTTCCGTGGCTTTGTAGAAGCTGCGTTGGCTTCTAAAAAAGGGGCTTGATCCATGGCTCAGAGTAATTTGAACGTCTCTGGAATCGAGATCGCCAATGATCGCCCGTTCGTGCTCTTTGGGGGCATGAACGTCCTCGAATCTCGGGACTTGGCCTTCGAAGTGGCGGAAAAATACGTGGATGTGTGCGGTAAGCTCGGCATCCCCTACGTATTCAAGGCCTCTTTTGACAAGGCCAACCGGTCATCGGTGCATTCCTTCCGTGGCCCCGGCCTCGAGAAAGGCCTGCAGATCCTGGCCGATATCAAAGACAAGTTCGACGTGCCGATTATCTCGGATGTTCACGAACCCGCGCAGGCCAGGCCAGCGGCGGAAGTCTGTGACATTATCCAGTTGCCCGCTTTCCTGAGCCGACAGACCGACTTGGTCGTGGCCATGGCCGAAACCGGCGCCGTCATCAACATCAAAAAGGCCCAGTTCCTGGCACCCCAGGAAATGAAGCACATCATCAAGAAGTGCGAAGAAGCCGGCAACGATAAGGTGATCCTGTGTGAGCGGGGCAGCAGCTTCGGTTACAACAACCTGGTAGTGGACATGCTGGGCTTCGGCATCATGAAACAGATGAACGTGCCGGTGTTCTTTGACGTCACCCACTCCCTGCAAATGCCGGGTGGCCGGGCGGATTCCGCCGGCGGCCGCCGCGCCCAGGTCACGGATCTGGCGCTGGCCGGTATGTCCCAGGGACTGGCGGGCCTCTTCCTGGAAGCCCATCCGGACCCGGACCAGGCCAAATGCGACGGCCCCTGTGCCCTCCGTTTGAGCCAGCTGGAACCGTTCCTGGAACGGGTAAAAGCCGTGGACGACCTGGTGAAAAGTTTCAAACCCATCGACACCGCCTGATTGGCGGTGTTGGTGTTTAAAGAGATCGCAGACTGAAAAGCTCGGGCGCGGGCGACTGGAAAGGCTTTGCGAAAATTTCGAAGGCCATGGATGGCCTGAGAGAAGCGCACATGGATGTGCTCGTAGCGGTTTTCGCAAAGCCTTTCCAGTTGATCGCTCTTGCACTGATTTATAGCCACCATAGCGTTTAGATAAAGAAAATCTGGAGACATTTTCGCATGACCAAGATTGCCAACATCAAAGGCCGTGAGGTACTGGATTCACGCGGTAATCCCACCGTTGAAGCCGACGTTATCCTGGAAGACGGTACCCTGGGCCGCGCCTGCGCCCCTTCAGGCGCATCCACCGGTTCCCGCGAAGCGCTGGAACTGCGTGATGGTGACAAATCCCGTTACCTGGGCAAAGGTGTCCGCAAAGCGGTTGACGCAATCAATGGCCAGATCCGCGAGGCTCTGTTGGGTAAAGACTCCGCCGACCAGCGCAGCCTCGACCAGATCATGATCGACCTGGACGGTACCGACAACAAGGCCAACCTGGGCGCCAACGCCATCCTGGCCGTCTCCCTGGCCGCCGCCAAAGCGGCTGCAGATTCTCTGGGCAAGCCCCTGTATGAGCACATCGCCGATGTAAATGGCACCTCCGGCAAATTCTCCATGCCGGTACCGATGATGAACATCCTGAACGGTGGTGAACACGCCGACAACAACGTCGACATCCAGGAATTCATGGTCCAGCCGGTTGCAGTGAAGAGCTTCGCCGAAGCCCTGCGCGTAGGTGCGGAGATCTTCCATAGCCTGAAAAAAGTACTCAAGGCCCAGGGCCTGAACACCGCCGTGGGCGACGAAGGTGGCTTTGCGCCGAACCTGCCCTCCAACGAAGCGGCCCTGGCGGCCATCAAACAGGCGGTCGAAGACGCCGGCTACGAGCTGGGCAAAGACGTCACCCTGGCCCTGGACTGCGCTTCCTCCGAATTCTACAAAGACGGTCAGTACCAGCTGTCTGGTGAAGGCAAGAGCTTTGATTCCGAAGGCTTCGCCGATTACCTGTCAGGCCTGTGTGACCGCTTCCCGATTGTCTCCATTGAAGATGGCATGGACGAGAGCGACTGGGACGGCTGGAAAGTGCTGACCGACAAGCTGGGCAGCAAGGTCCAGCTGGTGGGCGACGACCTGTTCGTGACTAACACCCGCATTCTCAAGGAAGGCATTGAGAAGGGTGTGGGCAACTCCATCCTGATCAAGTTCAACCAGATCGGCAGCCTGACCGAAACCCTCGACGCCATCAAGATGGCCCAGGATGCCGGCTACACCGCTGTGATCTCCCACCGCTCTGGTGAAACCGAAGACACCACCATCGCTGATCTCGCGGTCGCCACCTGCGCCGGCCAGATCAAGACCGGCTCTCTGTGCCGCTCTGACCGCGTCGCCAAGTACAACCAGTTGCTGCGTATTGAAGAAGCGCTGGACGGTAAGGCACCGTATCGTGGTCTGGTTGAAATCAAAGGCCAGGGTTAACATCCGCCTTAAGTAACCGCTTGGTCGGCCCGGTTTTGGCCGGCCAGACTGTAAAGGCCATCGCGTATCGGAGAGTCCGGTGCTCGATGGCCTTTTTAAACAGTGGGTTACTGAAAGTTGTTGTTAATTTACTCTAAGGTCTATACTTAGCCTTCAGCAACACCCTTAAATTGATTGTTTTCTGTGCGGACTCGGAATGAAAACTCTTTGGGCCATTCTGATCATAGTGACTCTGATGCTACAGGCGCGCCTGTGGGCAGGGGAGGGCAGTTTTGCCCAGGTGTGGTCGTTGGAGGAAGCGGTGGCCGAGCAGCGTGCAGAGAATGACCAGCTAGCGGCCCGTAATGAGCGGCTGTATGCGGAGGTGCGGAATCTTCGCAATGAGCAGGGGGCTGTGGAAGAGCGGGCGCGGATGAACCTTGGGTTGATTCGTGAGGACGAGACGTTTTTCCTGGTGGTTGAAAACTGATACTGGCATCCAGAGCGTCGGGGTCGTCCTTTCCAGGACACGCTGCGAGTACTTCCCTGTACGCTTGACTGTGGCCATCCATGGCCACAGACAGTCCTGGAAAGGACGACCCCGCCACTCTTCAAGCTTTGTGCAGGCCCTCCTATGGTAAATCCCAGATTCTGGTTAATTGTCCCCGCCGCCGGCATTGGCCAGCGTATGCGGGCCGAATGCCCCAAGCAGTATCTCAAGCTTCATAATCGCTTTATTCTCGATATCACGCTCTCCCGTCTTCTGGATAATGGCCAATTTGATGGCTGTATGGTGCCGTTGAACCCTCGTGATCACTGGTGGCCGGACAGTGAGTCGGCTCGGGATGAACGGGTTCAGACCTGTACCGGTGGCGCGGAGCGGGCGGATTCGGTGCTGGCGGCACTGGATGCGTTGGACGGGCAGGCTGCTGATAAGGACTGGGTGCTGGTGCATGATGCGGCGCGGCCGTGTCTGCATCCTCACGATCTTGCCAACCTGATCGATTCGCTGGCGGAGCATCCGGTGGGTGGCCTGCTGGCGGCACCGGTGGCGGATACGTTGAAGCAGGCCGGTGGTGAGCAGCCGCCTTCTGTGGAGTTGACCGTGGATCGTAGCCGGTTGTGGCGGGCGTTGACGCCGCAGATGTTTCGTTTTGGCGCGCTCAGGCAAGCGCTGGCCGAGTGCCTGGCTGACGGGCAGCCGGTCACCGATGAGTCCTCGGCTATGGAGTTTTCCGGTAATATGCCGGTTCTAGTGGAGGGGCGGCCGGACAATATCAAGATCACGGTGCCCTCAGATCTGGGGCTGGCGGAGTTCATCCTTGGTCGTCAGTAATCACCATCCGCACATGAATTCAGTTTTCGGAGGCGCGAATGCGTATTGGTCAGGGCTTTGATGTCCACGCCTTTTGTGAAGGCAGCTCAGTCATTCTCGGAGGCGTGGAGATTCCCCATGAGCAGGGACTCAAGGCGCACTCGGATGGTGATGTGTTGTTGCATGCCCTGGCGGATGCCCTGCTTGGGGCGGCGGCGCTTGGCGATATCGGGCATCTTTTCCCGGATACCAGCGATGAGTGGGCCGGGGCAGACAGTCGGGTGTTGTTGCGCCATGTGGTTCAACGGGTGTTTGAGGAAGGCCATTCGGTGGTGAATGTGGACACCACGATCATCGCCCAGGCCCCGAAAATGGCGCCCCATGTTGAAACCATGCGCCTGAACATTGCCGAGGATCTGGGGATTGCCGTTGATCGGGTTAGTGTGAAGGCAACGACTACCGAAAAACTTGGTTTTACCGGTCGGGGTGAGGGTATTGCCTGCCAGGCGGTGTGCCTGCTGGAGCCGGTAAAGTCATGAGTTCAACAGAGTCCGGGACACAGTGGCGTCTGGATTGGCCGGTTTCGGGAGGCCATCGCGTGGGCTCGGCCAAGCTGAAGGTCCAACCGGAAGATTTTCGGGTAACGGAATACTTGTGGCCGGAAGATGCGAACCCAGAAGCTAATGAAACGGCCGCGGGGGCGGGGGAGCACCTGTGCGTGCGTCTCGAGAAAAACGGTGACAATACTGAGTACGTGGCCCGGGAATTGGCGGCGATGGCCGGTTGCCGGCATTACGAAGTGGGATTCTGTGGCCTGAAAGACCGTCATGCAGTGACTGTCCAGTGGTTCAGCCTGTACCGGCCAGGACAGGAGGGCGAGGATCAGGCGTTGTTGGAGGCTATTGCCGCTCGCTGGCCCGTGCTGGCCAGCCGACGTCATGCCCGTAAACTTCGGCCGGGGGACCATCAGGGGAATGGCTTTGAGCTGATTTTGCGAGACGTTAGTGCTGACCGGTCGGCTCTCGATCAGGCCTTAACGGAACTCCGGGAGCGGGGTGCTCCTAACTACTTCGGCCCCCAGCGTTTTGGTTTTGGTGGCGGGAATCTGGACCGGGCCGTGAATCTGGACCCGACGCGCCTGAACCGAAAGCGTGGGCGCGGTGGCAGAAACGCTTCGAAAAACGTATTGTATTTTTCGGCGGCACGTTCGTGGTTGTTCAATGAGGTGCTGGCGGCAAGAGTTGAAGAGGGAAACTGGCTCACCGTATTGCCCGGGGAACCCTCTCCACAGGATTGCTTGCCGACCGGTCCGTTGTGGGGGGATGGTGGTACTACGGCCACCGGAGAGCAGGGCTCAATGGAGCGAGATATTGTCGATGCCCACCCTGAACTGGCCCATTTGTTCAAGGCAACCCGCATGAAACCGGAGCGTCGGGCTTTGGTTACCCGCCCGGAATCCTTGTCCTGGCAATGGTTGGAAGATGGCAGCGCCTTGTCTTTGACGTTCTTTTTGTTGCCCGGCCAGTACGCCACAACGATTCTTGCCGATATTTTCGAGCTCGAGGACATGAGCCTCGGCCGCAATAATAAACAATAAGGCTAGTGGAGAGCACTGTGCGAATTTTGTTGTCCAATGATGATGGCGTGCATTCACCTGGGCTGGTGGCCCTGTACGAAGGGCTACAGGGTGTCGGTGAGCTGGAAGTGGTGGCTCCCGACCGGGACCACAGCGGGGCCAGTAACTCGCTGACCCTGAACCGGCCACTCACGGTGGAAACACACCCTAACGGCTTCCATTCCATCGACGGCACCCCGACCGATTGCGTCCACCTCGCTGTGAACGGCCTTTTTGATCAGCCCTTTGATCGCGTGGTATCCGGCATCAATACCCACGCCAACCTGGGGGACGACATTATCTATTCCGGTACCGTGGCCGCAGCGACAGAAGGTCGTCATCTGGGCCTGCCGGCGATTGCGGTATCACTGGTGAACGACGGCCATTTTCATTATGAAACGGCGGCCCGGGTTGTTCGCATGTTGCTGGAAAACCGTCTGGCCCTGTCCCTGGGGCCCCGCTCGATCCTGAACGTCAATGTCCCGGATGTGCCCTGGGAAGAGCTCCAGGGTGTGCGCGTGACCCGGCTGGGGCATCGAGAATGTGCCGAAGGTGCCGTGCCCATGACCTGCCCGCGAGGCAAGAAACGCTACTGGATTGGTGCTGCTGGGCAGGGTGGAGATGCTGGCCCTGGCACGGATTTTCATGCGGTGCGTGAGGGCTATGTGTCGGTAACGCCGGTACACACGGATATGACCCGTCACGAAGCCCTGGGCACTCTCCGGGACTGGGTAGACGGATTGACCGGCCTGGAGGGACATCATGACAGCGATGCTTGAAGGTATCGGGATGACCTCCAGGCGCACCAGAATGCGCCTGGTGCAGCGTTTGAGGGACGCCGGCATCCAGTCCGAACCGGTTCTGGACGCCGTTGCCCAGGTGCCCCGCCACATTTTTCTGGATGAAGCCCTGGCTCATCGTGCCTACGAAGATACCTCTCTGCCCATTGGCCATAACCAGACCCTGTCCCAACCCTACATTGTTGCCCGAATGACTGAATTGCTCCTGGCCCACGGCCCGGAGAATGTGTTGGAACTGGGCACAGGATCGGGCTACCAGACTGCTGTACTTGCGCACCTGTTTCCGCGTATTTACAGCGTTGAGCGTATCCGTCCGTTGCAGGACCGGGCGCGGGACCGGCTGCGACAGCTGCAGATGCGCAACGTGTTGCTCAAGCACGCGGATGGCGGCATGGGCTGGCCTGAGCGTGGGCCATTTGACGGCATAATTGTGACCGCCGCACCCGTGGATGTGCCCCGGGAGCTGCTTGACCAGTTGGCAGACGGTGGGGTTTTAATTGCCCCGGTGGGGGAGGAACAGCAAGTGTTGGTGGAAGTGGTGCGTCGAGGCCAGCATTTTGAGCGCCGGGAGCTGGAGCCTGTGCGCTTTGTGCCATTGTTGGCCGGGGTAATTCGCTGATGTCCGACCCCCATCTAGTTTCTCCTTCTAACCGGCACCCTGTGACCGTGTTTTTGAGGGGCATGGCCATGGGGGCTGCCGATATCGTCCCCGGCGTGTCCGGTGGCACCATCGCTTTCATCACCGGCGTTTATTTTCGTTTGCTTGAAGCGATCAGCGCTGCGCCTGGTGCATTTTTCCGCCACCTCCTAAAGGGCCAGTTGTCCGGCTTCTGGCGGGCCATTGATGGCAATTTCCTGGTGACACTGCTGGCGGGCATTCTGACCAGCGTTGTCTCACTGGCGTCGTTGATTACCTGGTTGCTGGCTGAGCACACCGTGCTCATCTGGAGCTTTTTCTTCGGGCTGATCCTGGCGTCGGTAGGCCACATTGGTCTGCAGGTTCGGCGATTCTCGCCAGCACTGCTGATTCCCCTGGTCGTGGGTATAGCGGTTGCCTGGTGGGTCACCACCCTGCCGGCTTCGGAACTCGCGCCTACAGGCCTTACCTTCCTGGGAGCCGGGGCATTGGCCATCTGCGCGATGATTCTTCCGGGCGTGTCAGGTAGTTTCCTGTTACTGATCATTGGCATGTACGAGCCCATTCTGGTCGCGATCAAGGATTTTCAGGTCGTGCACCTTGGGTTATTCCTCGTGGGATGTGTGGCTGGCCTGCTGTCGGCTGCCAAGCTTATTACCCTGGCATTCCGGCATTTCCACGACACGGTATTGGCGGTGCTGACCGGTTTTATGCTGGGAGCCCTGACCAAGGTCTGGCCCTGGCAGGAAACACTGACCTGGCGCACGAACAGCGCCGGGGAGCAGGTGCCAGTGAGTCAGATGCCCGTCAGTCCTGAAACCTGGACCGCCCTGTACCAACAGGATGCTCAGGTATTTCTCGCTGTTGCCATGGCCTTTTCAGGGTTTGCGTTGGTGGTGATACTGGATATGGTAGGTCGACGGTCGCACAATATTTCCAGCGGCTCGATTACAAAATGAGCAAGTGTTACCGGAGGCAAGGGTGACTGTTCCCAGAGGTAACAGCTGGGGTCAGTTGGTTACCGTTACCGGTATTACGATGTAGACAACCTATTAGGAAATTAGTCCTGAAACGTGAGAAATTGCAGGGTAGCCAGGCAGTTTCTTAGATGGATTTATCATAATCAGGCAATTTTTATACGTGACTCTTTTCACAGGCCGTTATTCATCAGTCTTGCCCCCCAGGACGCCGGCCGCGGTGACTCCTCTACACCAGCGGCGTTTCACGCCGCGCTGCTGGCGAGCTCCAGCGCTTATTCTGCTCTTTGTTGCTTTTCTTGGTGGCTGTAACACCAGTGCCATCTATCAGGATCATCTTTATAACCCACCGGTGTATTGGGGAAGCCATGTCGTCAAAAAGGGGGAAACCCTGTACGGCATTGCCTGGCGTTATGGCCGCGACTACCGCGAGCTGGGGGACGCCAACGGGTTGGAGCCTCCCTGGACCATTCATCCGGGACAGGTGTTGCGTCTGGACAAAAAAGGCTCTGTACGACGCACGGCGAGCGTGTCGTCATCCCGCCCGAAATCGACAACTTCGAGGCGAACGGAGACGAGACAATCTTCGCGTGAACCGGTAACAAGCCATACGCCAGTGGCTTCCGACATCGACTGGCAGTGGCCGCACGGTGGCACTGTAATTGCAGGTTTTTCAACATCCGGGAAAGTCAATAAGGGTATTGATATTGCCGGAAATGCCGGTGACCCCGTAAAGGTGGCTGCGAAAGGCAGTGTTGTTTATGCCGGAAACGGGCTGTTAGGGTACGGTAACCTGATTATCGTGAACCATAGCGAGCACTATCTCAGTGCATATGCCCATAATCGGAAAATTCTGGTGCAAGAGGGAGAAGACGTAAAAGCCGGACAGGTAATTGCCGAGTTAGGCAGTACGGGCACAGATAAGCCGATGTTGCATTTTGAGATTCGTAAGAATGGCAACCCGGTGAACCCCTCCCGCTACCTCCCAAGGCGCTGAAACTCGGAAAACAGGACGTTCCGAGCAAGGATTACCTGAGGGCTGACAGAAAACTGCTAACCAACAACAATAATGGCACGGTTGCAACGCCGGCCAGACAATGTCCTGAAACAACGTAAGTAGGGACCCGGAAATAATAATAACGACCCGGGACAACAGGATTTTCAGAGACGAGGTGTACCAATGTCAGCAGAGCAAGAAGACCTCATTATGGATCGTGTTGCAGATGTGGAAGATGCAGACGATCAGGTATTGGCGGAAGATCGTGTTGAGAAGGTAGCCTCAGACGATACGCTCGCCGGTGCCAAAGAAAGCTCCCTTTCCAGGGGAAGGTATTACGCCACCCAGAAACAGCTGGATGCCACGCAGCTGTACCTCAACGAAATTGGCTTCTCGCCACTCCTCACACCAGAAGAAGAAGTGTACTTTGCCCGCCTTGCCCGGAAAGGGGAAGATGCCGGTCGCAAGCGCATGATCGAAAGCAACCTGCGTCTGGTGGTCAAAATTGCCCGCCGTTACGTCAACCGTGGCCTCACCCTGCTTGACCTGATCGAAGAAGGGAACCTGGGGCTGATTCGCGCGGTGGAAAAATTCGATCCAGAGCGCGGTTTCCGCTTCTCCACCTACGCTACCTGGTGGATTCGCCAGACCATTGAGCGGGCCATCATGAACCAGACCCGCACCATTCGTCTGCCTATTCACGTAGTGAAGGAACTTAACCTCTACCTGCGTGCCGCCCGTGAACTGACCCAGAAGCTCGATCACGAACCGACTGCCGAAGAAATTGCCCAGATGGTGGACAAGCCGGTGGCGGACGTGAAGCGCATGTTGGGTCTGAACGAACGCGTGGCGTCCATGGATACGCCCATTGGCGCTGGCGGCGAAAAATCGCTGCTTGATACGGTAGCCGATGAAGGCGCCTCCGACCCCGCCGATCTATTGCAGGACAACAACATGTCCTCGTGTCTGGAACAATGGATTGACCAGCTGAGCGAAAAGCAGCGGGAAGTATTGTCCCGGCGCTTTGGCCTGCGAGGCTACCCGATCTGCACCCTCGAGGAAGTGGGCCAGGAAATCGGCCTGACCCGTGAGCGGGTTCGTCAGATCCAGGTGGAAGCACTGCGCCGCCTGCGGGAAATTATGGAAAAGGAAGGCCTGTCTGGAACTTTGCTGTTCCAGTAAACCACGTACTGCGATCGAAAAGCTGGCTGATGTTTAGCCAGCTTTTTCTTTGAGTATTCGTTTTCCAAGTCTAACCTCGGAGCCTTCCGGAACATGCGTAAAACAACCGTAGCCAAGCATCTATTTGCCCTTGTTGCCCTGATCCTTCCCCTCTACTGCGGGGCAGTGACCATTAACGATGTGGAAATGCCAGATACTTATGCCTGGGAGGGCAAGGAACTCAAACTGATGGGCGCGGGAACCCGTTCCAAGTGGTTTATGGATCTGTACGTGGCAGGGCTTTACCTCACGGAGGAGTCAGGCAAAGCCAAGGCTATCCTCGAAGCGGACGAGCCGCAACGCATCGCCCTGCAGATCACCTCGGGCATGATCACCAGCGAGCGGATGACCGAAGCCGTACTTGAAGGCTTCGAAACCTCGACCGGTGGTAATACGGCGCCTATTCAGCCGGACATCGACCGTTTCATCGGGGTCTTTGATGAGCCCATCAAGGAAGGGGATGAGTTTAGCTTGGTGTATGTACCAGGGAAGGGCGTCAATGTGCTCAAAAATGGCAAGTACCAGGACACCATCGGTGACCTGGCATTCAAGCAGGCCCTGTTCGGGATCTGGTTAGCGGAGACGCCGGTGGACGACGACCTGAAATCCGAGCTGCTGGGTCAGAGATAATCCCGTTTGTGCTTGAACTCGCACAGGTCTTCGATGATGCAGGCGCCGCACTTGGGCTTTCTGGCCGTACAGGTGTAGCGCCCGTGCAGGATCAACCAGTGATGCGCATCCATCAGAAATTCCTTGGGCACCAGGCGCATCAGGCGCTTTTCCACTTCCAGCACATTCTTGCCCGGCGCAATGCCGGTTCGGTTTGAAACCCGGAAAATATGAGTGTCCACGGCCATTGCCGGCTGCCGGAACGCGGTATTGAGTACCACGTTGGCGGTTTTTCGGCCCACGCCCGGTAACGCCTCCAGATCCTCTCGCCGGTCTGGCACCTCCCCATCGTGCTTTTCGATCAACTGCCGACAGGTTTTGATGACGTTTTCCGCTTTGCTGTTAAACAGGCCAATGGTTTTGATGTATTCCTTGAGCCCGTCGACGCCGAGGGCCAGGATGGCTTCGGGCGTATTGGCAACAGGAAACAGCCGGGCTGTTGCTTTATTGACCCCCACATCCGTGGCCTGGGCCGACAAAATCACGGCAATCAGCAGCTCGAACGGCGAGCTGTAGTTCAGCTCGGTGGTTGGCTCCGGGTTGTCTTCCCGCAGCCGGGAAAAGATCTCGATGCGCTTTTGTTTGTTCATTGCAGTCAGATTCAGGAAATATTGCCGGTGACCCGCACACGCTTGCTGCCCGTGCTAACAGGTTCGGGCTGCGCGGCTTTCTGGCGTTCAGCCAGGTGCGTATCAATGCTGTTCTTGAGCGCGATCAACAGGCCCAGGCCAATGAATGCGCCCGGTGGCAGTACCATGAACAGCATATCCGGGTAGTTGGCAAAAGGATGAATAACCCAGTCTGCCGCCTCTGGGCCAAATAGCAGATTCATGTCGACAAACAGCGTGCCCTGGCCCACCAGTTCCCGCATGCCGCCCAGAACGATGAGAACCCCCAGAAAGCCCAGGCCGGTCATGGCGCCATCCAGTACCGCCGGTATTGGCGGGTTCTTGGAGGCAAAAGCGTCGGCGCGGCCAAGGATGGCGCAGTTGGTGACGATCAGGGGAATAAAAATACCGAGAATCTGGTAAAGCTCGTAGGTAAACGCCTGCATCAGCAGTTCGGCGCAGGTCACAAACGAGGCGATAATCATCACAAAGGCCGGCAGGCGAACCGATTCGCTGACGAAGTTGCGAATAATGGATACCGACAGGTTCGAGCCAATCAACACCAGCAGGGTCGCCAGGCCAAGGCCAACGGCGTTGACGACCGTACTGGTAACGGCCAGCAGTGGGCAAAGCCCGAGTACCTGGACTAGGGCGGGGTTGTTGTTCCAGAGGCCGTCCTTGATGATCTCAGCGGAGGTTTTGGTGGCCATGTCAGAGTTGCTCCTCTGGTCTGGATTTGCCGGCATCACCCAAGGGGGTGACCGCCTGGCTTTCAAGTGAAGGTGCCGCGTGGACCCGGGCGAGAATAGCTCTCCGGTTCTGGCGGAAATACTTCAGGGTTTTCTGTACGGATTTCACCACGGCCCGGGGCGTAATGGTGGCACCGGTGAACTGGTCAAAGACACCACCGTTCTTTTTTACATTCCATTGCCGGGGTGGGGGATTGCCCAGGGATTTTCCGGCGAAGCTTTCAATCCAGTTCGATTTCCGGGCCTCAATGCGGTCACCCAGTCCCGGTGTTTCCCGGTGGTTGGTGATTCGCACCCCCAGGATGGTGCCCTGCAGGTCGATGCCCACCAACAGGTTGATATCACCCGAGTAACCGTCCGGTGCAATGGCGGGCAGGATCAGGCCAACCGGCTCACCATTGCGACGAGCTACCCATGCCTCAATGGTTCCGGATTGGGTCAGAACATCGCTGGCGGGCAGGGAAACGGTATCCCTCAGCATGTCGTTGGTGTGCTCGGACTCCGGAATGATTTCAAACAGGGCGCTGGCCTCGGCTTTGGCGGCTTGCTCCTCAATTCGGTCTTCGGTCATCGCCTGGGTAATGGCAATGGTGCCGCCGGTAATCACGGCAAAAAGACCAAGGCCAATGGCGCTGCGGGTGATGGAGGTAATAAGAGCGCTCATGAATCAGCCTCCGTTCCTGCCGGGCACACCACGACGGGCTTTGTGGTGGCCATAGGTTCTTGGGGGTGTGTAGTAATCAATGAACGGCACCGCAAAGTTCATCAACAATACACTGAAGGCCACCGCGTCCGGGTAGTTGCCCCAGGTGCGAATGACATAGATCAGGATACCGATGCCGGCACCGTAGATCAGTTTGCCCTGATGGCTGGTGGCTGCCGATACCGGGTCGGTGGCAATGAAGAAGGCTCCCAGCATGGTGCCCCCGGCCAAAAGGTGCAGTTGTACCGGCGCGTGCATGTCGGGATTATTGCCAAAGGCCAGGCTCATGATGGCAATGCCACCGAGCACGGCGACAGGAATGTGCCAGGTAATGATGCGCAGGCCGACTAGCAGCAGGCCTCCGGCCAGGAACGCTAGGTTCACCCATTCCCAGCCGCGGGCCACCATGTCGCCGAAGGTGGGATGCTTCAGTATCTCGGTGGCGGTATGACTGGCCACCTTGTGTTTGTATTCATCCAAAGGCGTGGCCATGGTCCAGCCATCTACGCTGGTCTGGCTCGCGGAGAAAATCCGGCCCAGGGTTTCCCCCAGGCCCGGCGCGTTGGCCAGACCGGCAGCCTCCGCCCAGTTGGTAGTCATGGCCACCGGGAAAGAAATCAGTACCAGGGCATAGCCAACCATGGCCGGGTTGAACGGATTGGCGCCAAGGCCACCGTAGAGCTGTTTGGCCAGGATGATGGCGGAAATCACCGCGATACCGGATACCCACCAGGGCGCGAACTGGGGTAGTGAGAGGCCCAGCAGCAGGCCGGTGACGGCGGCCGTGTTGTCCTTCAGGAAGAACGTGACCGGTTTGTTGCGCAGTTTGAGAAAAGCGGCCTCGGCGGTCAATGCCAGGGCCACACACCAGACCACGTTGATCAGGTTGCCCCAGCCAAAGAACAAAGTCTGGGCCAGCAGGCCCGGCAGCGTGGCAATGATCACCCAGAGCATGACCCGCGAGGTGGGGCGGGCGTTATGAGCATGGGGAGACGACTGTTGAACTAATGCCATGAACGTTTAGCCTGCTGTGGGTTCGTTGGAGAGTTGTTCCCGGGCTTTTTCCAGGGTTTCCTTGGCCCGTTTCACCCGGTCATGGTTCTTGGCCACGGCCCGCTCCAGTTTTTCGACGTTATCGGCCTGCTGCTCCCGGCCTTCCTCCAGCATGCCCTCCATGGTGGCAAGCTTGCCTTCGGCCTGTGCCAGTTGCTTTTCCAGCGCTTCGATGTCCGGTTTCTCCACCTGGCCGCTCTCGCCTTGATCGCTGCTGGCAGGTGCCTGCTCGGCCTTTGCCTTTTTCCGTGCCAGGGCCTGTTCAACCAGCGCAGCCTTGGCGGAACGCTCATCGGAAGCATCTCCCTCCTTGGCTGCTTTCTGCGCTTCGGCCTTTTTCTTTTCCTGTGCCTCGGCGGCGGCTCGAGCCCGCTCCTTCCGGCGTTCCTCTTTCTCCTGCTTCTCCCGCTCAAGGCGCGCCTGACGGGCTTCGAACCGTTCCCGGGCCCGGTCTGCCTTCAGCTGTTCGGCTTGCTGCTGGCGGATTTCGCCCTTCGCGAACCGGTAATACTGCACCAGCGGAATCGAGCTGGGGCACACGTAGGAGCAGGCGCCACACTCAATGCAGTCGAACAGGTTCAGATGTTCGGCTTTCTCGAATTCAGTGGATTTCGAGTACCAGAACAACTGTTGGGGCAATAACTCCATGGGGCAGACTTCTGCACACTGGCCACAGCGGATGCACGGTTGCTCTGGAGGAGGTGGTGGAAGCTCGCTGGCGGTGGCGGCAATCACACAGTTGGAAGTTTTGGTGACAGGCACCGCATCGGTGGTGAGGGTGAACCCCATCATGGGTCCACCCTGGACCAGTCGATCCAGCTTGCCGGTATCCAGGCCCGCCTCCTGCAGCAGGTTAGAGACCGGGGTGCCGATCAGGGCCTCGAAATTACACGGTTCCTGTACCGCATCGCCGGTGATCGTCATAACCCGGGAAATCAGCGGTTGCCCTTTGAATACAGCCCGGGACACCGCCACGGCGGTGCCGATGTTCTGGCACATCACGCCAATGTCGGCCGGAATGCCGCCGCTGGGCACCTCCATGCCGGTCAGGATTTCGATCAGCTGCTTCTCGCCACCGGAGGGGTACTTGGTGGGGATGGCAACAACCTCGATTTGGGTGTTTTCCACCGCAGCCCGCATGGCGGCGATCGCCTCCGGCTTGTTGTCTTCAATGGCAATCACGCACCGGGCCGGGCGAAGAATCCATGCCATGACCTCCATCCCGGCAACCACCTCGCTGGCCTGCTCGCGCATGGTCATGTCATCGGCGGTGATGTAGGGCTCGCATTCGGCACCATTGAGAATCAGCGTTTCCACCTTTCGGTCACGGGGTGTGCGAAGCTTGATGTCGGTGGGGAAGCCTGCGCCGCCCATGCCGGAAATGCCGGCGTCCCGGATGCGGGCCAGAACCTGGTCACGCTCCAGTTGCTTGTAATTGCTCACCGGATCAAGCTCACACCACTCGTCCTGGCCATCGGCTTTCAGGACCACGCACCAGTCGTCCATGCCGGAGGGATGAGGCACGGGCCGATGTTCGATGGCCTCAATCGTGCCAGATGTGGAGGCGTGTACGGGGACGCCCATGCCGGTGGTGACATCGGCAATCTTCTGGCCTTTAAGGACACGCTGGCCGACTTCAACCACCACCTCAGCGGGCTCGCCAATGTGCTGTTGTAACGGCAGGGCCAGCCATTCGGGCAGGGAAGCCCGCCGCAACGGGCGGCTGGTGGACTGATGCTTGTTCTCGGGCGGATGAATGCCGCCGGAAAAATCCCAAAGTTGTGTCATCAGGCGCTGGCTCCCTGGCGGTCAGTGGCTATCAGCCCGGATTTCGGGGGTGTCCAGGTCCAGGTGCGAATGTCCGGCTCGACGGTCACCATGTCGATGCAATCCACGGGGCAGGGTTCAACGCAGAGATCGCAACCGGTGCACTCGCTTTCGATTACCGTATGCATGTGTTTGGCGGCGCCCAGAATGGCATCCACGGGGCAGGCCTGAATGCACTTGGTGCAGCCGATGCACTCGTCTTCGCGTATCACGGCCACCCGCTTGGCCTGTTCCACGCCGTGCTCGGCATCCAGCGGTTCCGGTTCGACATCCAGCAGGTCCGCCAGGGCCTTGATGGTGGTTTCGCCACCCGGCGGGCACTTGTTGATGGCTTCACCGTTGGCAATGGCTTCGGCGTACGGGCGGCAGCCCGGGAAACCACACTGGCCACATTGGGTTTGCGGCAGCAGGGCGTCAATCTGGTCCACCAGGGGATTGCCTTCAACCTTGAATCTTTCAGCGGCGAACCCGAGCAGGCCACCAAATACAATCGCCAGGCCCAGCAGCACCAGGATGGCGATGATAATGCTTGTCCACATAAAACAATCGCTCCGTCAGACCGCAACCAGGCCGGTAAAGCCCAGGAATGCGAGTGCCATCAGCCCGGCGGTCACCATGCCAATGGCGGCGCCCCGGAAAGCCACCGGTACATCGGCCACGGCAATCCGCTCGCGCATGGCGGCAAACAGCACCAGCACCAGAGAGAAGCCGACTGCCGCACCAAAGCCATACAGGACAGACTCAACGAAGTTGTTGTTTTTGTTAAGGTTAAGAAGTGCCACGCCCAGTACGGCGCAGTTAGTGGTGATCAGGGGAAGAAAAATACCCAGAACCCGATAGAGCAGCGGGCTGGTCTTGCGAACCACCATTTCCGTGAATTGTACCACCACCGCAATCACCAGGATGAAGGTGATGGTTCGCAGGAAGGTCAGGTCCAGCGGTTCCAGCAGATAGGTGTAGGCCAGGTAGCTGCACACCGATGACAGGGTGAGCACGAAGGTGGTCGCCAGTGACATGCCCATGGCGGTTTCCAGCTTCCCGGAAACCCCCATGAACGGGCACAGCCCAAGGAACTGCACCAGCACGAAGTTATTCACCAGAATGGTGCTGACCAGAATCAGCAAATACTCGGTCATCGGAGTGTCTCTGCCTGTTGGTACTTACATGACCCGCATGCCGGGCGTGGCGCCGGAATCCGGAGACAGAATGAAAATGTCCTTGCCGCCGGGGCCGGCCGCCAGAACCATGCCTTCGGATACACCGAACTTCATCTTGCGTGGTTTCAGGTTGGCCACCATCACGGTCAAGCGGCCTTCCAGATCCTCCGGTTTGTAGGCGGACTTGATACCAGCAAACACGTTACGTTCGCCATGTCCCACGTCAAGAGTCAGGCGAAGGAGCTTATCGGCGCCTTCCACATGCTCTGCTTTGACAATCTTTACCACTCGAAGATCCACTTTGGCGAAATCTGGAAACTCGATTTCATCCGCCAGTGGCTCCAGGTCTGAAGCTGGCTCTTCTTTATCTTCTTTCTTGGCATTATCGCCCTGGGCGGCTGGCAGCTCTTCTTTGGAGGCTTCCAACATTTTCTCGATCTGGGCCATGTCCACCCGGCTCATCAGCGGCTTGAACTTGTCGATACCGTGGTTTTCCAGAAGCGCGGCCCGGTTGTTCCAGTCCAGGCGGCTGTTCAGGAACAACTCGGAGGCCTCGGCGGTTTTCGGCAGTACCGGGCCCAGATACGTCATCAGCAGGCGGAACATGTTGATGGCATTGGTACAGATAGCCTGCAGATTCGCTTCCTGGCCTTCCTGCTTGGCGATCACCCAGGGCTGCTCATCGTTCACATACTGGTTGGCCACGTCCGCCAGTTCCATGATCCGGCGCATGGCGCGGCCAAATTCCCGGGCCTCGTAGAATTCCTCGATTTCCTTGCCGGCATCGATGAATTCCTGCAGCTTTTCAGATTCGGTGACCGTACCCAGCTTGCCGTCAAAACGCTTGGTAATGAAGCCGGCACTGCGGCTGGCGATGTTCACCACCTTGCCCACGAGATCCGAATTCACCCGGGCGGCGAAATCTTCCAGGTTCAAATCCATGTCGTCCACGCCGCTGGTGAGCTTCGCGGCAAAGTAATAACGCAGGTACTCCGGGTTCAAGTGGTCCAGGTAGGTCCGGGCCATGATGAACGTGCCACGGGACTTGGACATCTTCTTGCCGTTCACGGTCACAAAACCATGGGCCCAGACCGCGCTCGGTGTGCGGAAACCGGCATCGTGCAGCATGGACGGCCAGAACAGCGCGTGGAAGTTGATGATGTCCTTGCCGATGAAGTGGTACACCTCGGCCTCGGAATCCGCCTTCCAGAAATGCTCGAAATCGATGCCTTCGCGGTTACACAGGTTCTTGAAGCTGGCCAGGTAGCCGATGGGCGCGTCCAGCCAGACGTAGAAGTACTTGCCCGGGGCATCCGGAATCTCAAACCCGAAGTAGGGGGCGTCGCGGCTGATGTCCCACTCCTGCAGGCCTGCATCCAGCCACTCGGCGAGCTTGTTGGCCACCTGCGGCTGCAGCGCACCACTGCGGGTCCAGTTGGCGAGAAAATCGTGGAAATCCGGCAGGGTGAAGAAATAGTGTTCGGACTCCTTCTCCACCGGGGTGGCGCCGGACACTGCCGAGCGCGGGTTAATCAGCTCGGCTGGGGTGTAAGTGGCGCCACAGGCTTCACAGTTATCGCCGTACTGGTCTTCGGCCTTGCACTTCGGACAGGTTCCCTTGATGAAACGGTCCGCCAGGAACATTTCCTTCTCGGGGTCGAAAAACTGGGTGATCTTGCGGGTGGCAATGTGCCCGTTTTCCTGAAGCTGGCGGTAGATGTACTCGGAGAAATACTGATTCTCTTCCGAGTGCGTGGAGTAATAGTTGTCGAACTTGATGTGGAAGCCGGCAAAGTCTTCCTGATGCTCGTCGCTGATGCGCTTGATCAACTGCTCCGGAGTAATGCCTTCGCGTTCGGCACGCAGCATGATCGCTGTACCATGGGCATCATCGGCGCAAACGTAGTAGCAGTTATGGCCACGCATTTTCTGGTAGCGCGCCCAGATGTCGGTCTGGATGTACTCCAGCAGGTGCCCCAGATGGATAGGCCCGTTGGCATAGGGCAGGGCGCTGGTAATCAGAATATCGCGCTGTTGGTTACTCGCTTGCGTCATGATGATGTCCGAACCTTTTGTCAGTAAGGGTTGGAATGTCAAAAAACGGGGCGCGGGGCGCAACTGGCATTGATTGCCCCGGGTGAAGACCCCATATGGTCAGAAACAGGCGCAGATGATACCTTCCAAAGCATGATTTTTCACCTGCATACGTGCTTATGAGCATATTCCGGAGCCATCGATGACACAGATTTCCCAGCAGGCCCTCGAAGCGGCAGTCAAAGAATACCGTGATCCTTACCTGGACAAAGACTTGTTCGAGCTGAACGCGGTTAAATCCTTGAATGCCGACGACAATGGCCAGGTCACCATGATGGTGGAACTGCCATATCCGTCCAAAGGCATCGCCGGCGGCCTGAAACAAATCGTCACCAACGCCCTGGAAGGGGTTGAGGGCGTGAAAGGCGCTGACGTCCACGTGGGCCAGAAAATCCACGCCTGCAAAATCAACAAAGACATCTCCCCCGTGGCAGGCGTGAAAAACATCATCGCCGTCGCCTCGGGCAAAGGCGGCGTGGGCAAATCCACCACCGCCGTTAACCTGGCTTTGGCCCTGAGTGCCGAAGGTGCCCGGGTCGGCATCCTCGACGCCGACATATACGGCCCCAGCGTCGGCATGATGCTCGGCGTCCCCGAAGGCAAACGACCGGACGTGCGTGAAAACAAATACTTCGTGCCCATGCAGGCTCACGGCCTCCAAGCCAACTCCATGGCCTTTGTCACCACCGACAAAACCCCCATGGCCTGGCGCGGCCCCATGGTTAGCGGCGCCGTCATGCAACTGCTTGAACAGACCCTGTGGGACGAACTCGACTACCTCATCGTCGACATGCCGCCGGGCACCGGCGACATCCAGCTCACCCTGGCCCAGAAAGTTCCCGTCACTGGCGCGGTCATCGTCACCACCCCGCAGGACATCGCCCTGCTGGACGGTAAAAAAGGCATCGAGCTCTTCCGTAAAGTTGATATCCCCGTGCTGGGCGTGGTCGAAAACATGAGCGTCCACATCTGCAGCAACTGCGGCCACGAAGAACCGCTATTTGGCCACGGTGGCGGCGAAAGAATCGCCGACGACTACGACACCACTTTGCTCGGCCAGCTCCCGCTGCACATGACCATTCGCGAACAGACCGACAGCGGCCAGCCGACGGTTGTCGCCGAACCGGACTCCGAAGTGGCCCGTCGCTACCGCGACATCGCCCGTCGGGTCGGTGCGGAGCTGTCCACCAGAGAGCGGAATCTGGGCGGGACGATTTCCAGTGTGTCCGTGACTGAGCATTGACAACTAGGGTAAACTACGCCCCAATTTTCCCAGCTGGAAACGAGAACCCGCCAATGAGCATCAAATCCGACAAGTGGATCCGCCGGATGGCCGCGGAACACAACATGATCGAACCCTTCGAGGCCGGCCAGGTCCGTGAATCCGAAAAGGGCCGCATCATCTCCTACGGCACCTCAAGCTACGGTTACGACGTACGCTGCAGCGACGAATTCAAAATCTTTACCAACGTCCACAGCGCCACCGTCGACCCAAAGAACTTCGACGAAAACAGCTTCGTCAACTACACCGGCGATACCTGTATCATTCCGCCGAACAGCTTCGCCCTGGCGCGCACCGTCGAGTACTTCCGCATCCCGCGTAACGTACTGACCATCTGCCTGGGCAAAAGCACCTACGCGCGCTGTGGCATTATCGTTAACGTCACCCCGCTGGAGCCGGAGTGGGAAGGTCAGGTGACCCTGGAATTTTCCAACACCACCAACCTGCCGGCGAAAATCTACGCCAACGAAGGCGTGGCGCAAATGCTCTTCCTTGAATCCGACGAGCAGTGTGAAACCAGCTACAAAGACCGGGGCGGCAAATACCTGGGCCAGACCGGCGTGACCCTGCCGCGGACATGAACGCCAACCAGTTTCTCAAAGCCGTCTCTCAACTGCAGGGCTGGCGCGAATGCGCCTTCCTGCTTTCCCTGGCCGAGCGGGCGTTTCCCAACTACGCCCTGTTTGCCGATGCCGTAGGCCTGAAAACCGGCGCCAAAATGCGCCAGTTGCTTGACCTCGGCTGGGACTCGCTGCAAAAAGACACCAGCGAAGCCGCCATTCCCCAACTGCTCACCAAGCTCGAGGGTCTGTGCCCGAACGTGGACGATTACGACGCCTATGGTGTGTATCCCGCCTTCGACTTCTGCCAGCTGTTGGAGCAGGCACTGCTTAATCGCCTGAACCCGGACAAGCACCGGGCCTCGGAAGCTTCAGCCCTGGCCACCAAGACCGTGATGGATTTTGTTGAGCTGTCCGAAGGGGAAGAACTGGAAGAGAGCGAGCTGGTTAACCTGTTCGAGCACCATCCGCTGCTCAAGGATGACAAACTCTTCCAGCGGGACCTGGTGCTTGCGCTCAAGCGCCAGCGAGTGCCCCGGGAGGATTTCATCACCGAGTTGCGGGAGCAGGCGGCCAATGGCGGCGTCAGCAATCTGGGCATTGCCCTCGAAGGCTGACGCCCGCGTTCTGTTCTAACCTTAGCTTTACCTTCCACACCTGTTGAACGCTTGTGAACGGATAACGTCATGAAACTTTCTGCATTTGGACGCAAATTCACCGCCGATGCCGGTATTACCTCCCTGATGGACGATCTGGGTAATGCCATGGCCTCCGGCGACGATATGATCATGATGGGGGGCGGCAACCCCGGCCATATTCCGGAAATTCAGCAACGGGTGCAGGAAGTGCTGGCCGGCATCACCAAAAGTGATGAAGACATGCGCCGGCTGGTGGGTGTCTACGATCCGCCACAGGGGGAAAAGCAATTTATCGCCTCGCTGGCGGCACTGCTCAACCGGGAATACGGCTGGGACCTCAAACCGGAAAACATCGCCCTGACCAACGGCAGTCAGGCCGCGTTCTTCATGCTGTTCAACATGTTCGGCGGCGATTACGGCGACGGCCATCGCAAGCACATCCTGCTGCCACTGGCCCCGGAATACATCGGCTACGCTGATGCGGGTATCGAGCCCGAACTGTTCCGCGCCGTGCGCCCGGATATCTCCTTTACCGACGGCCACGAGTTCAAATACCGCGTGGATTTCGACGCGGTGGAAGTGACCGGCGAAACCGGCGCTATCTGTGTTTCCCGGCCCACCAACCCCACCGGTAATGTGGTGACCGACGAGGAACTGGCGCGCCTGGAAGAATTGGCCCGTCAGCAGAATATTCCGCTGATTGTCGATGGCGCCTACGGCACCCCGTTCCCGAGCCTGTTGTTCACCGAAGCACACCCGACCTGGAACGAGCAGATCATCCTGTGCCTGAGCCTGTCCAAACTGGGCCTGCCGGCGGCGCGCACCGGCATCGTGATTGCCGAAGAGTCCATCATCAAGGCGCTGTCCGGCATCAACGCCATCATGAACCTGGCCACCGGCAGTTTCGGGGCCATGCTGGCGGAACCGCTGGTGCGCTCGGGTGAGATCCTGTCACTGAGCCGCGACGTGGTGTGCCCGTTCTACAAGGCCAAGATGGAAAAGGCTGTGGCGGTATTCCACGAAGCCATGGGCGAAGACACCTGCCGCTGGTACATCCACAAGCCCGAGGGGGCCATGTTCCTGTGGCTGTGGTTCCCGGATCTGCCCATTTCCAGCCTGGAACTGTATCAGCGCTTGAAAGAGCGGGGTGTTCTGGTTGTCTCCGGCCATTACTTCTTCCCAGGCCTGCCGGAAGACGATTGGCGCCATCGGCACGAATGCCTGCGGGTGACTTATTCCCAGGACGACGATCGGGTGGCAGAAGGCCTCAGGATCATTGCCGACGAAGTGAAAAAGGTCTGGCAGGAGCAGTCATAATTCAGGTGTGGTGCCAACGCCCGGGCGCTGGCACCACGCTGCGGGTTGATGAGCTACGTCGAACCCGTCGAGAACAACGCGACTCAGCCGGTTTCGTCCCGGCTAGGCGGTGCCATGAACTCCGGCCCCACCGGATCCTGAATGCAGCGCTCCAGGATCTCGTCAATCGTCTGTTTCGCTTCAGCATCCAGTGACCAGCCTTCAATTTCACTGACCGGGTCGAGCTGATCCGGGCGCCGCGCACCCCAGAGCGCGGTGGTCACGCCTTCCTGATCAATCAGCCAGCGCAGGGCCAGTGCCAGCACGTTTTTCTGGTAGCGCTCTCGCGCAAACTGGTCCAGCTCTGAAACTGCTTTGAGGTATTGGCGGTATCGATCGCCCTGGAACTTGGGGTCGTTCTTGCGCAGGTCATCCCCGGTAAACTCAGTGTCTTCCCGCATTTTCCCGGTCAACATGCCTCGGCAAAGCCCGCCATAGGTAATGGTAGCCAGCCCGTGTTCACGGCAGTAGGGCAGGATGTTTTTTTCGATCCCGCGTTCGAACAGGTTGTAGGGTGGCTGCAGGCTGTGCAGCGGCACGATTTTGAGGAATTCCTCCATCTGCTCGGGGGTGAAGTTGCTAACACCGACCGCGCGAATCTTGCCGTCCTTCAGCAGGTTTTCCATCGCCCGGGCGGTTTCTTCCATGGGTGTCTGTGGGTCGGGCCAGTGAATCTGGTAGATGTCGATGTGATCGGTCTGCAGGCGCCGCAGGGAATCTTCCACTTCCCGTTCAATGCGGGCAGCTGTCGCGTCCCGCCAGACCTTGGTCTGGTCGTCGTTCCAGTTCAGGGCGACCTTGGTGGCCAGGGCTACCTTGTCCCGGCGGCCGCCAGCGAGTGCTTTGCCCACGATTTCCTCGGAGCGCCCGAAACCATAGACCGGGGCGGTATCCACCAGGCCAATGCCCTTGTCGATGGCTGCGTGGATGGTATCGATGGATTGGGCTTCATCGGTACCGCCCCACATCCAGCCGCCAATGGCCCAGGTGCCAAGGCCCACGGGGGTGACCTGAATATCTGTATTGCCAAACGTATGCGTCTTCACAATACCTCCTGAACGTTGGATGTATTATTGCGAAATCCTTAGCTTGATAACGTAGCAGGCGGTTGGGAGAGCGTAAACCTGCACCCCCGGCTTCTGAACGGCCCGTAATCTGAAGGGAGTAACGGGATGCCGGGGTGAGCAGGT
>Ga0208561_100032_pt1 | contig 39955 bp, 38 predicted proteins | sample Shrwel1BS1Day9_FD_187536 | JGI IMG/M metagenome (GOLD analysis project Ga0208561, IMG submission 187536) | Subsurface microbial communities from deep shales in Ohio, USA - Utica-3 well 1 S-1-Day9 (SPAdes) (version 2) ... | reverse complement strand
AATCTTTGGAACCGGGGTTTTCATATGGTTAAGATGAACTGAGTTAGAGGTTTAAAAAACTATGATATAAGTTCAAGGATTAGGTTATTTTTTTAGCAATACACTTTGATCTCAACAAAGTGGACATAGTGTTGAGGTGGAGCAGAGGTTTAGAATGAGAATATAATTAATATATATAAATTAGTTTTTTATATTTAAATCTCGAGAGAGGTTTTTATGTAAAAAACTATTTTTTTTATGTGCAGAGGATTTAGCTATTAGAATTGATAGGTTTTTATAATAATAAAATGCAAATTTTATTTTATCATATTATATTTTAAAGAAGGGTAATAAATGAATTACAAATCTTTATTTAAATCATTTTTTTCATTTTCAATAGGAAATTGGTTAGGAGCAATTGTTGGGATAATAAGCACCCCAATTTTAACAAGACTTTTATCACCTGACCAGTTAGGTAAAGCTTCGATGTTTACCTTAGCAATAAATATATTATTATTATTTGTTTTATTTGGAACTGACCAAGCTTTTGTGCGTTTTTTTTATGAAGAGGACGAAAAAAATCGTAATAAATTATTATTTAATATTTTAAAAATACCAGCGTTTATTTTTCTTATTACTTCACTTTTTATTTTTCTTTTCAGAGATAAAATATCTATGTTTTTATTTGGAGAAATTAATCAATTTTTAGTTATAACTATCATAATAACATTATTTTTTAATGTTCTCAAAAGATATGGATTATTAGTTATCCGAATGAAGCAACAGGGATTGACTTATTCAATATTAAATTTTTCTTTTAAAATAATTTCATTAGGTTTATTAATAGTCTTTGCTCATTTATTGGGAGAAAAGTTTGAAATTAGAGTATATTCTCAATCTATAGCAATAATCATAATAACCTTTATTTCAATATTTATTAGTAGAAAGGCTTGGAATTTTACAAACTTTAAAGAGATTAAACCAAATAATTCTTTAAAAGATATTTTTCATTATAGTTATCCACTTTTGTTTACTGCTTTAATCACTTGGATATTTCAATCTTTTGATAAGTTAGCTATAAGAGAGTGGTCTACATATGATCAGTTAGGTTTATATTCTGCTGCATTCAAAGTTGTAGCAATTCTAAATATAGTTAAGACTTCTTTTACAACCTTTTGGGCTCCCACTAGTTTAGAAAAATATGAAGAAGATGCAAATAATATCAATTTTTTTTCAAATATATATCAATTGATTTTTTTATCTATGTTTTTAATTGGTTTAGGAACAATTGCTTTCAAAGATTTAATTGTTTATTTATTGGGATCGGAATACAGAACTGCCTCAATGATAATGCCTTTTTTAGTTTTCATGCCTATCATGTATACAATATCTGAAACAACAGTCATTGGTATAAATTTCAAGAAAAAACCTAAATATCATATTTTAATTGCTAGTGTTGCTTGTATAATAAATATAATTGGAAATTATTTTTTAGTGCCAGAATTTGGTGCTAAAGGTGCAGCAATATCAACTGGATTTTCATATATAGTTTTTTTCCTAATGAGAACTTTCATATCCTTAAAATTTTTCAAGGTGGATTACAAGCTTAATAAATCTTTTGTTTTAATTGCTATATTGTTTATTTATGCATTATATTCGAGTTTTTTTGTGTATAGTTATTTAAATTCAGTTATAGCTATATTTATACTATTAATTGCATTTGTTATCAATTATAAATATATAAAAAGAATATATTATCGTTTTAAAGAGGAGTTGGATAAATGAAGATATTAGTTATACCCTCTTGGTATCCTAGCAAACAAAGTCCTATAGCTGGGATTTTTTTTAAAGAACAGGCAAAAGCGTTAAATGAATATATTGATGTTTCGGTATTAAACTTAAATAGGTTATCTTTAAGAAATCCACAGAATATATTTAAAAGAAAGAGAAATAATATAAAAAAAGAAAATGGTAATTTATTAACTTTAAATAAGGATTATATTAATTGGTTTCCAAAACTATATTTTTTGTCTAATAAATTGTATGAAAATTACTTGATAAAAAGTTATAAAAAATTAGTAAGTGAATTTGGGAATCCAGATATTATACATGCACATGTTACTTATCCAGCAGGTTATGGAGCATTAATACTTAGTGAAAAGTTTAATATACCGTTTTTAGTTACAGAACATGCTTCATTTTTTGAGACACATATTTTAAAATATCATAAAAAAATTACATATAAAATATTGAAAGAGGCTGATAAATATACAGCAGTTAGTAGTTTTTTAAAAAATAAAATTATTGATAACGGGCGTGAACAATGTGATATTACACCGAATTTTATTAATTTTAATAGATTTGAAAATTTAGAGTTAAATGAAAAATTCGAAAATAATAAATTTAATTTAATTCATGTTTCTTTAATGAGTGAAGTGAAAAACATACCATTGTTATTAAAATCTTTTCAGAAAGTTGTATATGAGTTTAATAATAAAGAGATACACTTGCATTTAATTGGAGATGGAAAAAGAAAGAAAAAGTATATTGAATTAGCAAAAAAACTTAGAATAAATAATCATTGCACTTTCCACGGTAGATTATCTAATGATAGAGTAATTAGTTTTATGAATAAATGTGATTCATTAGTTATTTCAAGTAAAAAAGAAACCTTTGGTGTAGTTGGAATTGAGGCTATGGCTTGTGGGTTGCCTGTTATATCTACAAAATGTGGCGGACCAGAAGATTATATTACCTCTAATACAGGAATCTTAGTGGAGAATGATAATGTTAGAAGTTTAAGTAATGGAATTATAGAAATGTTAAGAAATTATTCGAATTACAATTCTGCTTTTATCAAGAAATATATAAAGAAAAATTTTAGTGCAAGAGCTGTTTCTCATGAATTGATAAGTTTATATAAACAAATAATTTCTAATTAATAAAATATAAGATAGATGGAAGGGGTTATTATATTGTCTAATGATTTAATGAAAAAAATAAATGATAAAAATGCAATAATAGCAGTTGTTGGTTTGGGTTATGTAGGTTTACCCTTGGCAGTAGAAAAAGCTAAAGCCGGATATAAAGTAATAGGATTTGATATTCAGCAAAGCCGAGTAGATATGGTTAATAATGGAGAAAACTATATAGGGGATGTTGTTGATGCAGATTTAGAAAATATGGTTGAAGATGGCATGATAACAGCAACTACTGACTATCAAAAAATCGAAGAAGTTGATGCAGTAGCAATTTGTGTTCCTACTCCTCTTGATCAGTACCACCAGCCAAATACAAAATATGTAGAGAGTTCAACAAAAGATATAGCTAAATATTTACATAAAGGTATGCTTATTGTTTTAGAAAGTACAACTTATCCAGGTACAACTGAAGAAATAGTTAAACCGATTTTAGAAGAAACAGGTATGAAGTGTGGGGAAGATTTCTTTTTAGCCTTTTCACCTGAAAGAGTAGATCCTGGGAATAAAGTCTATAATACCAAAAACACACCGAAAGTAGTTGGTGGAGTAACACCACAATGTACAAAAGTAGCTGCAGCATTATATAATAATGTTCTAGATAATGAAGTACATACGGTTTCTTCTCCTGCAATTGCAGAAATGGAAAAAATATTAGAAAATACTTTTAGAAATATAAATATTGCTTTAGTTAATGAAATGGCAATTTTAGCAGAAAAAATGGAGATAGATATCTGGGAAGTAATAGATGCTGCTAAGACAAAGCCTTATGGATTTATGGCCTTTTACCCAGGTCCTGGATTAGGAGGGCATTGTATTCCTATTGATCCTTTTTATTTAACCTGGAAAGCAAGAGAGCATGATTATCATACAAGACTAATTGAATTAGCAGGAGAAATTAATAATTCGATGCCTGATTTTGTTATTGATAGATTAATGAAAGTTTTAAATAGATATAAAAAGCCTCTTAATGGTTCTAAAATTTTATTACTTGGAGTAGCTTATAAAAAAGATATTGATGATTTAAGAGAATCTCCTTCGCTTAAGTTAATTGAATTACTAGAACAAGAAAATGCTGATTTAATATATAATGATCCATACATCCCTCAATTCAAGCATAAAGGGAAAGAATATGAGTCTAAAGAATTAACAGATGAATTATTAGAAGAAGTTGATGCGGTATTAGTCGCAACCGACCACAGTGAATATAATGCTGAAAATATTGTAGAAAAGTCTGAAATTGTATTTGATACTAGAAATTTAACTAAAGGTATTGACTCAGATAAAGTATATAAGCTTTAAGGAGGATTTTCTTAGATGAAAGATAAATTAGGATTTGCCATTATTGGTTGTGGAAGAATTTCCAGTAAGCATGTTGAGGGTATAATAAACAATCATCTGGAAGCTAGATTGGTTGCAGTAAGTGATTTAGTAGAAGAAAAAATGGACCAGTCAATTGAATTTTATAATGATTATCTTAATGAAAAAAATTTAGAAACTTCAACTAATGAATTAGAAGAATTGAAAAATTATAAGATAAAAAAATATAAAGATTATAAAGAGTTATTGAAAGATAAAGATATTAATGTAGTAACTATAGCAACAGAAAGTGGCTATCATCCTGAAATTGCAATCGAATCTTTAAAAGCTGATAAACATGTAATTGTGGAAAAACCAATGGCTTTATCTATTACTGATGCTGATAAGATGATTGAAGTTGCTGAAGAAAGAAACTTAAAGTTATCAGTCTGTCATCAAAATAGATTTAATCCAACAATACAGGAACTAAGATCAGCTTTAGAGGAAGATCGCTTTGGTAAGTTGGTCCATGCTGTTGCCAGTGTACGCTGGAATAGAAATGAAGCCTATTTTAATATGGATGACTGGCATGGCACTTTAGCTCTTGATGGTGGTATCTTAATGAATCAATGTATCCACAATATAGATATGCTGCGCTGGATGATGGGGGATGTAGAAAGAATTACTGCAGAAACTGACACTTTTTTAAGAGATATAGAGACTGAAGATGCAGGAGTAGCAGTATTGCGTTTTAAAAATGGAGCAGTCGGAATAATTGAAGGGACAGTCTGTGTTTATCCCAGAAATTTAGAAGAGACCTTTAATATATTTGGTGAAAAAGGTACTGTTAGAGTTGCTGGTATAGCTATGAATGAAATAATAGACTGGAATTTTGCTGATGGTGCAGGTAATGAAGCTGAACAGATGAAAGAAGCTAATTATGAAACTGATACAGTTTATGGTTATGGCCATAATTTATTATTTGCTGATGTAATTGAAGCAATTAAAGAAGATAGAAAACCTTTAATTGATGGTAGAGAAGGAAAAAAAGCGATAGAAGTTATCTTAGCTATTTATAAATCTTCTCGTACCGGTCAGTCTGTAGAATTTCCACTGGAAGATTATTCTACAACTAAAGGAGTGAATCTAGATGAATAGTATCAGCAATAAAGCAACTTTAGGTGAAAATGTAGAAGTTGGAGAATTTACAGTTATTAAAGATGATGTAAAAGTTGGAGATAATGTTGTGATCGGAAACAATGTTATCATCCATGCAAGGACAAAAATAGGAAATAATATTAGAATTGATGACAACACAGTTATTGGTAAACAGCCAATGCGTTCTGTGAACAGTATTTTTAAAGATGATGAAAAACAGCCACCAGCAGTTATAGGTGATGGTGCTATAATTGGAACTGGTGTAATTATTTATGCTGGTTCTAAGGTGGGTAAGGAAGTTTTAATGGCTGATCTAGCTACAATCAGAGAAGAATCTACAGTAGGTGATAAAACTATAGTTGGTAGGAATGCAACTATAGAAAATGTCTGTACTGTTGGTTCGAATTGTAAAATTCAGACTAATGCTTATATAACAGCTTATTCTGAAGTAGGAGACAATGTTTTTATCGCTCCAGGAGTAGTTACAACAAATGATAACTTTGCTGGTAGAAGTAAAGAAAGATTTAAACATCATAAAGGAGTAACAGTTAAAAATGGTGGTAGAATTGCTGCTAATGCAACTACTATGTCTGGGATAACCATTGGAGAAGATTCTTTGGTAGCTGCGGGCAGTATAGTGACTAAAGATACTCCAGCTAAAAAGATAGTTATGGGATCACCGGCTAAAGAGTATAAAGATGTTCCTGAAGACCAATTATTAAAAAATCAATAATTATTATAGATTTTGAAAGGAGAATTAACTTTGGAAGTACCACTGTTAGATTTAAAAAAACAGTATGATCAGATAAAAGATGAAGTACAGGAAGCTATAAATGATGTTTTAGAAAGTACTCAGTACATAATGGGTGAACATGTTGAAAAACTAGAAGAAGAAATAGCAGAGTATACCAATACTAAATATGCTATAGGTGTAGCTTCTGGTACAGATGCTCTTTTATTATCATTACATGCTTTAGATATTGGCCCGGGTGATGAAGTAATAATACCTACCTTTACTTTTTTTGCAACAGCAGGAGTAGTTTCTAGACTTGGAGCAACACCAGTTTTTGCAGATATAGATCCTGTGAGCTTCAACATTACTGCAGAAGAAATAGAAGCTAAAATAACTGATAAAACTAAAGCGATTATACCAGTTCATTTATATGGACAGCCTGCAGAAATGGATAAGATCATGAAGATTGCTAAAAATTATGATCTTAAAGTAGTTGAAGATGCATGTCAGGCAATAGGTGCTGAATACAAAGGCACTCAGGTAGGTAATTTTGGTGATACTACAGCACTTAGTTTCTTTCCATCCAAAAACTTAGGTGGATTTGGTGATGGCGGTATGGTGTTAACTAATGATAAGAGTTTAGCTGATAGATTAAAAAGATTGAGAGTGCATGGAGCAGAGCCTAAATACTATCATCAGGAAGTTGGTTATAATAGCAGATTAGATGCTATTCAGGCTGCAGTTCTTAGAGTTAAACTTAAATATTTAGATGAGTGGACAGAAGGAAGGCAGAGAGTTGCTAATACTTATGATAAGTTATTTAAAGAAAGTGGTTTAGATGAAGAAATTGTTTTACCCGAAAAGAAGGTAAAAAATAGCACTCATGTATATCATCAATATGTAATTAGAGTTAAAAACAGGGATGAAATTCAAAAGAAGCTAAAAAATAATGGTGTTTCTACAGCAATATATTATCCCAGACCTTTACATTTGCAAGAGTGTTATAATGAATTAGGATATAAAAGAGGCGATTTGCCTGTTGCAGAAAAAGCTTGTGATGAAGTTTTAGCTTTACCAATAGATCCATTTTTCACTAGTGAGATTGTATTTGTTAGTGAAAATCTTGAAAAGGCTATTGAAATTCAGAAAGGTGTTTAATTATGAATAAAAACCCTAAAATAAGTGTATTAATGCCAATATTTAATGAAGAGGATTATATAATTGAAGCAATAAAAAGTGTTATAAATCAAACATTTAAAGAGTTTGAATTAATAGTTATTGATAATGGGTCTTCAGATAAATCGGTTCAGTTAATTGAAGAAAAAATTTCAGACAATAGAGTTAATTTGGTTCAAATAAATGAAAAGGGTAAAAATCTTGCATTTAATAAAGGATATGAAATTTCTAACGGAGATTGGATAATATTGCTAGCTGGCGATGATTTATTACCAGTTGATTCATTAAAATCAAGATATAGGGAAGTGAAAAATTATAATCCTTTTGAGAAAAATATTTTTGCTTGCGGTAAATATAAAAGTTTTTCAAATTTAAAAAAATTCAATAATATCGTTGTACCCAAAAACAAGAAAAAGGGGATATTTACTGGGGGTACTATAATTTTTTCTAAGAATATAGCTAATAAAATATTTCCAATTCCCTTAGAACTACCAAATGAAGATACATGGATTCATTTATTCGAAAAATATTTAGGTGATAAACTATTTCATATTTCAGAAATAGTTTTATATTATCGAATTCATAAAAATAATTCTCAATCAAGATTTGTAAACTATTCAAAAAAAAGTAATATGATGCATGAAAGGAAAAAAGCATATGATATTTTTTTAAATAATTTTGGTAAAAGATTATCTAAAAAAAACAAACAAAATATTAAATTTCAAATAAAAGCAGAAAATTATAGATATAATAAAAAAATCTTAAAATTAATTTTTGCTAATGGACTGACTTTACGTGAAAAAATAAAAAATATTTTTTATAGTAATAAATTATTATACAAAATCAAAATTAAATTTTTTTCTTTTTTTGTGGGTAGATAAGAATTTTACGATAAAACATATAATTCGAGATAATTTTCAATGATTAGAAATATTATATGGATTGGGTATAAATTAATGTTAAGAAATTTATTGTTTCTGAAAAATAAAGTATAAATTATTATATTTGTGTGGAAATTTGGTGATTATTCTGTTTAAATATAAAAAAATGTTTTTATTTTTACTTTTATTTCTATCTTTTTTTGATACATATATCTTTAAAATTAATATTGGTCCAATTTATATTTCAGTTTTTATATTAAGTGTTTTTATTTTATTTTTTTTAATTATGTTTTTAAATTTAAAGAATGAGTTTCATATTATTCTAGATAAAACTGTTGTATATTATCTTGTGTTTTTATTATTTTGGTTTATCTATGGTATAATTCAGCTTTTTTGGACAGATAATTTAGTAAATGGTATGCAAGAACTGTTTTATTTACTTTTTTTTATTATTCTTATTTTTGGTATTATAAACTTAATTTCACAGAAGAGAGATATTAAGTATTTATATAAGATAGTGTATTATTTAGTTGTTGTTACTACATTATTGGGGATTTCAGAAATTATATTTAATTTTCATTTATCGGGAGCTAGGCAAATCTATGGTAAGATTTATGCAAGTGGTTTATTTTATAATCCAAATGATTTTTCTTTTTTTAATAATTTATTTTTTCCATTTATTTGTGTAGATTTTTATGAAAATAAAATTAACAATAAATTAATTAATGTATTGTTAATTTTATTTATATTTATTATTACAATTATAAATAAATCTACGCTGTCATTAATTGTTTTAACATTACAATTTATAATTATTTTCATTTTTTATGTTAAAAACAGATACAATCTTTTTTTAATTAGTATAAGTTCATTTATTGCAATTATTTACTTCAAGATAAATAATAATTTGAGTTTTTTTATACCTAATTCAAATTCAGTAATACCTAGATTAGAATTGATATTTAATGGTTTATATGCTTTGTATAGTCATTATTTATTAGGTGTAGGGCCTAGTGGTTATCAAGATCATATTAATCCGGAAATAGTTAAAACTAATATTTTAGACCCACATAATTGGTGGATTGAATTATTAACTAATTATGGAATATTTATATTTGTTATTTATTTAATAATCTTTTTTCTTTTGTTAAATAAAATTTTAACAATAATTAAAAAAAATGATACTTTTAAATATATTTATATATCAGCTTTTGTTAGTTTAATTGGATATTTTTTAGGAAGTCCTGGGATGAGCAGTGTATTTCCTTTTAAAGGAATATGGATTGTTCAAGGGATTTCATTGGGGTTAATAAATTATTATTATATATATCATGTCCGAGAAAAAGCTGTTTAATTAATTATACCCGATCCAAATCTTAGATTATATAGTATAATTTAAAAGAATGATGAAGGAAGGGAAAATATAATTTTATGAAAAAATTAATAGTTATAAAGAGATTAATTCACAAATATATATACTTAATTAAAGGATTATTGTTGAATAAACAACTAATTTTAAATTATTCCATGGGAAAAGTAGGATCATCATCTATTTCTAGATATCTTATAAAAAATAATTTTTTAGAATGGCATATTCATAGATTTAGCGATATTTCTATTTCAAGAAAAAAAATAAAAATATTATAACTAAAACCCTAGATTATTTATTTTTAAAGCTATTTAAAAAAAGAAATAAAAAAATAAAAATCATTTGTGGATATAGAGAACCTATTTCCAGAAATATTTCTATGTTTTTTCAGGCACTTAATCATTATAAACCTAAGGATAACTTAACTATTAAACAATTGGAAACTAATTTTTTGAAAGATTTCCCACATAATACTTCTATAAATTGGTTTAAAAAAGAATTTGAATATGTGACAGGTATTGATATTTTTGAATATAATTTTAATAAAAAAAATGGGTATAAAATAATTTATACTGATGATTTTGATATATTTTTATTTCGAACAGATTTTTTAGATCATTTAGAAGATGAAATCGGTGATTTTTTAGAAATTGAAAACTATAAATTAATTAAATCAAATCTTTCATCAAATAAACCTTATTCACATTTGTATAAAGAATTTAAAAAAGATTTTTATATTGATAAAGATTTAGCTAATAATATATATAACTCAAAAACTGCAAATTATTTTTTCACTACTGCAGAGATTAATGAGTTTAAAAATAATAAAACACAGTATTAATATAAAAATTTAATTTATTTTTATAAAATGTACACGAAAGGGTGGTTTTTTGTTCAAAAACAAAACACTATTAATAACGGGTGGTACAGGTTCATTTGGTAATGCAGTTTTAAAAAGGTTTTTAGATACAGATATTAAAGAAATAAGAATTTTTTCTCGTGATGAAAAGAAACAGAATGATATGCGAAAAAAATATAAAAATGATAAAATAAAGTTCTTTATTGGAAATGTAAGAGATGAAAATAGTTTAAGAGATGCTATGCATGGAGTTGACTATATTTTTCATGCTGCAGCTTTAAAACAGGTTCCTTCCTGTGAGTTTTTTCCAGTAGAAGCTGTTAAGACAAATATTTTAGGTACCAATAATGTACTTAATGCTGCTGTAGCCAGTGGAGTTGAAAAAGTTATCTGCTTATCTACAGATAAAGCAGCCTATCCTATCAATGCTATGGGAATATCTAAGGCTATGATGGAAAAAGTATTTGTAGCTAAATCACAAAAGTTATCCACAGAAGAAACAGTTATTTGTGGTACTCGTTATGGTAATGTAATGGCTTCTCGTGGCTCAGTAATTCCCTTATTTATCAAACAAATAAAAGATGGGGATCCAATAACTGTAACCAATCCAGATATGACAAGATTTTTAATGAAATTAGAAGAAGCAGTTGAATTAGTACTTTTTGCCTACGAGAATGCTGAGGCAGGAGATATAATGGTGCAAAAAGCTCCAGCCTGTACAATCGGAGATTTAGCTCAGGCAATCAAAGAGTTATTTAATGCTGATAACGATATCAAAATAATAGGTACCAGACATGGAGAAAAGTTATTTGAAACCCTACTTACTAAAGAAGAATATCTAGTAGCAGAAGATCTGGGAGGTTTCTTTAGAGTACCTGCTGATACAAGAGATTTAAACTATGATAAGTATTTTGTAGAAGGAGAAGAAGAACTTTCAGGCAATCGAGAATATAATTCTCACAATACAAAGAGATTAACTGTAGAAGAAGTAAAAAATAAATTATTAGAACTTGATTATGTACAAGATGAATTAAATAATTGGCCTGAATAAAGGAAGGTTGATCTTTAATGAAAATATTAGTCACAGGTTCAGAAGGTTTTGTCGGTAAAAACTTAAGAGCTGAATTAAAAAACAGAGGTTATGAAGATATATTCTCTTATGATAGAGAAACAGATGAAAAATTATTAGATAAATATACTAAAGAATGTGATTTTGTCTATCATCTGGCAGGTGTTAACCGCCCAGAAAATGATGAAGAATTTATGAAAGGTAATTATAGCTTTACTTCTAAAGTTTTAAATCTATTAAAAAAACATAATAACCAGTCACCAGTATTAATTACTTCTTCAATTCAGGCGGAATTAGATAATCCCTATGGTAGAAGCAAAAAAGCCGGAGAAGAAGTTATCTTTGAATACGGCAGAGAAACAGGAGCAGAAGTCTATGTTTATCGGCTGCCAAATCTTTTTGGTAAATGGTCAAGGCCAAACTATAATTCTGTAGTAGCTACTTTCTGTTATAATATAGCTCATGACTTAGAAATTGAAGTTCACGATCCAGAAGTGGAATTAACTCTAGCCTATATTGATGATGTAGTAGATCAGTTTATTAATGCTTTAGATGATCAAGTAGTTAAAGAAGATAAATACTGTAAAGTACCAGTAACTCATGATGTTAAACTTGGTAAATTAGCAGAACTAATAAAAAGCTTTAAAGAAAGCAGAGAAAATCTTTATTTACCTGATATGGGAGATGAATTTACTAAAAAATTATACAGTATGTATTTAAGTTATCTACCAGAGGATAACTTTTCTTATGATTTAACAATGCATCAGGATGAAAGAGGTTCCTTTACAGAGATGCTGAGAACTGAAGATAGTGGTCAGGTTTCTATTAATGTATCTAAACCAGGTATAACTAAAGGTAACCACTGGCATCATACCAAAAACGAGAAATTTTTAGTAGTCAGCGGCCAGGGAATAATTAGATTCAGAGATATTTATTCTGAGGAAGTAATAGAATATGAGGTAAGTGGAGATAAATTAGAAGTAGTAGATATACCAACAGGATACACCCACAATATAGAAAACACCGGAGATACAAATATGGTGACAGTAATGTGGGCTAATGAATGTTATGATCCCGATAATCCTGATACATACTTTTTGGAGGTTTAATTAAATGGAAAAGTTAAAAGTAATGACTATTATAGGAACCAGGCCTGAGATAATACGCTTATCTGAGGTTATAAAAGCCTGTGATAGATATTTTAATCACCACTTAGTACATACAGGTCAGAATTATGATTATGAGCTAAATGAGGTCTTCTTTGAAGAACTGGGCATCAGAGAACCAGATCATTTTCTAGAAGCTGTAGGAGATCATTTAGGAGATACTATTGGTAATATAATATCTAAATCTTATGAACTTTTAGCTCAGGAAATGCCGGATGCTCTACTTATCTTAGGTGATACAAACTCAGCTCTTTGCTCTATAGCAGCTAAAAGATTAAAGATACCAATTTTTCATATGGAAGCTGGTAATAGGTGTTTTGATCAGAATGTACCGGAAGAGATAAATAGAAAAATTGTAGATCATATTTCTGATATTAATCTACCATATACAGAACACAGCCGCAGATATCTTTTATCAGAAGGTATTCGAAAAGAACATATTTTTGTAACAGGGTCCCCAATGACAGAAGTAATAAAAAAACATAAAGAAAAAATTGAAAATAGTAATGTTTTAGAAGAATTAGATCTTGAAAAGGATAATTATTTTCTTGTTTCTGCACATCGGGAAGAAAATGTAGATAATGAAGAAAACTTTTTATCTTTGATGAATGCCTTAAATGATATTGCAGAAAAATATCAAATGCCGATTGTTTATTCAACTCACCCAAGAAGCAAAAAAAGAATTGAAGAAAGAGGATTTGAATTTCATCCTTTAGTTAAACAGCTTAAACCTTTTGGCTTTTTTGATTATAATAAGCTGCAGCTAAATTCTTTCTGTACTCTATCTGACAGTGGAACTCTTTCGGAGGAATCAGCTATTTTAGGTTTTCCTGGCGTTTTAATTAGAACTTCTACAGAAAGACCGGAAGTTTTAGATAAAGGTACAGTTGTAATCGGTGGTATAACTGAAAAGGATATAGTTCAGGCTGTTGACTTAAGCAGAAACATGAAAAAGAATAATGAAAAAACTTATTTAGCTGATGATTATCAGGATGATAATGTTTCAGTTAAGGTAGTAAAACTAATCCAGAGTTATGCAAAAATCATTGATGATGTTATTTGGAGGAAGTCATAGAAGTAAGGGCTGATAAGTAATGGGTAATATTTTATCTTTAATGGAAAATAGAGTCGAGCACTGGAGTTCTGAAGACTCTAAAAAACTAGAAAAATTCATTGTAGAGGATTTATATTCTGGTGAAGATGTTGAAACGCTTTTTATCCTGGAGTCTCCTCATACAGATGAAGTTAAATATCAATATCCAGCAGCTGGTAAGAGTGGCAGAGAAATGAGTAATATACTTTTTAACAGGGGAGACATTCCATTTGGATTTATAATTAAATATATGGAATATATGAGAGAAGAAATGAATATTAATTTAACTAAAAATATTGGAATTATGAATGTATCTCAATTACCTTTACAATTGTCAATCTATGAAGATGAAGATATTGAATTATTAGAAGATCTAAGTTTGTTAAACTTCATTAAAAAAGCAATTACTAAAGATAAAAGTTCAATTTATACTAAACACGGAAATGATTTTACCAATAAATTAAAAAAGATAAGTTACGATGATTTTGAGAAGCGATTAAAAAAATTAAACAACGAATATAATATAAATTTAATAATTCCGTGTGGAAATTTTGCCCAATCATTTTTAGGTAAATTTTTTGAACAAAATAAAATTGATAATTTAAATACAATTTGGGGTGTTCCACATCCGTCACGAGGATTTTGGAGACAAAAGAAATATAAGAATACTATTAAAAAAATTAAGGACAAATTATAATAGATAAATATTATAAATCAAAAGAGGTTATTAATTTGAATATATTATTTTTAACTCTTTCTAAAATGGAGAATTTAAATAAAAGGGGAATTTATACCGACCTTGTTAGAGAATTGGCTAATAAAGGTCATCAGGTATATGTTGTTTCTCCTCGAGAAAGAAGAATGAATCTACCAACTGAATTATATGAAGAAGGAAATATTCACAGCTTAAGAGTAAAAATCTTAAACATAACTAAATGTAATTTTATTGAAAAAGGAATTTCAACACTTTTGATAGAATGGCAGTATTTGTGGGCTGCAAAAAAATATTTTAAAAATATAGAATTTGATCTGGTGACTTATTCAACTCCCCCGATAACTTTTGAAAAGGTAGTTAAGTATTTTAAAGAAAGACAGAATAGTTTAACCTATTTAATTTTAAAGGATATTTTCCCTCAAAATGCTGTAGATATTGGAATAATGGATAAAAATTCTTTATTACATAAATATTTTAGACATAAAGAAAAAAAATTATATAAAATTTCTGATTATATAGGCTGCATGTCGGAAGCTAATAAAAATTTTATATTAGAACATAATAGTTTTATTAATAAAAATAAAGTTGAAATATTTCCTAATGCTATAGAGCCAATTGAAAAATTGAATAAAGAAGAGATTAGCAAAGATATTTTAAAAAGATATAATATTCCTACAGATAAGACCATATTCCTATACGGAGGTAATCTGGGCAAACCTCAGGGTATCGATTTCCTCCTTGAAGTTGCTGAGAACTTTAACAAAATAGAGAATGCTCATTTATTAATAATTGGTTCAGGAACTGAATTTAAAAAAATAGAGAATTTTTTAGATGAGAAAAATTTAGATGGTGTTTCTTTATTCAGTTATTTACCAAAAGAAGAATATGATAAAATAGTAGAAGCAGCAGATGTCGGTCTAATATTTTTAGATAAACGCTTTACAATTCCTAATTTCCCATCTAGATTAACTGCTTATATGGAGTACTCTTTACCAATTTTAGCTGCTACTGATTCTAATACAGATATTGGAGATGTTATAGAGGATTCAAACAGTGGTTATTGGCTTGAAAGTGGTGATTTAGAAACTTTTATTACTAAAGCCAATATATTATCTACCAAAAAGAATCTGCGCCTGCAAATGGGTGTTAATGCTCGCAATTTTCTAGAAGAAAATTATGATATAAGAGATACTGTTGAAATCTTAACAAAGCATTTGGGATAAATATAATGTTTCTAAGCCCGTCAAAGCGATTTCCAACTAAAATGATTAAAGCGTTATAAATTTAATATTATTTGCAAACAATTACTAGATTGAATTTTGGAGGTATAAATTGAGTGCGTAAATATTCAACAAAGCTGCCTTTAGAACTTGAGCATTTAGGTCAATTCGACAAATATGATTTTTCCTCAGAAACTAAACTTAGCTTTAATTCAAAAATATCATACGATAATATAAAATGCAGTATTGATTGTAATGAGAAAGTTTTTATTGCTAAAATTGATAATATAATTGCGGAAAACGAAAGTGAAGCATTCAATAAAATATGCACTTTTTTGGATTATTTAACCAAAATATTATCTTATTTAATTCAAAAAGAGAATAATAATCCTCATTATGGTCATATAAGGATTAATTATAAAAAGAAAAAAATTAAAATAAAACCCCGGGATCAAGTGATTAATGATGAGTTATCAATGAAAACCACTCTTCATCCTGATATTAGTGGTATGCAAAAATATTTGGAAAAAGTTATTGACTCATCGGAATTACATTTATTGATTACTGCTTACTATAATTCTCTTTCAGTTGCTGATTTAAAAACTAAATTTTATCATGCTTTTACAATTATTGAGTACATTGAAAATAAATATTCTGAAAAAATTGAGACTACTCAATTGTTGTCTGATGATTTGTATCAGAATATTGAAACTGATATTTTAGCTCATTTAAATAATAATGACCAATCAGAAAAGATTATAAATCGGATTAAAGGAACTCTTCGCAGTACTATTAAAAAGAGAACTTATGAAAATAGAAAAGAAAAACTATTAGAGATTCTGAATGACTTTCTGGGAATTAAAAGTGTTAGATATTTAACAAAAGAACAAGATATAAATGAGAAATTTGTTAGTGATATTATTAAATATAGAAATAAATTTTTTCATAAACCAATGATTTTAAGCGAAAATGATAGGAAGAAATTTAAATTTACTACAGATATTCTAATAATATTGTGTGAAGAGATTATTTCTCGTGAGTTAATTGAGAAATAAATTAATATTCAATTTACAATAACAGCTCAGTTCATTGTTGTTATTAAAGTTTTCCTGGGTAAAAATAAAGCTGTCTGGGATAAAGCTGAATCAACAAGATAATTCAATAACAAACCATACTTCCTCTTTCTAAACTAAGATGATATCATTAAATCAAACATTAGTTCAGAAAGGGGTTATTTTATATGGAACAGTTATTTACCTTAATTAGCTCTTATGGTTTTCCCATGGTTCTCTCAATTTATCTGCTGCTGCGTTTTGAATCACTGCTTAGAGGTCTTAAAGAATCAATAGACACTCTAATTTTACTCAGCAATATCGAATCAGCAGATTTGAGAAAACTCAAAAAAGAAAAGAAACTTTAGCTTTAAGGAGCAGCCCCTTAAAAAAGAGGCTGCAGAAGTGATTAAAAAACTATTGTATCAAATAATTCAAAATAAGGTTTTAATTCTTCTTCCGTATACTTTGACTTACAGGTTAAAGGATTCAATTTACATTTCTCATGATTCTTGGGACAGTCCAGGCAGTAACAGCCATTCATCTTATTTAGCAGACTGAATTCCTGAACCAGATCATTTAGCTTTTCTGACTTTCTAAAATTACCAAAGCACTCTTTAAACACTTCGTAATTAGGCAGCCTGGGATCACTGTTAATTTCTCTTACACCTGGAACTTTTTCTATCTCTTCAGCTTTCTCAAAGAGCAGTTGATATAATTCCTCTTCTGTATATTTTTTGTCAGACATTTACTGCACCTCTTTTTCTTCTGAGATCAAAAGCAGTTTTTCTTTTAAAGGACGGGGCAGATAAGCGGTATTCTTTCTCTTTGAATTAACTTCCTGATAGATTTTAAGAAAACGGTTTTTAACATATTCATTATCCTTACTGTGACACAAGGAAGCAAAACCACCAAAGTTGCGGATAGCTTCTCTAACACTTTCTGGAAGAGATGCCATTCCTTCATTGGAATTATAGTAGCCGTACTTACGAACTGCTTTTAAAGCCAGATACCAGGCCTCTCCAGCTGTTATTTTAGCCTCATCAGGTAGTTTTAGCATTTCTACCTCCTTAACGATTTCTCCAGGAGTAGGTGGCCACTGGGGACGATTGATAATTAACTTCTTGACTGCAGCTACTACCAGCTGATACTTATAATACTTTAAAAGGTCATGCCAGACTTCAACCATCAATTTAGTGCCGTCTTCATCATTTGGTTTGGGAAACTTAAAGCGGTTGCTGTAACAGTTATTTAAATAGCTTAGGATTTCGGTGTTTGTCAAGAAAGTTGTCGTATTTAGTTAAAAATTTCTTTGAATACTACCCCTGCAGAAGCTCATTTAAGAACTCTGTTGCTTGAGATATTTTTCAACTTCAGCAGTATCCATTGGATTTAAAGTTACATATTCTGGCGGGTTCCAATCTCTAATATCCCCTGACCATCTTTCTGGATGTTCTGCTTTAGCTTTTAAATATGTTTCAGTTCTCTTTTTCATGATCTCTATATCAAGCCTGTAATGTCTCTGGTAAGGCGTTACTAATTTAATTCCGCTATGTAAATGCTGGTGGTTATACCAGCGAACAAACTCAGCCACCCATTCTCTGGCTTCAGTTAGATCCTTAAAGCCTTTGTTAGGATAAACTGGTCTGTATTTCATTGTCTTAAATAATGATTCAGAATATGGATTATCATTACTTACTCTTGGTCTTGAAAAGGAACTTTGTACTCCCAATTTCTCCAGTGTTGCTAGAAATGTTGCTGCTTTCATTGGGCTTCCATTATCAGAGTGTAGCACCAGTGGTTTATCTTTTGCTGCTATGCCCTGAGCTAGTGAAGCTTTTCTAATTAGCCTGCTAGAGTATTCAGCGTTTTCAGTTTCCCAGACTTCATAGGCAACTATCATTCTGCTGAACATATCAACGATTAAATAGAGCTTAAAGAAGCTGCCTTTAATCATAGCATTCAGCCAAGTGATATCCCAGGTCCAAACCTGGTTGGGAGCAGTAGCAATATGAGTAGGGGTTTCTCGTTTAACAGGTTCTTTACTTTTAGCTCGATGAGTATTCATTTTTTCCTTATCTAAGACTCTATAGAAAGTGGATTCTGAAGCAATATATTTTCCCTGTTCAGCAAGCTTGGGAACAATTTTAAAAGGTGGTAGATCTGCGAATTCTTTACTATTTGAGACTTCAATTATTTCCTGTCTTTCAGATTCAGTTAGCTTATTTTTGGGTTCTGGTCTTTCAATCAGAGGTCGCTGATCTTCTTTAACAGTACCATCCTTAGTCCATCTTTGATAGGTTCTGATTGATATTTCAAGTTCTTCACAGGCTTTAAACAGCCTGCAGCCATTTGCATGTGCTTCATCAATTAGTTCTACCGCTTTTTTGCGATCTGAAATTTCAATTAGTCGTCCTCTGGGTCCCCCCAGATCGCTCGGGCCTTTTTTCTGAGTACCAGTAATGCTGCAGTTTCAGCAAGAGCTTTTTCCTTTTCGCGAAGTTCTTTTTTTAATTCTTTAGCTTTCTTTTGTTCTTTTTTAAGGTTATCTTTCAGTTTTTTAGGGTCTTCAAATTTGTTTTCATTGGCATTCTGACACTGTTTAATCCAACTTTTTAATTCTTCGACATGAATGCCTTTTTCACGGCAGTATTTAGCAGTTTCTAGTTCTGAAAGACTTGCAGTTTCTAAAACAGCCTGAAACTTATCACTGGAAGACCATTTGCTTGATTTTTTATTGCTGGTTGGATTATTTTCTAAAACTTTAGTTCTCCATTTGTAGAGAGTTGGTTTAGGTATATTGGTTTCTTTAGCTAAAGCAGGTACTTTTTCAGCATTAGGTGGAGCCAGTCTTTTAAATATGGATTCTTTCAATTTTTTAGGATAAACTCTTCTTGGCATTGTAATTCTCCTTAGGTTTTATTGTCGTTACTCTATTATACACAGATTTTGTGTCTCACGACAACTAGCCTAACACATAGGGATTTTAATGATTTCACTTTTTTCCATTTTGCTCTTCCTCCTTTGCCTTTAAATACAGTTTTTTTAATTGATCTGTTCTTTGAGAGGCGCTATTAGTTTTAGAACTTTTCATTTTATTTTCCAGCTTAATTACCTGTTTTCTCAGCTTTTTAGCACTTAAAATATTACTTTTCCAGAACTGATCCTGCTGGGAGAAGTCAATAATTGCTTTAATCTCTGCAAAGCTGTAACCTTTATTCTCACTTTTTTTAGCTCCCACCGGACCCAGGCGGTGAAGTTTATCAATTTCTTTCACCCACTTTTGAAAGCGGGAATCTGCCGGCTCTTTTTTGGGGACAGAGGCTCTGGAGTTATTCTTAAGGATTAAATCGATTAAGTAGCCTGTAAGTTCAGCTGCTTTATCTAAATTATTATTGTCGAATGTTTTGTTCATAAAAATTATTTCTGCATCTTTGTCAGCATCTGTTTCTACTTGAGCTTGAGTTTGAGCAGGAGCTGGAGTAAGAGCCTGAGTTAGAGCTTGAGAATCAAAACATTCTGTTTTAAGGGGCTTGTTACCATTTGTTTGGAGCCCCTTATTTTTCTCTGCAGCTTTTTTATTTATCTGACTGAAAGGCTTTTTGAGAAATCCTTTTTCCTTACTTTCTTTTTTGAGAAAATTATAGAACTTAGGATTATAGCACTCTGCCAGCCTAATTAATTCTCCCAGCAGAGGAGAGATCGGTAAAGCTGCCAGTTTATTTACTGCTGCCTTAATGTGATTGATATTCTGTAATGGTTGATACTTTAAAGCATTGATGATCAAAATCATAGAATTATCTCTGTCATATTTGATAAATTGATCTCTGCTTAAGATCTCAATTGCTTTTTCTATTTCTTTTTCTTTTAACTGCAGGTCCTCAGCTATGTAGCTTAAAGGTAGGCGATAAAGCCCTTCGGAAATCCGATGCTGATTTGTAAGCAGATAGAGAGCGATCATCCTTGTTTTAAAATCCCAGCTTCTTACTTTATTATCGATCCAGAAATTAGCCTGTACTTTTTGATAAGTCATTTTATCATCCTTTCTTTATTTAAGAATATTTTCACAATTTAGGTTAAAAAAATTAGTTGATCCTCCTTTCTCCTGGATTGAAAGTGATACTTAAGTATAAATAAAATTTATATTAGATATTATAGCATCTTCTGGAAAAAATTTTAAGGGTGCTTTGTAGGTTTTTCTAAATAATACCTATATTGTATAAAGCGGAGACTAGAAGATTGGCTTGCTAGTTTTAGAGAAGTTCATAACTGGATTAATGATCAAAAACAAAGGATCGAGGATTGATTTTATGCAAACAAATTTTAGCACAAGACTTAACAGTCTAAAAAAATTCAAAACAAAATTGAATGAGCATTTTATTTCAGATAATTCTGAGTGGCTTGATATAAATGTAACTCCTCTGGGCAGGGTTGATTTGACAATTGTCAGTAATAAATTTGATAAAGGAACAGAAGCTATAAAATATATTGACCAGCTTTTTGAAGATCTTGATAATTTTTATCATAAGGGATTTACTACCTTTTATACTGTCGAAGATGCTGAATTTTCTGGGATCCAAAAACCTTCTCCTAAAACAAATAAAAGCTCGGGCTGGGAGTCTATGCTTAAGGGGCTGGAAAACGACAAAAAGATTTTTGATTTGGATGAAAAATCGGAACTTCCTCGTTTAATATCATTTTATTCCTATAAAGGTGGAGTTGGAAGAACACTTGCCTTAATTCAAACAGCATATCTTTTGGCTAAAAAAGGGAAAAATGTACTGATGCTTGATTTGGATATTGAAGCTCCAAGTTTGCATGATATTTTTTCTGATAAAATTAATTTAGATAAAGGGATAGTTGATTACTTATATGAGCAGGAGTTTTCTGGTGATAAAACGGAAATTGAGCTCGATAATATTGTAAGTAGTATTAAAGTTGATGAGACTTTAGAAGGTAATTTATATACAATTCCTGCTGGAGTATTATCGGCAGAATATATATACAAACTGACCCAATTAAAACCTAAGTTTCTTTCTCAAAAAGAATACCTTAGTGTTTTATTAAAAAAAGTAAAAGAAAAATTAGACATAGATCTGGTACTTATTGATTCCAGAACAGGTATTAATGACTGGGGGGCTTTTTCTATTCTGGATATGGCAGATGAAGTGTTCTTTTTTGCCTACCCAAATGAAGAAAATTTTAATGGAACTAAAGTTATAGTTGATTTATTAAAAAATCTGCAGCTAAAGAAATTCACTATAATTTTTTCGCGAGTTGAAAGCGATGGAGGGCTTGATTATGCTCAACAGTTATTTGATGATTTAGAACTTGAGCAGGAATTTATCTCTATTATCTATAATCCTCGTCTAGCCCTTGTTAAGGAATTTTCTAATGAAAAGTATCTGGATGAATACCAGGAGATTGCTGATTTTATCTTAGAAAGAGATCAAATAGAAATTAATGAATTTTACATTTCTAATTATGTGAATAAAAAAGAAATTCTAGATAAATTATTAAATAAAATTAATAATAATTTTTATATAACAGAAGCAGAAAAAAAGTTAATGCAGGATAGATATAATTATATTATCGCTGATTCCAAAATCATAGAAAACAGATTTTCTAAACTAACAGAAAAGTTTAGAAGAATTTCTCCACTTGAACTGGAAAATGGGTCAAATTTAGTGGGTTTTGTTAAAAATAAACTTGCTTTTATTGAAGATGAAAACTTTCTTTCTAGCAATTATTTTGAAGATTTAACTGATATATTAAGTTACTTTTATTATATAATTTTGGTTACTGTAAATAATTCAGGTTTTAAAACAAATTTTTCAACCAAGCAATTTGATGAAGAAGAATATTATAATAAAAAAGAAGAATTTTTAGAATTAAATTTTGAACAGCGGCTTCAGAAATTTAAAGATTTAGTTTTTGTCGAAAAAGAATCAGATTCAATTTTATATTTAAAAGAAAATCGAGAGGGAATTAATGAGGTTGAACGAGATATCAATTTGGTCATAAACTTAGATGTTTTTGCTAATAATTTGACTGAAGCACAAATCAAATTATTGAATTCTGCTGTTGAATTTATCAAAGAACATCTGCCTAAGATTAAAGTTAAAGTTGTTTTAGCAAGGGATTTTTATGATAATAATTCTGAATTATTTACTGATTTGTTGGAATTATATCAACTTGAATGGAAAAAAGATGATTTGAAAAAGCTGATTATAGACTACATATTTTCAATTTCAGATCAAATTAAGGATTATTTAAATGTTATTAATGACGCAAACGATCGAGCTTCATTTATTGAAAAGCTTGCTGAATATAAAAGAAAAGAAGAAGATAAAACTGATGATTTAGAACATGATGGCAGATTTGTTAATAATGGTGTAAAAATAAAAACAAATAATTTGCTCAATCTATTCTGGGGTATTAGAATTAAACCTGAAATATATTCGAAAAAAGTAATAGATTATTTTTATGATCAATTGGAAGTAAAAGGTTTAATGAATCCCATTGCTATTGCTGATATTTTAAAGAAAGCTATAAACTTTGAAATTGAAAATAATTTAAATAATAATACATCGCTCATTAGTAAAGGGAGTTTGATGGAAATAATCGATAAAAAATAAATAATAATAAACTTATTACTCTTGCCGGGATTTTTAAATTCTGGTGGGAGTTTTTTGTTAGAGAGGGATTGAATATTTATATAAGCAGGAAAAATTATACTGGCAAAGAACTATGATAATAGTTGCTATAATTATTCTTTGTTTTAAGTATTTTAATTTAAGCCTGGGGTGGGATTATGAAAATAAAAAGTTTAGCTGCTGATAATTTTAGATTGTTATCTGAGAAAAATAAAAATAAAATTTTTTTAGATGATGATTTTACTTTAATGGTAGGAAGAAATAATACTGGTAAGACAAGTTTTATTGAATTGGTGGATAAATTTTTAGCAGATAATATTACTTTTGAGTTTGCTGATTTTTCTATTTCATCTTATAAAAATTTTGAAGCTGCATATGAAATATTTAAAGAGTATATTGAACTAGCTGCAGAAGAAACTGAAGAAAACGCTGAGGAAGTAAATAAATTAAGGGATGACTTAGAAAATGAATTACCTTCTATAAGCTTAGAAATCACTATTGAATATAAAGACGATGATGATACTTCTCATCTGCAGTCATTTTTAACTCAACTAAAGTCAGATTGTACAGAATTGATCCTGCAATACGAATATTACTGTAAGGACCCGGTTGATTTTTTTAAAAAATATGAAAAACAGAAAGACAAAATTGACTTAATAAAATTTATAGAAAAAAATTTTTCTAATAACTATAGTAATAGGATTTGGACTGTAGATCCGACTGATAAAGATAATAGATTTTTAATAGCTAATAAAGACAATAGAAAAAGTAAGCTAAAAAAGCTTCTTTCCGCCTCGTTTATTTTTGCTCGTAGAGATCTTGATGATAAGGCAAATGATAAAAGCAAAAACTTGTCTAATTTATTTGATGACTACTTTAAGTTGATAGAAGATAAAGATCAAGAACTATTAACTTCTCTGGAAAATAAATTGTTAGGAGTCAGCGAAAACTGGGATAAAGAATATAAAAAAATTTTTGGAGATTATTATGATTCCTTAGAAAAATTTGGTTATCCGGGCTTGAACGAAAGAAAAATAAAATTAAAGTCAATATTTTCACCGGAAAAAATAATGAAGAATAATACAGAAGTTTATTATGATAATGATGACGGTAAAAATTTACCAGAAGCATATAATGGTTTGGGTTTTAGCAATTTGATTTACATAATATTGAAATTACTATATTTTCATAGAGAATTTCAGGAGAAGGGTACAAAGTTACAGATGATTTTTATTGAAGAACCCGAAGCACATCTTCATCCTCAAATGCAAAAAACATTTATAAGAAATATTTTAGACTTTATTGATGATAAAATAAAAAAAGATGATGATCCTTTAGAGTGGAATATTCAAATTATAATAACTACTCATTCTTCTTACATAATTTCTGAAGGCAATTATAATAATATTCGGTACTTAAAAAATACTGATCATTCTATTGAAACTAAAGATTTAATGCGATTTGATCAGAAAAGTGATGAGAGTCTAAAATTTTTAGAGCAGTATTTGAAACTAAACAAATGTGAGTTATTTTTTGCTGATAAAGTAATACTAATTGAGGGAACAGTGGAGAGAATGTTATTACCATTAATGATTAAAAAAGTGAGTAATACTGAAGATGAGAAAAGTTTAATTAATGAATATATCTCTGTTGTAGAAGTTGGTGGTGCATATGCTTATAAATTTGAAAAATTATTAAAATTTATAGAGGTTAAAACGCTTATTATTACTGATTTAGACTCTGTTGATCCCGAAAAGAATTATGCCAGTGCTGCGCCATTAATTGATCATGATTACAAAACTAGCAATAAAACTCTTCAGGAGTGGATTCCTAAGGAAATATCCGTGGATGAGCTTTTACAGTTGCCAGAGGAGAATAAGATAAATAAATGTGGAAAACAGGACGTTAGAGTGGCATATCAATATCCTGTAGAATTAGATTTTTGCGATGACACCCTATGTGGCAGAAGCTTTGAAGAACAGTTCATAATAGAAAACCTTGAACTGATTTATGATAATAGAGGTGAGTTTCAGGAATTTCTGACACCAATAGAAGGAAAACTGAAGAAAAGAATAACTGATAACTTTCCAGAAAATAAAAGTGATTTGGATATTGATAACAATAGGGTTTTTGAAATTGCAGAAGTTATAAAAAGTAAACCTAATTTTGCCTATGATATAATGACTAACTTTAAACTTGGTGATTGGCAAATCCCAACTTATATAAAGGAGGGGTTAGAGTGGCTCCAAGAGTAGATAGAGATACAAAAAAAGATGATTCTCTGGATAAAATAATTAAATGTATAGATGATAATAATAGTTTCATCTTAGATGCTGGAGCTGGCTCTGGTAAAACCTGGTCATTAATTGAAACTTTAAAATATATAATTAAAAATAATGGTGATAATTATAATCGGCTGGCTAAAAATATAGGCTGTATAACTTATACCAATGTTGCAGTTGAAGAAATTAAAAATAGAATTGGTGAAAATGAGATTTTAGATGTAAATACAATTCATCAATTTTTATGGAATGTAATTAAACAGTATCAGGTAGAATTAAAAAATGTAATAATTGACAATTATGAGGGCCTTGAAAGTTTGGATGACTTTTCAGTAAAATATAAAAATTTTAGAGAAATTGAAAAAGGAATAATCTCTCATGATGATGTTATTAAAATATCATCTAAGCTATTTGAAAACCACCAAAAATTGCAGAGGATTTTCATTGATAAATATCCTCTTGTTTTAGTTGATGAATATCAGGATACTCATCCAGAAGTAGTAGAAACTTTCTTAGATTTAATTGATAATGAGGTGAGTAAAAATAATTTTATAGTAGGTTACTTTGGAGACTCTAAGCAGAGCATATATGAAAAGAGGGCTGAAAAAATAAATAATGATGATAAACTAACTAAAATAACAAAAGAGAGTAATTTTAGATCTGCTGGAGAAATCATTGATTTACTTAATCACATTAGAACAGATATTGAACAGTTTCCTGCAGGGAAAAACAAGAAAATTGTTGGAACAACATATTTCATTTATGATGATACTTCACAAGATAAAGATCTTTGTTATGAGAAAGTTAAAGAAAAATTGGAGGATGACTGGGGAGATTTAAAAGTTTTCTTCTTGACTCATAGACGCATAGCTATTAATGTGGGATTTGAGAAATTATTTGAGCATTATAATAATTATTACAGTAATAGAAAGTATAGAGAGAAATTATATAATAAAGAGTGTCCCCTCATTTCATTTTTAGCTGATAGAGTTGAGCAGAGTATTAGTTATTATGAGAATAATAATATATTTGCTTTAATGGATGCTATAGATTTTGATTTTTCAAAAAATCAGGATAAATCCAGGTTAAAAAGCATTATGGATGAATTAATTAAGATTAGAGAATCTGGCAGAGTTAAAGATATTTGGGAATTAGTATTTGATGATAAATTATTTGTAAAAGGTGATAAAATCAAAGAATTTCAAAATGATTTTGAAGTAAATTCTGATAAAAAAGAGTTTTACAATAACATTATGGAGCTAAAATATAAAGAAATAATTAATTTTTATAATCATAACGAAAATGATTCTGTATTCTCTACCCAACATGGTACTAAAGGTGAAGAATACGAAAATGTCTTATTAGTAACAATGGCTCGAGACTGGTATAATTACAATTTTGCAGAGTATTTAACTGGTGATCTGGAACAATTAAAAACTTCTATTAGGCAGAGAACTCAAAATCTTTTTTATGTTAGCTGCTCCAGGGCTGTAAAAAATTTGGCAGTTTTATACTTGCGAGAAAATAAAGATGTAGGGTTGACCAGAGTAAAGGACTGGTTTGGAGAAGAAAATGTTATTACAGTAGATGAATTTTTAGAATCAGAGTAGGAAGACGTTTTAGAGGGGGATAAGATTTTTGATATGACTAATGAAAATAACTCTAATTTAATTTTAGATAATTCTTGTATTTCGGCTGATACAATTAATGATAAACTGCAGAACAAAAAAGAAGTCGATAAAATCAAAATTACAAATTCTTTAATTAAAGGAAACTTAAATATTAACTCTTGTACTGTCAATAATGATGTAAATCTAAATAATACTATAATTAAGGGAGAATTAAAACTAGAACGGGTACATATTAAAGGACAATTATTATTAAATAATATGCATATAAATGGATTGAAAATTTATTCAGTAAATGTTTTAGATATTTTTTTGATGAAAGGAACAATTGTTGACGATCAAGTACAGATATATTTTAGTAGGTTTCATAAATATTCTAATTTTCACAACTCAGATTTTAAAAAAACAGTAAATTTAAAAGATAATAATTTCTATTCAGAACTTCATATTAAAAAAATTAAATTAAATTCCAATTATAAACACAGTTCTTTACTCAGAACAGCTGCTAAAAATAGTACTGGAGAACTTTTTAACGAAAAACCCGATGAATTATTATTTAAATATAAGCAAAGACAAGTTAAAGAAAAATATATGTTGGATAATTCTAAGTGCTCTTTTATTAATAAGCTCAAGTATTTAGGTAACAAGATATTTAATGGATATCTTTTAGGATTTTTTTGTAGAATTCGGAGAATAATATTTTCTATTATTTTAATTTCAGCATTATTAACTTTGTTTAGGATCAATTTATATCCAGAACTACAAGGGGGTTATAGAGTTTTTCTGAATTATTTAGGAAATACAACTTTTACCAATGTTTTTGATAAAAGTAGTCGAATAATACATTCTTTTGAAATTGTTTTTTCTTTCTATAAAGCTGCAGCAATAACTATAATTATCACCATTTTATTTAGAAGAAATTACCGATAAGATTTATTTCATTAATGAAGTAGTTTATTTTAACCAGGCAGGTGAATTGATGGATTTATTATTTAAACTTTTAAAGTCAGTATTTACTAAATTTAATCATCCAAGAGGCAGAATTAGATTTATTGTTCTATCTATTTTAATTCTTATCTTTTGGAACTACTATTATTTTTTAACCCCAACAACTGCAGTTATTTATCTTGCGCTCGTATTAATCTTTGCCGTTACAGCTTATAAGTCAATTGATAATACATTATTTTTCAGTAAATATAAATTAAATCAGCTAGAAGAAATTATCAACCAGGGTAAAGCCCTGGATAATCCAGATTTATTCAGTAACCGCCCCTGGTATTTAATAGATGCCAAAGAAAAACTGGAATATATCAACTTAAAAGCTGATTATCATGCACAGCGGAGAGAAGAGCTAAAAGCATATAAAAGTTATTTACAAACTAAAAAATTAAAATTATCAGATCAAGAAGCTGCTCAAGTTAAAATAAATAGAGCTCTACTGCTTTTTAAATTTGGAGCTTATAATAAGTTGGATCTAATTTTGAATGAAGTAAATAAGAATCTTGATCAATTAGAGCCAAAAAGACTTGGCTTTTACTATAATTTAAAAGCCTTCATTGTGGAAAAGAAAGAGCTGGATCTTACTAAGTCGCTAAGTCTACTTCAAAAAGCCAAAGATTATATCTCAGATTTAGATAACGAGCCTACGTTGAAAGCACAATTATACAATAACTTCGGGAGAATCAGGAGACTACAGAATAATCTTACTGATGCCAGAAGCTATTATAAAAAGGCGAAAAAATATGCCGTTAAAAGCAATAAAGCTTCATTAATTGCTGTAATTTTCGATAATTTAATCAAGATTTATAGTACTCAAGGAGAATATGATTTATTAGAAAAGACCAAAGACGAATATTTGCGCCTGTTAGAGGATAGTCTGTTTAGCAGAGAAGAGAAAATGAATCTGCAGCTGGCGATAGCGAGAGATAATTTAAATTCATCTGATTATAAGTCTTTCCTTATTGATAGTTATTTTCGCAACCGACAGGGATTAGATAAAGAAAAGCTGCTGGTTTTTAATGCCACTACATTAAGATTAATGTACAATTCTGGGATGAATGTTCAGGTAGTTGCAGATCAAATTGCAAGAAACATTTATGATTATTTTAAACTTTCTATGCCGGATAAGTTTTTGCTGCTGCATGAAATTGAGATTTTTATGAGAAATAAGAATAATTTAAAAAGATTTTACGGCAGAAGGACAATACCTATCCAGCCCAAATTTAAATTGGAAAATGCTATTAAGATGAAAGAAAAAGTAGAAATATATATGCAAAATGAAGCTGCAGCTGATATAGAAAACTATTTAGGTTCATTAGAAGACTACCAGGTTCAGCAGCGGCTGGATTTTTTGCAGCATAAAATAGGAGTCATTACGAAACAGAAACCTTATAATTTTGATCAGGTTCATAACCTTTTTGTAGATTTGATAGACATTTGTAAAGTTAATGGTTTAAGGGAAAAACAAATTGAAAATGAACTTAATTTAGTTGATGAAGCCCTGGGTTTAATAGATAAAAATTATGGTGATGAGTCAAAATTGAAAGAAGTAATCTTATCTTATCTTGAAAACCTTGATCAGTTATTTTCTGAAATAGAAGTTATTCCTTATTTTGATATGCTTTATATTAGAATGTCTTATTATTATCTCAGCCAGGGAGAGGAAGAAAAAACTGAAAAATATTTTGATATTATTAAAGATTTAGAGTTAAATCCCAGATATTATTCTAATTGGGTTAAGGAGCAGCTAAGAGTTGTTTATGGCCATTTCAATTAGAATAATTTTGATAATGAGCATCTTAATTCGCTAATTTTGTCGATTCTATTGAAATGATGGATTTTGTGGGATATAATAAATTTGTGTTTGTAATATTATTTGGGGGTGAAAGATTATACTGTTAAAAAGAATTTTTGATTTTACTGCTAGTTTAATTGGATTAATAATTTTATTACCATTATTTTTAATTATAGCTGTCTTGATCAAACTGGATTCAAAAGGGCCGGTGTTTTTCAAACAGGAACGTGTAGGTAAAGATGGAGAACTATTTACTATTTATAAATTTAGAACAATGGTTGAGAATGCAGAAAATAAAGGAGCCGGTTATAGGGTTAAAAATAAAGATCCTCGTATTACTAAAATCGGTAATTTTTTAAGAAAAGCTAGTTTAGATGAGTTACCTCAATTAATAAATGTATTAAAAGGAAATATGAGTTTGGTTGGGCCACGCCCAACTTTAGCGTTTCAAGTAAAAGATTACAATGAATATCAGAAACAGAGATTAAAAGTCAAACCTGGAATAACTGGTTTAGCTCAAGTTAATGGACGAGCTTCACTTGATTGGGAGGAAAGAATAGAATACGATATAAGATATATAGAAAATAGAAGTTTTATTTTAGATTTAAAAATAATATTTAAAACTTTTATTGTTTTATTTAGAAATGATAATATTTATGCTGATAAAAATCCATGGGATAAATAGTAACAATTATTTATAAATCACTATTCTTTAGAAGGATGTTTTAATAAAATGAACCAAAAAGAAAATGATATTAAAAAAATAACTGAAAAAATCAATAAAACAAGAACAAATAAATTTAAAAGAAATGTTGAACAGGAAAAATTATTAAAAATAATAAATAAAAATTTACTTCCTGTAGAAAATGAATTGACTAAACAATTCAATTTTCCTTCTCTTCCGGTTATATTTATAGTTGGAGTCCCAAGATCTGGTACAACTTTAATTAGTCAACTTATAGCTGATCATGGTGACTTTAGTTATATAAGTAATTTTTTAGCTAAATTTTGGGAGACACCATATTTGGGATCGATTATTGAAAGGGCAACAGAAATTAGAAATAACAGAGTTAGTTATGACTCTAATTATGGGAACACCTTTCATTTGAGTGAGCCACATGAATTCACTTATTTTTGGGAAAAATGGTTTGATAAAGGACAAGAAATTCAGTTTTTAAAACCAAAAATATTAAATAAAATTAATAAGAAAAAGTTAAAAAGTGAAGTAGCAGCTATTGAAGATGGGTGTGCTTCTGGTCCTGTTATTTTCAAAAATCCTTATTGGACAAATTTACAAATTAACTTCTTAAAAGAAGTTTTTCCAAACCATATATTTTTAAATGTTAAAAGAAATCCTTTTTTTGTATGTCAGTCAATTGTTAATGCTAGAAAAAAAGTGAGAGGTTCAAAAGATAAATGGTGGTCTCTTAAACCCAAAGAATATTTTGATTTTAAAGATTTAAGTTGGGAAAAGCAAGTAGTAAGACAAGTTTACTATACAAAAAAACATATTGAGAAATCTTTAAGCACTTTAAATGATGAACGTATTTTAAATATTAATTACGAAGATCTTTGTGCTAATCCTTCTTATTATCTTGAACTAATAATTAAAAAAACTAATCAATTTGGAGCTAGGATTGATAATAAAGTTTCTCAGCTTGATTTAGATTTTAATTCTCGAAATGAGAAGAAATTATCTGATGATGAATATAAGATATTATTAAATGAATATAATAAATTTTTTAATTCTGAGAAAGAGGGATTAAATGAATAATAACATTTTAATTTTAAGTGCTGGAAGACGAGTTGAATTAGTTCAAAAATTTAAAGAAGCTAGAGATGAATTGGATATTACAGGGGAAATAATTGCAGCTGATATGAGTGAACAGGCTTCTGCTATTTATCATGCAGATAAATATGAAAAATTAGTTCATGTAAAAAATTCAAAGTATATAGACTCTTTAATTGAATTATGCAATAAACATAATATCTCAGCAATAATACCAACAATTGATACTGAATTACCAGTTTTAGCTAATAATAAAGAGAAATTAGAAAAAACAGGAACAAAAGTTTTTATTTCTGATCAAGAGGTTATTGATATTTGTAATGATAAATTTAATACATATGATTTCTTTCTTAATAATGATATTGATACTCCAAAATTAATTACTGATATTGAATTAGAAAAAGAAAATTATAATTTTCCTCTTTTTATAAAACCTAAAGATGGTAGTTCCAGTGAGAATACTTTTAAAGTTAATAATCAAAAAGAATTAGATTTTTTCACTGATTATGTTCCTGAGCCGATTATATTAGATTTTATTGATGGAGAAGAATTTACTATTGATTGTTTTGTTGATTTTGAGCATAATCCTATTAGTATTGTGCCCAGGCAGCGACTTGCAACTCGAGGTGGGGAAATTTCTAAGGGGAAAATTGTTTTGAATGACGATATTATCGCAGAAAGTAAAAAAATAATTGAGTTATTAAAGCCAATTGGTGCAATTACTATTCAATGTATTAAAGATGATAATTCAATCAAATTTTTTGAAATAAATCCTCGCTTTGGTGGAGGCTCTCCAATAAGTATTACAGCAGGTGCTAATTCACCTGAGTATATATATAGATTATTACAAGGAGAAAGTTTAAAAGAAGAACGTGATATTAAAGATGGTTTAGTTGCTTTGAGATATGATCAGGCAGTTTTCTTAGATGATTCTGAGGTAGTAAAATTATGATTAAAGGAGTCATTTTTGATTTAGATGATACTTTAATTTCAGAAAAAGAATATATAAAAAGTGGTTTTAAAGTTGTTTGTAATGTGATTTCAGAACAACATAATTTAAATTTTGACAATGTCTATCAAAAAATATTTGAATTATTTGATGAAGATAGTGATTATGTTTTTAATAGACTTCTCGATTGTTTTAATATTGAATATGATAAAGAATATATTCTAAAATTATTAAAAATTTATAGAGGACATTCTCCAGATATTTCTCTATTTAGTGATGCAGAAGAAATATTAAATTATTTAGCAGGTAAAAATTATAAATTAGGAATTATTACAGATGGATATAAAATTACTCAAAATAAAAAATTGGAATCATTAGATATTGATAATTACTTTGATTGTATAATTATTACAGATGAACTAGGAAAAGATTATTGGAAACCTCACAAAAAGCCCTATAAGTTATGTAGCAAAAATTTAGGTGTTGATTACTCATCTCTTATTTATGTTGGGGATAATATAAAAAAGGATTTTATTACTGCAAATAAACTTGGGATGCATACAGTTCAAATAGTTAGAGAAGATGGAGTATATAAAGATTTAGATAATGTAGAAGAATATTATAAGGCAGATCATGTTATATCTGATTTAAATGAACTGCAAGAGATATACAATTTATAAAAATCTTATTTTATTAAATTCAAAAATTAAATATTTACATTCATCTATTACTCTCACTATTAGAAAATCTTTTGGTGGGAGTTTTTTTTATTTGTAAAAAGTTCATTCAATAATCCAACACCTAAACCATCGAAAGACTCCAGAAAAGAAAACGATTTCCAAAAATAAAATCAAATTTCTGCTAATTGAAATCTGTACCACTGGATTAATTATAAATAAATTTGAGAAAACTTTCACTTTATTGAAGGGAAAATTATAATCTTAAAATTCCACTTTATGTTTTAAAATCAATTATCACCAGAGCTAAGCGCAGCAATTATTTAAAACAGAAATCAAAGAAAGTATATTTAGCTGAAGAAGCTGATTCAGTTTTAAAAACAATTGAAACTGAAAGGGAAATAGACCGAGAAAATAATGAATTCATTCTGGGATTAAAGGAGTATCTAGAAGAAAATAATATTGAGCTCAGTTTTTCAAAAACTGCAGACAAATTAAATCAGGTGGTAAATAATAATCTCAATACCCTGACAACTTATCTAGGAGAATTTCCAGATACTAATAAAACAGGAATCAAAGAGAAAGAAGCCAAATACATTCTTAAATACTTTGAGTTATCATGCAGACGAATTAGCCCGCCTCTGTAGAGAATTAATGGAGATTTTGAGAAAACATAATTTTGAGTTTTACATATTTGATTTCACTCTGCAGGAGATAAGAAGTGTGCTGAATAATTATAAGCATTTTTATAGCAGAACACTGAGTGATTTTAGAGATAACTCTTTATAATAAATTGAAAAGTGAGGGCTTAACTCCCTTTGATATTAGAGAAATAGTGGGTAAATTAGAGAGTTTGTTATTAGATAAAGATATTAATATTTATCCTACAGAAAAAGAATTAAGTAAAGAGGAAGATAAAGAACTTGATTATTCCATTATTGCCCGCTATAAAGATAATGATCTAGCAGCCTATAATCACGATCTCTGGGCAATTGAATATATAAAAGAGCTTAGGAATAAAAGAGTAACTAAATTATAAAAGGCCAAAGCAATATTTTTGACCTGTGATTTAAATTTAGTAAAATATAATTTTTGTGCGGGTGGCCATAGAGATGATGGAACTCTAAATGAAGTTATTTCTACCTTTACTTTAAGTAATATTCTCTGGTTTAAAGACCCGGGTGTTAATAATGATCTCCCCTTAAATAGTGCGATTAGTATTCATGCTAATTCTTTATTTTTAGATAATGAATTTTGGAATGATTTTTATAATAAATTGGAGCTGATGAAAGAGCAGGAGATTATTGACGAAGAAGATATATCTTATCTTGCCTATAATACAAGCCTGGAAAACACTCTGGCAGATTTAAACGATAATCAGAAGGAGATAAAAGAGGATCAGATAATAAAGATCATCGAGGATTCCAGGCAAAAATATAAGGATAAGGAAGTGGAAATTGCAGCTGAAGCCAGGGAGAATGATAAAATAAAGGCTGAAAATGAAAGGTTAAATGACAAAGTTGACTGCTCCTGCTGAAATTGTGAGATTTTGGTGGGAGTTTTTTTGTTTGTGTGTGGGGAGGTTTTTTATAGCTGGCGCTATAAAAATACCAGCAGCAGAAGCTGCTGTGAATATCAAATAGGATTTTAAATGTTTTGTTGCAATAATAGGGAATTTTAGTTTGCAACTTTCGGGAATACTACTTTGCAATTATCGGGGATTTTAGTATACAATAAACATAAATATGTTAATTAATCATAAATTGTTTGATAATTAATGACTAATAAGTTATAATTAATATACAATCAAGTAAATTGAAGTTTATAAATTTGATATTTTATATTGACGATTGGCGGTGATTGTCATTTTTGATGAAGAATTAAATCGGGTAAAATTTCTAATAGAAGATGGTCGTGATGTTATTAATGAATTTATTGGAGGATTAGAAAAGAAGGAAGCGGAAAAGGTAATTAGGGTAATTAATCTATTAGATGGTCTGGGTTTTAAAAGATTAATTCTTACAGAAATGTGTGCAGGGGTCGTTGGTTATGATAATTTATGGTATTTGAGAGCAAAATACAGGTCTAATATATATAGAGTGTTTTTCTTTAAATATTTTATTGATGATCACGAAATTTATATATTAGTTCATGGAATAGTTAAAAAAACTAGGAGAACTCCGCCAGGTGCAATTAGCTTAGCGGACAGAAGAAAGAAAAAAATTATAGCTGAATTAGAAGGGTAAATATTTTTGATATATATTCAACAATATTAATTATACAGGAGGTTTAAAATACAATGGGAAATAAATATGGAATTAGAAATAAGGATGATTCTTTTAAAGAATTAATTAAAAATAGAAATGATTTAAAAGATGCAGTTGAAGGACTTGACCCTGTTTATGAATTACGGAAAAAGATATTGTTATTAAGATTAGATGAAGGCTTATCACAGGAGGAATTGGCTGCTAGAGCGGGAATGAGGCAGTCAATTATTTCTAGAATAGAAAATGGTGAAAGCGAACCAAGAATTGAGACAGTTAATAAAATTGCAAGAGCATTGAATAGGAAAGTAAAAATAGATTTAGTTTGATTTCTAATCTCACTGTAATAGGTGGGATTTTTCTTTTTTAAAAGCTTTAATTTAATGCTGCATAATTCACAAATGCTAAATTATCAATTTAGATAATGATAGCTATAGATTAACTCACAGAGATACCATTTTTGTAAAATCTTTAGTGTAAAATTTTATTTGGCATTCAAAGCAGGAAACCTCCGGCAGAAAAGCAGGACGATTTTATAACTAGTGCTATAAATAATAAATTATTTCACTTGATTCGAACAAAAGTTTGTATTATAATTAAATTAGTAAAGTTTTACTATCTTCCAGGGAGGAATTATTTATGGATAAAGCAGAAAAATTATTTTTAGTTAAAACCATAATTGAAGAAATTGAATTGCCTGACTATGTTTATGATAAAGCAAAAAAGAGATATGAAAGCATTGGCGAGTTTCTTGAGGAGTCTGAGCTATCTGTAAACGATCCTCATATTTTTTCGCAAGGCTCTTTTCGCCTGGGAACTGTAATTAAACCTATTAATGGTGACGAAGAGTATGATTTAGATTTAGCCTGTAAGTTGAATAAAAATTTCAGTTCAGAAAATCGTACCCAAAAAGAACTAAAAGAGTTAGTCGGCAACGAATTAGAAAATTACAGAAAAAGCAATGGTATTCAAGAAGAACTGGAGTCAAAACATAGATGCTGGAGATTAGAGTATCAGGATGATTTAAGTTTTCATATGGATATAGTTCCAGCTATTCCAGCTCAAATTTCTAGCCAAAATAATATTAGAGATATTATTTTCGAAAAGGGTAATATTGAAAACTTGGACGAGATTGTTCCAAACACTTTATTTATTACTGATGATAGAGATAAAAATTATGATAAGATAAGCAGTGAGTGGAATATTTCTAATCCAGAAGGTTATGCTAACTGGTTTCAAGAACGATCACTAACTAGAAAAGCTGAAACTGGTATCAAAATGGAATCTAAAGTAGATGATTTACCATTTTATAAAAAGAAAAATCCTTTACAGCGCTCAATACAACTAATGAAGCGTCATCGTGATAATATGTTTGGAGATGATGATTCAAAACCTATTTCAATTATTATTACTACTCTGGCAGCTAAAACATATGATGGTGAATCTAATTTACTTGACGCCCTGAAAAAAATAATTTTCAATATGGAAGATTTTATAAATAGAGAAGAACCCAGGGTTCCAAATCCAGTGAATCCAGAAGAAGATTTTGCTGATAAGTGGTCTATGGAAAAATATGAGCACTTGAATTTAAAGAAAAATTTTCATGTTTGGTTGGAGCAAATAAAGGCAGATTTTAATAATCTTTTTGATATGAGAAGTGCTGATGAATTACGGAAATTTCTAAGCAAAAAATTTGCAGCTAGTATTAAATCTGATATTTTAGAAAAGAGGCTTAACTTTGACTCGGGTAAAGAAAAAAATAAATATAAAAAGCTTGAAAACCCAGGTAAACCCTGGAGAGATAATTATAATGAGTAGTTTTCCTATATTATTTGATGAATTTTTGTTAAATAATCCTTTTATGTCAATTTATCCGACTAAAACTAAAAATATTGTGATTAGGGGAGATTATAGTTTTGACATTGATCCGCCGGAATGTGATCACATTATTGATGAATATAAGTTGAAAATTGTAATTTACAATGACTTTCCAAATAAACTACCAAAGGTATTTGAGATGGAAAATAAAATTCCCAGACACAACACCATATTTCATGTTAATCAAGATCATTCATTATGTTTGGGCTCAACATTAAATATTTTAAAATCTCTAAAAAAAAATCCTGATTTAAATTCATATGCTAAAAACTTCTTGATACCTTATTTATATGATACTTCACGCTTATTAGAGGATAAAACTAGAACAAGGTATCATGGGGAATTATCTCATGGAAATAAAGGGCTAATTGAAGAATATAAAGAATTATTTGAGTTGGATCATAAAAACCAGGTGTTAGATACTATTTATTTATTAACTCTACCGTATCAATTAGCTAAAGAAATTAAGTGTTCCTGTGGTTGTGGTAGAAAACTTAAAGATTGTGATTTCAAAAATACAATAAAAAAATATAAAAAATATGCAGCTGAGAGCTGGTACCAAAAACATCTTGAAAATATAATAAAAAGGGGTTATCGATGGGAAAAAATAAATTTAATATATTGAGTATAGATGGTGGAGGAGCAAGAGGCATTATACCTGCTCATATACTAAAAAGGATAGCTGATGAATTTGAAATAGATAATTTTTATGAAGAATTTGATTTAATAGTTGGAACAAGTACAGGTTCAATTATTGCTGCTGGTTTAGCCCTTGGTGAACCTGTAGAGAAAATTTATGATTTATATTTAAATGAAGCAGAGGAGATTTTTTCTGATAAAAATGGGTTTTTAAATAGATTTTTTAAAGGAAAATGTTTAAAAAGCGAATATAAAAAGGAGAAACTAATTGAGTTATTAAAAAATGTTTTTAAGGATAAAAAAATGAAAGATTCTAAAACAAAATTGATGATTCCAGCTACTGATTTAACAAATGGTGATGTATATATCCATAAATCAAATTATGATGAAGAATTTGTAAGAGATACAGATACTTATATTTATAAGGCTGTTCTATCTTCCTGTTCTGCACCAACATATTTTAAGCCAGAAAAGATTAAAGAGAGATATTTGCTGGCAGATGGAGGTTTGTGGGCAAATAATCCTTCTCTGCTAGCTTATACTGAGGCAATTTCCAGATTTGAAATTGAACATGAGAATATCCAGATACTTTCTTTAGGAACTGGAATCGGCAAAAGTTATTTTGATATGGATAAAAAATATTGGGGAGCTTTAGCCTTAATTAAAAAACTAATTGATTCATTACTTAACTTGCAGTCGATAAATAATAACAATATCTGCACCCATCTCTTAGGTGAGAAACAATATTTGAGATTAAACTATACTTCGGATAATAAACTGCCGCTAGAAAAGTTACCTGAAAATTGGGCTGCCAAAGCAGATAGAATATTCACCTATAATTCTAAAAAAATTGAAGAATATTTTAGTTAGAATCACTTGTTATTTACAAATAATTACAGTATAATATTGGTAATAAGCTGATTTTTACTATCATGAACAAAGGTGATGCTATGGGAGAAATAAATATAGAATTAAAACTTTATCATGGTACTAATAGAAAAAGAGGCCAAAATTTTATAAAAAATCAAAGTATGGAAGCTTCAATTGGTGAAAAACACTGGCTGGGAGATGGGATATATTTATTTGAAGATGATTTTTGGGCATACTGGTGGATAAGAGAACTTTATAAAGATAAATATTAAGATCAAGTTTATCCTGATATTTATCAACTATATTTGGAAAAACATTATCAGGTTCTTACAATAAAGGTCAATATACTTAAAAATAGGGTTTTCAATTTAAATAATAGCAAACATAAATTAGAATTCATTAAAGTTATGAAAGCAATCGCAGAAAAACAAAAATATAGTGATAAGATGGAGGAACAGGCTAAAGTTGAAGGAATAGTGTTGAATTATTATGAGATATTAGACTTATTGTTTATTGATAAAAATCCTGCGGTATATTATAATTATAATCAGAAAGACTTATATGAAATACAAGGTGGTGATTAATAATGCGTACTTTTAAAGAAAGAATTAAAGCTATAGAAGAACACTTTGATAATTTAACTATAGAGGAATTTGAAAAGAATATGTATAATGCCGGAGCTTATAAAATTAAAGCTGCTGAAGAATCAGGTTTTAGACTTTCTTCATCAGAGGAGATTACTCTGGAAACAGATTTAGATTCTTTTGAAATTGAAGATAAAA
>Ga0208561_100031_pt1 | contig 40152 bp, 41 predicted proteins | sample Shrwel1BS1Day9_FD_187536 | JGI IMG/M metagenome (GOLD analysis project Ga0208561, IMG submission 187536) | Subsurface microbial communities from deep shales in Ohio, USA - Utica-3 well 1 S-1-Day9 (SPAdes) (version 2) ... | reverse complement strand
TTCCAGTGTTTTGTGATCAAGTTTACGACCGTCATCATGGCGCATGAGTGTAGGTATCCGATAAAGTTGACGAATAATACCTACATTATAAATGATGTTCGCTTACTTTTGCACCCATTAGTAACAATCAGTCGGAGCTTTTTCCTGACGCCGATTAGTTTTCAACAGACCAAATAACGCCTAGTCACAGGATGTGACCCGCGCTGGCATTATTTATCCGACAAGGAGGTTGTATGTATCACCTGAGAAAGGCCAGGGGCCTTACCCTGATTGAACTCACTTTAACGCTTGCCCTTATTTCTGTCATTGCGAGCCTAGCAACCACTTCATGGACGGGCATCATCGCCTCGACTCGCCATATTAACCTGGTGAATAACACTCATAGACTTTTCTCGGCAGCCAGGTTCCACGCCGTGCATCAGAAAACACTGACGACCATCTGTCCACTATCCCGGCATCTTCGGTGTATCGACAAGTGGAATCAGCCTATATCGATTTTCGCGGACAAGAACAACGACAAAAGGCCTGATAACTCCGGGATATTTAAAACCATCTCACTCTCCTCACCCGACTCTGTATTAACCTCAAGAACAGCGGGGCGGGGCTACTTCCAGTTTTCAGCAGATGGCATGAGTCATGGAACCATGGGAAGCCTTATTGCCTGTTCGGGCGGTGATAAACAAACGAAAATGAGCTATCTAGCATTGAACATCGGAGGACGCCTTCGAACTCTCCATGATAAGGACCACAACGGAGAAATGACCCTTCCATGGGGCACCCAAATTTCCTGCCCTTCAACACCATAAACGGGCCGTGGCAGTGTGCTATGAGTCACAAAACAATATTCATATTGCCGTTCACTCCGAGTTTAGAACCGTTCATCGAATTCAAGATGCGGTCGTCGCTCTTGTCTGCTTTCATTATGATATAGCTTTTCTACAAGGTGCATCATGGTGTCGCGAAAACCTGCAGGCTTCACATTAATAGAGCTGCTCATAACAATCGTAATCCTTGCGATCATTGCTTCTTTTGCATTGCCGGGTTTCGGCAATCTAATAGAGAGTAACCGGCTGGTCTCAGGCAGCAATCTTCTAGTTTCATCGATAAAACTGGCCAGAGCAGAAGCAATCAAGCGAGGAACGACGGTGACATTCAGCTCTGACGGTGGCCTCCAAAGTGGTTGGTGCGTTCATGAGGGCGACGCCGACAGCAGTTGCGCCAATAACCAGATTCGCAGATTCGAGCCGCCCGGAAACCTCACCTTCACCGAAACGTCTGGCGACCTCGTTTTTGATCGCCGCGGATTTCTAGTTTCTCAGCAACCCGAGAGCTTTACGATCACAGCACAGACGGGCAGCAGTGGGGCACCCACCCAGAGAGTTTGTGTAAGCCCAGTCGGTAGAGTTGCAGTAAGTGAAGGAGTATGCCCATGAGTCACAGACAGGTTTTTACTCCACCCAAGCCTGAGTCAGGCTCTGGGATAACCAAGCAGTATGGTCTCGGATTGATCGAGATCCTTGTGACCGTGCTAGTGCTGGGAATCGGCATACTGGGCGTTGCTTCCACTCAAGTAGTATCCCTACAGATGAACTCCCAATCACAGAACCGAAGCCAGGCTGTTCTGCTCGCAGAAGACCTTCTCGATCGAATCCGCGCCAACCCCGACAATCCAGCCGCTTACGCGTTGGCTTCCGGCAACGCTCAGGGTGCTGACAATGGTGCCTGCGATACCTCTTTTGTGCCGGCAAACGCGAGCGTTGCGGCAAACGACATTGCAAGCTGGGAGAACAGCCTTGCCTGCCTGTTACCTGCTGCCCAGCGAACAGTTGCGGTTAATGGTAACACCGTAACCGTGACAATCGACTGGGACCAGGACGATCAAACGATGCAGCCCGTTGTTGTGAGGACACAGATTTGATGACCCAAACGGATAACGATATCGCCAAAGTTTCGAGAGGTTTTCCTCCAGTAAGGCAGACCGGGCTTTCTTTGGTTGAGCTGATAATTGCCTTAGCGCTTGGACTTTTGCTAACGCTTGGTGTCACGCAGATTTATCTGAGCGGAAACCAAACCTACCGCCAGACCCAGGGCCTTGCTCATGCTCAGGAAAGCACACGTTTTGTATCTTCGGTCCTGATGCCGGACTTCCGCTCCGCCGGCAGCTTCGGCTGCCTGGCAGAAATGGGCAGGCCGTTGGACCAGGTCGTTGATAACCGCCTCAAGGGAAACCTCCCTGTGCTATTAACCCAGGCCGTGCGGGGGTGGGAGTACAGTAATACTGGTCCAGGCGACACCATCACATTGGCTGGCACTCTTTCCACACCTGCGACGGGAAATTGGAAGTCTGGTTCAGCGGGAGCGGCGCTGCCGGCAGACCTGAAGGGGTCCGTGGTGACAAACTCGGACGTGATTATTGTTAACGCGCTTACTCCGCTCACCGTGCCGGTCAAAGCAGCCAACCCCCAGAATGGGAACAGCATCAATCTCGAGGACAACTCAGGCATTCCAGTAAACAGGGTTGTTCTTGCGACGCTAGGGGACTGCTCTGAAGGCGAGTTGTTTCAGAAAAGTAACAATGCGAATTCCAGTGCGCTTACAATGGCCGGCGGCAATATCACCCCCGGCAACGACGGACATAACTTCAATCTTGCCTATGAGCCTGAAACCAGAGTCTACGAGTTCACCGCCATGGCCTACTACATTGGTAAAGGAACAAACGGCGAGCCCGCCCTTTTTCGGAGGTTGATGACCCCGCTACAGCCACCCCAGGAACTGGTCTCTGGCGTCGAAACCCTGCAGATTCTCTACGGCGTCAACACCAATGGCACCAGTGCAGCGGACACTTACTTGCCAGCCGATGAAGTTGACGATTGGGGTTCCGTGGCAAGCATACGATTCTCAGTAATGACCCGAAGCCAGGATGAAGTCCTTGAAGAGGAAAACAGCCGTACTTTTGCCATGCTCGGAAGTGAAGTTGCACAAGGCAATAACGGGGACAGGCGAGTGCGGATTGTATCTGTCAGTACCACTACGATCCGGGGAAGAATGTAATGGCATCATCAATGAAACCCCGCCCTGCATCACAGATGGCGAAACAGAAAGGCGCCTCTCTTATTGTCGCTCTTGTTATGCTTCTGCTGATTTCGCTCTTGGCCATAGGCGGCATGCAGGGCTCCATCATGCAGGAGCGCATGGCCAGCAACGCGCACGATGACGCCATCTCCTTCCAGGCCACGGAAGCCGGGCTTCGCCAGGCTGAGACCGACCTGATGGGAAATCTCGCAACACGACAAACTGCATTTACGACTGCGAGGCTGGACACACCCTGGAACTGGGATGGCGCCAGCCCGGCACCAACCGGAACCGGCAACGCCGGTCCAACCGTAAGCGCACAGCCTGTTTATCATTTAGCCCGGCTGGCGGAAGTCTGCCCGATCGAACCGGGCCAACCCTGTTTTGAGCGCTTTGAGGTGACGTCCAGAGGACAGGGGGGAAGCCCTGACGCCATCAGCGTTCTGCAGTCAACCGTTTTGTTAGCGCCCCAGTAGGCTGGTGCTTCAAAAAGAGCATCAATCCCAATGTTCAGCGCTCCCATGGAGAAGCCACTATGAACCACCAATTAATATCGAGGCTAAAAAGATTGGGAACTGCGCGGCCCTCGGCGTTCTCCGCGGCCCTGCTTTTCACGATCGCGACCTCCCAAGCCGCCTATGGTCAGGTCAACCTGGCCTCTGTACCTTTGTTTTTGAAAGAATCCGTCGACCCCAACCTAATGTTCATATTTGACGACTCTGGGTCCATGGGGTGGCGTTACATGCCAGATACCCTAGCCTATGACATTAATGATAACTGGTATTATTCCAGCGCTGTGAACAAAGTCTACTACAACCCGGAAGTCACCTACCTGCCCCCCTTCAAGCCTGATGGCAGCGGCCGGTATCCAAATTCGGATTATACGAACGCCCCGGTCAACGGTTTCGATCCTAATTCATACCGCGATAATTTAAGTACCTATATCCGCTTTGATTCGAATCCTCTAGAAGAAGGATTCTACATGGATCTTAAGGATACAGATCAGTGCCGGGCAAACCCAAAGGATAACGACTGCTACGATGCTGTTTTGATCAATGACGCATCGGCCGAAGTGAAACAGAATTACGCGAATTGGTTTTCGTACTACAGCACTCGCGCGAAAGCGGCAAAGTCGGGTATCACCGAGGCATTCTTCACCCTGCCAGAATTCATCAGATTGGGTTACGGCGCCATCAACGTAAACAACAACACTGTTGACGGCAAGCAAGACACTGACACGGTCATCAGCGGGGTCCGCCCCTACACCAACACTCGGCGGCAGGAATTCCTCAAATGGCTGCATGAGAAAACCGTCTATGGAGGTACTCCCCTGAGAACCGCACTGGAAGATACTGGCGAGTACTACTCGAGATCTGACAACGAAGGTCCTTGGGGAGCAAATCCCGGCACCAATGATACGACCGACCATCTCGAGTGCAGGCAAAGCTTTGCCATTCTTATGACAGACGGTATCTGGAACGGCACTAACCCGGATGTTGGCCACATTGACAACACCGCCGGCCCGTCATATACGAATCCGGATCCTGATGGCGAGGACTTCTCCTATCAACCCGGATCTCCATTCTCAGACACCCATTCAAACACACTCGCAGATGTGGCCATGAAATACTGGAAGAACGATCTTCGTAGCGACCTCGACAACGAGGTGCCACCGAGCAGTGTCGATCCTGCCTTCTGGCAGCACATGGTAACGTTTACCGTCGGTCTTGGGGTTGCTGGTGAGATTTCTGAGGCAGAGGCAACAGCCGCCATTGAGTCCGGCGCCACAATCAACTGGCCCGAGCCTGCTCGCAATCGAGGCTCCGAGAATGTCGATGATCTACTGCATGCTGCAATCAACGGCCGGGGAGGCTTTGCCAGCGCAGCCGACCCGGAAACCTTTACTTCTGCAATTCAGGAGTTTCTCGGTGATGCTGTTGCCCGGGCCCAGACCTCCGCCGCGGCAGCGGCGGTTAGCTCTGCGGTACTCCGAACAGAGTCAGTCGGATATTTCGCGGGTTTCCGCAGCGAAGACTGGTCCGGCACACTGTCAGCGTTCAATTTCGACCAAGGAACCCAGATCTGGGACGCTGAGACTATTCTTGCCAGCACCGATCCCGGCAGTCGGACTCTGGTTACCTACAACGGTACGTCAGGCGTTGAACTGGCATTTGAAAACAGCGGCTCATTATCGAATCTTTCCAGTGCTCAGGAGGCTGCACTGAACGCGGACCCGACACTGGCATCGGTGCAGGACGGACTTGGACATCAGCGCCTGGCGTGGCTTCATGGCGATACCAACGCCAACAATGCTTTCCGTTCAAGGGATACCATCGACGAGTCAGGCGCAACCGTCACCCGGCTACTCGGCGATATCATCAACGCCAACCCTCAGTTTGTCGGGAATCCTAACTTCGGGTTCGCCCGCCTTCCAGGCGACGAGGGCAAAAGTTATGGAGCATTCCGGTCCACTACTACCTATCAGAATCGAATTGATACGGTGTACGTGCCTGCCAACGACGGCATTCTGCACGCATTCAACAGCGAAAATGGCAGCGAGCTGTTCGGCTACGTGCCTGGAGAATTGTTACTGCCAAGCGGCACTGACACGCACGCACGCATCTCCGAGCTGATGCTTTCTGATTACACCCATAAGTATTTCATGGATGGCACCCCCAGAGTGCAGGACGCCTACATTGATAAAGACGGTGATGGCGACAAAGAATGGAGAACGGTTTTAGTCGGCGCTATGGGGCTAGGTGGAAAAACGGTGTTTGCTCTTGATGTAACAGATCCGGGCTCTTTTTCACCAGCAGACGATGTGCTTTGGGAATTTACACACGCAAACCTAGGCTACGGCGTTACCGATCCACAAATAGCAAGGCTTGAAAATGGTTACTGGGTTGCGATTTTTGGAAACGGATACAACGGAACCAGTGACCAATCCAGCCTCTTTGTTGTCGATCTGGAAAACGGCACGCTGGTTGACGAGCTTGAAACCGGCGTGGGTAGCGCAATCAGCCCCAACGGGCTGGCTGCGCCCGTGGTTACTAGTTTCCCGGAAACCGACGCCGTCACCCGATATGCCTATGGCGGCGATCTACTTGGGAATGTGTGGCGATTCGACCTCACCGGTACAAACACCAACAAATGGTCTGCTAGCCGGTTATTTACCGCTGCGGACAGCATTGGCACCGCTCAACCGATCACGGTGGCGCCAAGGGTCGCGGTGAACCCTTCGAATGCCGACGAACTGGTTCTGGCGTTCGGAACGGGCAGCTTTATCCAGAATGGCGATGAAGGCAACTTCAGTGTTCAAAGCCTGTACGCGATTCAGGATGACCTTTCTCAAAGCAACCTCACCCGTTCAGATCTGCTTAAGCAGACCATAACCAATCAGGAAACTGTGACGGTAGACCGGGCCTCAGGCAATGGAACAAATACCTTTACTGTTCGTGAGACCTCAGAAAATAACTTGACATCCGAGAGTGGCTGGTTCCTGGATCTGGTTTATGATGACGACCTGACCGGTGAGCGGGTTATCAGCAGGGCAACTTTCCCTTTCGGCGTCAACCCTGACAGAGTGAGGTTCACAACCGTCATCCCGGATGATAACCCGTGTTCAAGTGGCAGAACCGGATTCATCATGGATTTGAAATTGAGCTCCGGAGAGCCATCCGATACTCCAGTTTTTGACCTAAACAGTGACGGCATATTCAATGCCGGAGATATTGTAGTTGACTATGCTCCCAGCGGCATCCAGCAAGGTTATGGTGGTGAAAACAGAACAATCGCAAACAGTAGCGGCGACAGCGAAGTTCTACTTCCGGGACAGAACCCCAACCAAATCAATCCAGAAGATCCATGCAAGGATGCTCTATGCGCTCGGTCATTGGGTTCAAACATAGGCCGACAGACCTGGGAGCAGCTCCGCTAAAGAGTTGTGACCCGATCTGATCAATAGTGAACTAACGGACAGGTGTAATAATGATAAACCAAAACTTGCTTATCACTGTGCGGCCTCTGACATTGATGACTTTTATGCTAGCACTGTCACTGCCACCCTACTTTGCGATGGCGGAAGAAATGCCTGGGTCGGAGCAACACCCGATTACGCAAGGCAGAATTGAGAGGGGTGCGCTGAACTCCGTAGCGCCAGAGCAATCATTGTTGATCATTGATGACAGATCATATGTCTTGGATCGTGTCATTCAGTTTAACGGAGCCGTCTGGTCAAGGGAGCAAGTGATCAATCGGCTTGAGCCCGGAGATCGGGTCGAGTTCGTGGCGGGGCCAGTGATAGATTCCAGCCGCGGCGCCAGGCAGATAAAGTCTCTCAGGGTAATCAATTAATAATCCGGAGATCAGAGTCTCCCGAAACTTCCAAACAAACGAGTGATGACATTTTGATGATCAAATCCCAATACATGACTCCAGAGATGAACCGCTCTGCCGGCTTCACCCTGATAGAGCTGATGATCACAATTACGATCATAGGAATCATTGCCGCCATTGCCTTCCCTTCCTACCAGAACCAAGTGGAGCAGACCAGAAGAACAACAGCCCAGGCAGACCTCATGGAACTCGCTCAGTGGATGGAGCGTCGTTATTCCAACGGGTTTGATTATCGCGAAGCTGGCAACAACCCGACTCTCCCCTTTGACCAATCACCCCGGAACGGTACTGCCTTCTACAACATCAGTTTCTCAGGTAACGTGGCCAGAGATACCTTCACACTTCAAGCTGTACCGACGGGTGGCCAGACCGGAGATGACTGTGGAACATTGACGTTGGACGAACAGGGTAATCGGGGCGCCGCCCAAACCGATTGCTGGTAATTGCCAGCCATCCAGTAAATTTTCAGCTTACGTCGACCGCCTCGATGCGCAGCTCGCGGGGCATGGAGAAGACGATGTTCTCTTCCCTCCCGGAGACTTCTTCCGGCTCTTCGCCGCCCAGTTCTTTCAAGCGATTGATCACTTCAGCCACCAGTACTTCCGGGGCGGAGGCACCTGCGGTGACGCCAATGGCAAACTTGTCCTCAAGCCACTGCGGGTCAATTTGCGAGGCTTCGTCAATCAGGTAGGCTGGCGTGCCCATGCGCTCGGCCAGTTCCCGCAGACGGTTGGAGTTGGAGCTGTTGGGAGAGCCCACCACCAGCATCAGGTCGCAGTCGTTGGCCAGTTGCTTCACCGCGTCCTGGCGGTTCTGGGTGGCGTAGCAGATGTCGTCCTTGCGCGGACCTTCAATCTCGGTGAACTTGGCGCGCAGGGCGTCGATCACCCGGGCGGTGTCGTCCATGGAGAGGGTGGTCTGAGTCACAAACGAGAGGCGAGCCGGGTCGTTCACTTCCAGGTTGGCCACGTCTTCCTCGTTTTCCACCAGGTAGATGGCGCCGCCGTTACTGGCATCGTACTGGCCCATGGTGCCTTCCACTTCCGGGTGGCCTTCGTGGCCGATCAGGATGCATTCACGGCCATCGCGGCTGTAGCGCATGACTTCCATGTGCACTTTGGTAACCAGCGGGCAGGTGGCGTCGAAGACTTTCAGGCCCCGGCGCTCGGCTTCTTTCTGAACCGCCTGGGAGACGCCGTGGGCGCTGAAGATCACGAGGGTGTCGTCCGGCACTTCGTGCAATTCGTCCACGAACACGGCACCCCGGTTGCGCAGGTTGTCGACCACGAATTTGTTATGAACCACTTCGTGACGAACGTAGATGGGCGCCCCGAACACGTCCAGCGCACGGTTCACGATTTCAATGGCGCGGTCTACGCCGGCGCAGAAGCCCCGGGGGTTTGCCAGTCTGATTTGCATTTTGATGCCTTTGGGGTTTGTCGCCCGCGGGCTGCGAGGAGGCGCTGTCCGAGACACGCTGTGAATACATCCCTGTACGCTTGACTGCAGCATCCATGCTGCAGACAGTCCCGGACAGCGCCTCCCCGCATCCCACTAACTTTAGAGTGGCCAGCAAGAGCGGATAAGACTTCAGCCCTTAGTGCGTCGGCCCTGCCGGTTCCACGTCCAGAATTTCCACTTCAAATTCCAGTGTACGCCCTGCCAGCGGATGGTTGAAGTCCACGTCCACTTCGTCACCTTCCACGCGGCTGATTACGCCGGGCAGTTCCTGTTGGCGGGCGTCTGCGAAGGACACCACTACGCCCGGCTCCAGCACCATGTCAGCGCTGAACTCGTGGCGTTTGAAGCTCTGCACGTTGCTGGGGTTGTGCTGGCCAAAGCCTTTTTCCGGGCTCACTTCGTAGGCGGCGTGGTCGCCGGCCTTCATACCCATGATCAGGGCTTCGAAGTTTTCCGGCAGGTTCTCATCGCCAATTTCCAGGGTGGCCGGTTCTTTATCAAACGTGGTATCCACTACTTCACCATCCTTAATCTTCAGGGCGAAGTTCAGTTTTACGCGGGTACCTTTATCTACGGCTAAATCTTTCATGAGTGTGTATCACTCCTTCAGGCATCGCCGCCGTCGGCGGGTTTGCGGAATAAGTCGAGTATCATCATGGCCGCGCCAATGGTGATGGCGGTGTCGGCCAGGTTAAAGGCGGGGAAATGCCAGTCCTGCCAGTAGAAGTGCAGGAAATCCACCACGTAACCGTGCACCACCCGGTCATAGACATTGCCCAGGGCGCCGCCAAGAATCAGTACGATGGCGATGGCGGTCCAGGTTTCATTGGCTTTGAGCTTTCGCAGCCAGGTCACCAGCACCACGCTGACAATCAATGCCAACGCCACGAAGAACCAGCGTTGCCAGCCCTCGGCATTGGCCAGGAAGCTGAAGGCTGCGCCGGTGTTGTGCAACAGCGTCAGGTTGAAGCTGGGCAGCACCGGCACCGGATCGGCATAGGTCAGCATGGCGCTGGCCAGCGCCTTGGTGCCGAGATCAACCGCGATCACCAAAACCGCCAGCCACAGCCATTTCAGCTTGCTACCCGCCTTGCCTTCAGTCATCACTACGCCTGTCAGCCCGTTCATCAGGCATAGGCGCGGGTTTCACCCGGGCCTTCCACGTTGGTCACGCAGCGGCCGCACAGATCGTCGTACTGCTCGTTCTGGCCGACGTCTTCACGGTGATGCCAGCAGCGCTCGCACTTCGGGTTGGCAGATGGCGTTACTTTCACCAGCAACCCTTCCACACCAGCTTGTTCGGCTCCGTCAGCCTCACTTACCGGCTTCACGGTAGCCTCGGACGTGATCAGCACGAAACGCAGCTCGTCACCGAGATGTTTAAGCCGTTCAGCCAATTCACCTTCGCAGTAAAGCTCCACTTCTGCAGTCAGGGAGCCTTTGATCTCACCCCGGCCACGGGCATCTTCCAGGCATTTGTTGACGGCTTCTTTTACCGCAAAAATGTCGGCCCAGTAGTCACGGCCCAGTTCGGAATCCGCCGGCAGTTCGGTAAGGCCTTCGTACCAGGTTTCATAGAACACGGTGTCGCCGCGCTCGCCCGGCAGGTGCTGCCAGATCTCGTCAGCGGTAAAGCTCAGGATCGGCGCAATCCAGCGCACCAGAGCTTCGGCGACATGATAGAGCGCGGTCTGGGCAGAGCGCCGCGCCAGGCTGTCCGCCTGGGTGGTGTACTGGCGATCCTTGATGATGTCCAGGTAGAAGCCACCCAGGGTGGATTCACAGAAGTTGTATACCTTGTGATAAATCCGCAGGAAGGCGTAGTTGCCGAAGTCCTCGTGGATTTCTTTCTGCAATTGCAGCGCCTTGTCCACCATCCAGCGGTCCAGGGCGATCATGTCTTCCGGGGCCACCATGTGTTGGGCCGGGTCGAAGCCGCTCAGGTTGCTCAGCAGGAAGCGCGAGGTGTTGCGAATCCGGCGATAGCCGTCCGCCGTCTGCTTCAGGATGCCCTTGGATACGGTCATCTCGCCGCTGTAGTCAGTGGCGGCCACCCACAGGCGCAGGATGTCGGCACCCAGTTCGTTCATGACTTCCTGGGGCGCAATCACGTTGCCCCTGGATTTGGACATCTTGTGGCCCTGGCCATCCACGGTGAAACCGTGGGTCAGTACCTGCTTGTACGGCGCCACGCCGTTGATGGCGATGGACGTCTTCAGGGACGACTGGAACCAGCCCCGATGCTGGTCCGAGCCTTCCAGATACAGGTCCGCCGGGAACTGGCCCAGCTCTTCACGAACCCGCAATACCGAGTCGTGGGTCACGCCGGAATCGAACCAGACATCCAGTGTGTCGGTCACTTTTTCATAGTCGTCAGCGTCCGCGCCCAGCAGCTCGCCCTGATCCAGTTCGTACCAGGCGTCAATGCCGTCGGTTTCGATCACATCGGCGACTTTCTGGATCAGTTCCTTGGTGTTCGGGTGCAGATCCTGGGTTTCCTTGTGCACGAACAGGGTGATGGGCACGCCCCAGGTACGCTGGCGCGAGACACACCAATCCGGGCTCTGCTCGAACATCGCTTCAATGCGGTTCTGGCCCCACGCCGGCACCCAGCGCACGCCCTTGATCGCTTCCAGGGCATCGGCACGGAGGTTGAGCTTGTCCATGCTGATGAACCACTGCGGCGTGGCCCGGTAGATCAGCGGGGTCTTGGTACGCCAGCAGTGCGGGTAGCTGTGGCGGAATTTTTCCGAGCGAACCAGCTTGCCTTCACGCTCAAGAGCGGCGCACACCGGCTCATCGGCCTTGTACACATGCACACCGGCAAATTCTTCGGCCGCCTCGGTATAGGTACCGTCGGCTTTCACCAGGTTCAGGGTGTCGATGCCGTATTCCTTGCCCACCTCGAAATCTTCCAGGCCGTGGTCCGGCGCGGTATGGACGGCACCGGTACCGGCATCCAGGGACACGTGCTCGCCCAGGATCAGCGGCACCTGCTTGTCGTAGATCGGGTGATGCAGCGGCTGTTTTTCCAGGGCGGCACCGGCCACGTTGGCCAGCACTTTGTAATCTTCCACACCCCAGCGTGCCATGATGCCTTGCACCATGTCGGTGGCCAGGATCAGGCGCTCCGGCCCATTGCCGGTATCCACCTGCACCAGGGAATATTCCAGATCGGCACCGATGGACACCGCCTGGTTGGCCGGGATCGTCCACGGCGTGGTGGTCCAGATCACCACGGACACATCACCTTCACCTTCGGTAGTGCCGAAGGCCTTGAGGACGTCGTCCGGATTCACGGCAGTGAAGCGCACATCAATCTGGGTGGAGGTCTTGTCCTGGTACTCCACTTCGGCCTCTGCCAGTGCGGACTGACCAACCACACTCCAGTAAACCGGCTTGTAGCCACGCACCAGGTGGCCTTTTTCAACAATCTTGCCCAGTGCCCGGACAATGCCCGCTTCTACTTTCGGGTCCATGGTCAGGTACGGCTTGTCCCACTCGCCCATCACGCCCAGGCGGATGAAGTCGGCTTTCTGACCTTCGATCTGCTTGGCGGCGTAATCGCGACAGGCCTGACGGAAGGTCTTGTAGTCCACCTTTTGGCCAGCCTTGCCGATGTCCTGCTCCACTTTGTGTTCAATGGGCAGACCGTGACAGTCCCAGCCCGGCACGTAAGGCGCATCGTAGCCCATGAAGCCACGGGATTTGACGATCATGTCCTTGATGATTTTGTTGACCGCATGCCCGATGTGAATGCTGCCGTTGGCGTAAGGAGGGCCATCGTGCAGGATGAACTTGTCGCGGCCTTCGCGCTGCTTGCGCAGGTTGCCGTACACGTCAAGATCCTGCCAGCGCTTGAGCATGTCCGGCTCGCGCTTGGCCAGGTTACCGCGCATGGGGAAGGCGGTTTCCGGCAGATTCAGGGTATGCTTGTAGTCGCTCATGTCTGTGTGCGCACTCTCTCGTTGGTCAGCGTGTTGGTCAGTCTGTCACTTCAAAAACAGCAGGGCTGATGGATCAGAATCCGTCTTCACCGGCCGGCAATGGGTTTTCTGCCAGCCAGCGCCGGGCCTGCTCGAAATCCCGGGCTATCTGTTGCTTCAACTCATCAATCGAGTCGAACTTTACTTCGTCCCGCAAACCGTGGCGGAACACCACTTCCAGATGCTGGCCGTAAAGTGTGCCAGCAAAGTCAAACAGGTGCACTTCCAGTGACGGCCGCTTGCCATCCACGGTGGGCCGGAGCCCGATGTTGGCGGCACCGTCGTACCATTCACCGGCATCGGTCCTGGCCCGCACCACATAAACGCCCTGCAGCGCAGGCATCTGGTGCAACAGGATATTTGCGGTCGGGGCACCGATGGTGCGCCCCAACTGCCGGCCGTACACCACCCGGCCATGGATACGGTAACGATGCCCCAGCAGAACCTCGGCCTGCTCCAGGCCATTCACGTTCAGCAGGTTGCGAACCCGGGTGCTGCTCACCCGTTCGCCATCCACCATCACGGTGTGGGTGTTCTCCACCGTGAAACCACGTTCGTCACCAACCTGCTCCAGCAAGTTGAAGTCACCGGCGCGATCACATCCGAAACGGAAGTCGTCACCCACCACCAGGTGGTGCACGCCCAGCCCCCGAATCAGGATTTCTTCGATGAAGTCCATGGCAGAGTAACTGCGAAAGCGTTCGTTAAACTGAATGCACAAAACCACATCCACGCCTTCGGCCAACAAGGCCTCGAATTTCTGCCGGAAGGGCATCAGCCGGGGCGGTGCCTCCTCTCCTTGGAAGAACTCACGTGGCTGGGGCTCGAAGATAACGACCACCGACGGCACGTTCAGTTCCGCTGCCTTATCGCGGACCTGGTCAATGATGGTCTTGTGTCCGAGGTGAACGCCATCAAAATTGCCGATGGTTGCCACACAGCCACGGGCCAGCGGCGACCGCGGGTTACCCGCAAGCCCCTGCAGATTGGTCAGGCCTCGAATCAGACGCATGTACGACGAACCTTCACTTGCCGGCTGATGGCTTTGGGCGCTTGTGCCCGGAGGCAAAGCACTGGTGAGAAAACGCGCGATTATACCTCAGGAGCCGGGTGTGTAGAAATCACCCGCTTACAATGGCTGTCGGAAATGTCGCACCCTGACGCCAACCGTCGCCAGCACGACAAAGTAGGCCACCACCCCGGCCACCACAATCACCGACATATCCAGCGCACGTTGGACGCCGCCCGCCGCGAACCACTCGGCGGCCGGAACATTCAGCCAGAGGATGACGGCCGCCAGCACAGCATTGGCGAAGGCCAGTTGAAGCAAAAACTTTGGCCAGCCCGGCTGACTCTTCCAGGCCCCTTCCCTGCGCAGGCCGCGCCATAGCAGGAAGCCGTTCAGCCAGGCGGACAGCGCGGTCGCCAACGCCAGCCCGGCATGGGCCAGCGGCACAATCAGGGCAAGGTTGAACGCCATGTTGGCCACCATGGCGATCACACCAATTTTGACCGGCGTTCTTGTATCCTCCCGGGCAAAGAAACCGGGGGCCAGCACCTTGATCAGCATAAAGGCCAGCAGGCCCGCCGAATAGGCGCGCAGGCTCTGAGCCGACATCACCACATCCCGGTCGGTCACCTCCCCGTAGTGGAACAGGGTGGCAATCAGGGGCTCGGCCAGCAGAACCAGCGCCAACGCCGCCGGCACACCGATCAGCAGCACCGCCCGGACCGCCCAATCCAGGGTGGCGGCAAACTGCTCCGCCGAGGCCGCCGCGTGCTTGCGGGACAGACTGGGCAGGATCACGGTGCCAATGGCGATGCCGAAAACACCCAGTGGCAATTCCGACAGACGGTCGGAATAGTACAGCCAGGACACACTGCCGGTCTGCAGGAAAGACGCCAGCACGGTATCCAGCAGCAGGTTGATCTGGCTGACCGAAACACCAAACAGGGCCGGTGCCATCAACTTCAATATACGACTGACCCCTTCGTGGCGATAATCCACCCGGGGCCTCGGCATCAGCCCCAGGCGCATCAGGAACGGCAACTGGAAAAACAGCTGCAGGGCACCGGCAATGAACACGCCCCAGGCCAGCGCCATCACCGGCTCCTGCATGACCGGCGTGAGGAACACCGCTGCGGCGATCATGGCCAGGTTCAGCAGCACCGGCGTGAAGGCCGGAACCGCGAAACGGTCATAACTGTTCAGGATACCGCCAGCGAAGGCCGTCAGAGAGATCAGCAACAGATACGGAAAGGTGATGCGCAGCATGTCGCTGGCGAGACCAAATTTCACCTCATCATCCAGAAAGCCGGGCGCAAAAATCGCTGTCAGCACCGGTGAGCCGAGCATCGCCACCAATGTGACCGCCAGCAACACCAGCCCCAGCGAGCCGGCAACGGCATCCACCAGCCGCTTTACTTCGGAAATATCCTGTTTTTCCCGATAAGAGGACAATACCGGCACAAACGCCTGGGAAAAGGCCCCCTCCGCGAACAGGCGCCGCAAAAAGTTGGGAATCTTAAAGGCAACAAAGAAGGCATCGGCACCAGCCCCGGCCCCAAAATAGCGGGCAATGACCATGTCCCGCACCAGCCCCAGCACCCGGGAGAGCATGGTCATCGAACCCACGACGCTGGAAGAGCGCAGCAACCCCGGCGCTTTTGCCGGCGATGGCTTCACCGGTTTTTGATCTCCAGACTCGGAGGGGGATGGTGGCTGAAGTTCAGATGACATGCATTCAGGTCCGGAAATCAGGGTTAATGCCGGGCGGCATTTCGGTAATCCACATAACAGCGCGTATCCTTGGGTAAAAGCGCTGTTTTAAAGGTTGCAGGAGTGTACCACAAGCCTCCCTGGCACTGGCATCCACCGCCCACGGATCTTGACATCTCAGCCATTCAGCGGCATAGTTCCGCGTCATTTATATCGACGCGCTGTTTTTGGCGCGCCCGCGATCTAAACAGTTTCAGTATTTCTAGCAACGAATTTCAGGAGTTTTACGGTGGCAAATACCCCGCAAGCCAAAAAGCGCGCTCGTCAGAACGAGGTTAACCGCAAGCACAACGCCAGCCTGCGTTCCATGGCCCGCACTTACATCAAGAAGGTCGAAGCCAAAATCAACGCTGGCAACGCCGAAGAAGCCAAGGCTGCTCTGAAAGAAGCCCAGCCGATCATGGACAGCATGGTCAACAAAGGCATCTTCGCCAAGAACAAGGTTGCTCGCACCAAGAGCCGCCTGAACACTCGGATCAAGGCCCTGTAAGGCACCGATTCGAGGTACAAAAAAACCGGCTTTCGAGCCGGTTTTTTTGTGTCTGGAGATCAGTTGACAACAATCATCGCCATCACACAATCACCAGATTATCCCGGTGAATCATTTCCTCATCGGAGACATACCCCAACACTTCAGTAATCCGGTCACTGGAATGACCAATAATGGCCCGGGCCTCACCAGCATCATAGTTCACCAGCCCGCGCGCCACTTCACGGCCATTCTCATCCACACACGAGACCATCTCGCCCCGGCGAAACTGGCCAGCCACCATCTTCACACCCACCGGCAACAGACTGCGCCCACTCAGGCACACGCCTTTCACAGCACCGGCATCCAGGGTGAGCCGACCCCGGGTTTGCAGGTGACCGGCAATCCACTGTTTGCGGGCGGCTACCCGACCCTGCTCAGGCAACAACAGGGTGCCAATAACATCCCCTTGGCGAAGACGGGCAATCACATGCTCAATACGACCACCTGCAATCACCGTGAAAGCGCCCGACCGGGCCGCCAGGCGTGAGGCCCGCAACTTGGTCACCATCCCCCCACGCCCCAGGGCACCGGCGCCACCGCCCGCCATAACGTCTAGGGCAGGATCACTGGCGCGACTTTCAGTGACCAGCGTGGCATCGGAATGCTTGCGCGGATCTTTATTGAACAACCCCACCTGATCGGTAAGGATGATTAACCCGTCCGCATCCACGAGGTTGGTCACCAGAGCACCCAGGGTGTCGTTATCGCCAAAGCGGATTTCGTCGGTCACCACGGTGTCGTTTTCGTTAACGATGGGGATAACCCCCACGTCCAATAGCGCGCGAAGCGTACTGCGGCCATTTAGGTAGCGCTTACGATCAGAAAGGTCGTCGTGGGTCAGCAGGATCTGCGCGGTGTGAATATCATGGCGCTTGAACTGGGCCTCCCAGGTCTGCACCAGACCCATCTGCCCCACAGCGGCAGCAGCCTGCAATTCGTGCAACTGGTCGGGGCGCGTGTGCCAGCCCAGCCGACTCATGCCTACTGCCACGGCACCGGAGGAGACGATGACAATCTCCACGCCGTCTTCCACCAGCTCGGCAATCTGATCCACCCACAGACCCAGAGCGGCCTCATCCAGCCCCTTGCCGTCATTGGTCAGCAAGGCGCTTCCGATTTTGATCACCAGGCGGCGGGCCTGACGCAACTGGGCTCGTTCAGTCATGGTGTTGCCAAGATCTCCGGAGTTGGTCCGTGTTAGTAAGGGGCGTAGACCACTTCCACGCCGTCATCGTCATCATCGTCGTCGAAGTCGTCATCGTCATTCTGGCGAGCTTCCCGACGGGCCTGCTTTTCAGCCTCGATGCGGGCACGCGCCTCTTCGTCCATCCGGCGGCGACGTTCGGCCTCCTGCTCGGCCACTTCCGGATTCTCTTTTTCCTGCTCAGCCTGTTCTTCAATCCAGCGCATAATCGCCTGCACCAGCGGCTTGGTGCCCTCACCGGTCAATGCAGAAATCCAGAATACCGGGCCGTCCCAGCCAAGCTCGTCCACAATCGCCTGACAGTGGGCCTCGCGGTCCTGCTCGGCGATCATGTCCACTTTGTTCAGCACCAGCCAACGGGGGCGGCTGGCCAGGGTCTCGCTGAATTTTTCCAGCTCATTGGCAATCGTGCGCACGGATTCGGCCGGCGAGCTGCCGTCGTAGGGTGCCACATCCACCAGATGTAGCAGCAGACGGGTGCGCACCAGGTGCTTGAGGAAACGAATACCCAGGCCGGCACCTTCAGCGGCACCTTCAATCAGGCCGGGAATATCAGCAATCACAAAACTCTGGTGGGCCTGCACGCTGACCACACCCAGATTCGGCACCAGGGTGGTGAACGGGTAATTGGCCACCTTCGGCTTGGCCGCCGACACGGAGCGGATAAAGGTGGACTTGCCCGCATTGGGCAACCCCAGCAGTCCGACATCTGCCAATACCTTCAATTCCAGGCGCAGATTGCGCAGCTCACCTTCACTACCCTTGGTGGTCTGGCGCGGCGCACGATTTACCGACGACTTGAAGCGGGTGTTGCCCAGGCCATGGAAACCACCCTGGGCTACCTTCAGGCGCTGGCCCTCGTGGGTCAGGTCGCCAAGCACTTCATGGGTATCCATATCCACCACGGTGGTGCCCACCGGCACCGGCAGGACCAGGTCATCGGCCTTGTTACCAGTGCAGTTACGACCGGCACCCGGCTCACCGTTCTGGGCCTTGTGTTTACGCTGAAAGCGGTAATCGATCAACGTGTTCAGTGACCCATCCGCTTCCAGATAGACAGAGCCGCCATCACCGCCGTCACCGCCGTCGGGGCCGCCCTTGGGGACGTATTTTTCACGCCGGAAACTCAGGCAGCCGTGGCCGCCCTTGCCGGCTTCGACAATAATGGTGGCTTCATCTACAAATTTCATGATCAACCCTTTGCGCAACGCGCATAAACTAAAAAGCCCCGCAGCCTCTGGGAAGCTTTGCGGGGCTCCGGGCGTTTCCAATCTCCTGACTATATCAGGATCAGGATTTCAGAAACGCCCAAGGTTCGAAGAACCGGATCGCCGCTGCTTACGCAGCCGGAACGATGCTTACGAACTTACGGTTCTGCGGGCCTTTGGTTTCGAACTTCACCTGGCCGTTTGATTTCGCAAACAGGGTGTGGTCCTTACCAATGCCAACGTTGGAACCTGCGTGGAAACGGGTGCCACGCTGACGAATGATGATGCTGCCTGCAGAAACAGTCTCACCGCCAAAACGCTTCACACCAAGTCGTTTCGACTCGGAATCGCGACCGTTACGGGTACTACCTGCTGCCTTTTTATGAGCCATTACCAGCCTCCTTATCTAGGGGGTAATATCAGGGATTAACCCTGGATACCCGTGATCTTAACTTCAGTGAACCACTGACGGTGGCCCTGACGCTTCATGGAATGCTTACGACGACGGAACTTGATGATCTGAACCTTGTCGTGACGACCGTGGTTAACCACCTCAGCAGTTACCTTGGCGCCTTCAACGGCCGGAGCGCCAACTTTCACGTCGTCGCCATTGGCTACCAGCAGAACACGGTCAAACTCAACGGTGCCGCCGGTTTCAACTTCCAGCTTTTCCAGCTTCAGAGTTTCGCCTTCTTTTACACGGTGCTGCTTACCACCGCTAACAATTACTGCGTACATTCAATAGTCTCCGCGATTGACCCATCCCTGCTCTTATCCACCTGGTTCTAAGGGAAGCGCTCTGGCAACCCTATAGCAGGGAGCGCAGGTTGGGATGAGTTGGGCGCGTGATTGTACGAGAACCGGCCCCGCAATACAAGCCAACGACCGGCTCAAGTTGACAGTGTAGGCAGCAATACCTAGCATTGCCGCGACCTGCCCAAAAACTCAACGAAACCACCAGCAAGGGATCCACAAGCCCGATGACAACCGAGCGCATCTACGACACCGTGGCGGACGACTTCAGCCGCGTGAACGACCTGATTATCCAGAGACTTGCTTCCGATGTTCCGCTGGTGGAAAAGATCGCTCAATACATTATTGAAAGCGGCGGCAAACGCCTGCGGCCGCTGTTGGTGTTGCTGTCCAGCCAGGCCGCCGGCTACCGGGCGAACGATCACCTGAAACTGGCGGCAGTGATTGAGTTCCTGCACACCGCCACCCTGCTGCACGACGATGTGGTGGACACCTCGGACATGCGCCGCGGCCGCAGCACGGCCAACGCCAAGTGGGGCAACGCGCCCAGCGTGCTGGTTGGTGATTTCCTTTATGCCCGGGCCTTTGAAATGATGGTGGAGCTCGAAAGCCTGCCGATCATGAACGTGCTGTCCCGTGCCACGGCGGTGATCGCCGAGGGCGAGGTGATGCAGTTGATGAACGTGAAAAACCCGGACCTCAGCGAAGAACAGTACATGCAGGTCATCCACAACAAGACCGCTATGCTGTTCGAGGCCGCTTCCCACACCGGCGCCCAGCTGGCCGGGGCGTCCGGGGAACAGGAAGTGGCTCTGCGGGATTACGGCAAGCACCTGGGCATGGCATTTCAGTTGGTGGACGATGTGCTGGATTACCAGGGCGATGCCGAAACCATGGGCAAGAATGTGGGTGATGACCTGGCGGAGGGCAAGACCACCCTGCCGCTGATCCAGGCCATGGCCACCGGCACGGACGAAGAACGCCAGTTGATCCGCCAGGCGATCCGCAAAGGCGGGCTGGACGATCTGCCGAAGGTACTGGAAACGGTTCGCCAGTCCGGTGCCATCGAATACACCATGGATAAGGCCAAGGAGCAGGCGCGAATTGCGCGGGACCTGCTCACCTGCCTGCCGGAGTCCGCTCACCGCGAGGCGCTGGAGCTGCTTACCGAGGTGGCTGTGGCGCGGGTGAGCTAACCTGTCCGCACGTGAGCGGGGAAGCGCTTCCCAAAACACGCTGTAAATACGTCCCTGTACGCTCGTCCTCCGCCATCCATGGCTCCGTACGGTTTTGGAAAGCGCTTCCCCGCTCACATGCTAGCTTCTCAGTATCCTCAACCCAGCTTTTCGCGCCCATGCGGCGCACTTAAATCCAGCTCCGGCCCCACCGGTACAATTTGCGTCGGATTGATAGTGCGCTGACTCACGTAGTAATGGCGCTTAATCTGGTCGATATCCACCGTTTCCGCCACACCCAGCACCTGATACAGCTCCCGCAGGTAACCCGACAGGTTCGGATAATCCCGGATCTGCTGCCGATTGCATTTGAAATGGCTGTAATACACCGCATCAAAACGAACCAGTGTGGTAAACAGCCGCCAGTCCGCTTCGGTTAGCTGACCGCCTGCCAGATAACGCTGTTGCGCCAGAATACCTTCCAGCCAGTCCAGTGACTCGAACAGCGCGGTATAGGCCTGCTCATACTTGTCCTGGGCGGTGGCAAAGCCGGCCTTGTAGACTCCGTTATTCACGGCGTTGTACACCCGGTCATTTACGGCATCAATCGATTCTCGCAGGGACTCGGGGTACAGATCCAGATCCGCGTTTACGCCCTCCAGGTCGTCAAAAGCACGGTTGAACATACGAATGATCTCGGCCGACTCATTGCTGACAATGGTTTCCTGGCGCTTATCCCACAGCACCGGAACCGTCACCCGGCCGGTATAGTCCGGCTTGGCCCGCGTGTAGATCTGACGCAGAAAGGAAGAGCCGAAGAGATGGTCTTCATGCCCCGACCCTTCGGCACGAAACTCCCAGCCGTTCTCCAGCATATCCGGGTGCACCACCGATACGGAAATATGAGATTCCAGACCCTTGAGCTTGCGAAAAATCAGGGTGCGGTGAGCCCAGGGGCAGGCCATGGACACGTACAGATGATAACGCCCGCTCTCGGCGGCGAAACCACCGTCGCCGGACGGCCCGGGCTGGCCATCAACGGTCACCCAATTGCGGAAACCGGCTTCCTCGCGTTCGAACTTGCCGCCAGTCTTATCCGTGTCGTACCACTGGTCTACCCACTTGCCATCAACCAACAACCCCATAACTGACTCCTCTTTAGCCACGAAATCCCCGAAAGAACACGAAAATAAAAGACATGAAATCTTTTTCTTTTCGAAGTAAATCTTTGTTCGTGTTCTTTCGGGGATTTCGTGGCAAATAAATTTCTTATCTAAGGACAGCCTACCCCCTCCCCTGCTAGGCTCATAGCAAGCATTTCTGGCAGACCTTTTCAGATTATTTGAACATGCATACAGCCATTACCATCGACGCACTCAAGGTGCTGGACGCCATTGACCGAAAAGGCAGCTTCGCCGGGGCCGCAGCCGAGCTGTTCCGGGTACCTTCAGCCATCAGTTATACCGTCCAGAAACTGGAAGAAGACCTGGATATCCAGGTATATGACCGATCCGGCCACAAGGCCGCACTCACCCCGGCCGGGCGTTACCTTCTGGAGGAAGGCCGGACCTTGCTGGAGGCGGCGGAGAACCTGGCCCACACTACCCGCCAGGTGGCCCAGGGCTGGGAGACACGACTGCGCATTGGCTTCAACTCATTGATACCGGCCGATTGCCTGTTTCCGGCCGTTGAAGAATTTCACCAACTGGGCGTGCCGGTGGATGTCCAACTGGTCGAAGAGGTGTTTGCGGGCACCTGGGATGCGCTACAGAGCCGGCGGGTCGATATGATTGTGGCTGCGGACCAGATCAGTAAGCCTGCCGGAGCCTTCACCACCAAACCCTTGGGGGAAGTGTCGTTCGTGTTCGCGGTCGCGGCGAATCACCCGCTTGCCAGCGCCACCAAACCTTTGCCTGAAGCCGAAATTGCCCAATATCCAGCCGCAGTGGCCGCCGACACCTCCCGCTCGTTGCCACCCGGCAACGCCGGCATCTTCCGGCGCCAACGTACCCTCACGGTCAGTAATATTGATCAGAAGATTGCCGCACAGGAAGCGGGCCTGGGCGTCGGTTGGCTGCCCCTGGGAAGGATTCATAAGCAGCTGGCCCAAGGCACACTGGTGGCTAAAGAGGTGGTGGAATCCCGCGCACCCATCGGTGTGCATCTGGCCCGGCACAGCGACGATAGAGGCAAGGCGTTGATGTGGTTCTGGGAACGGCTCAGTAACGACGCGCCACTTCAAAACTGGCTGAAAGGCACTGGCCAGTCGTAAAAAAGCCGGGCACTTGGCCCGGCTGATGGCGTTTCCTCGCTAGCGCTTATTCAAATGCCCAGCGCAGGAAAGCACGCTTTTCCTCTTCCGTGGCATCCGCCCAGATAGACTTCAGCTGATCCAGCGTGGTGCCGGCCGGAGCGCCATTGTCACCAGAAGCCTGAGGAATGGGCGTACGGGCCGTGCGGAAAATGGACTGACCATCCCAGTTTGTGGAGCTGGCCACATTCTGGCCATCCGCTGTCACGATATCGGCCGAGAAGCTATCCACCATGGATTCCGCTTCGCGGCGATTGGATGGCTCTTCGTAGACAAACTGATAGGTGGTGCCGGCTTCCGCGTCAAAACGAACCACCTGGGGCTCACTTTCAATGGTATGTACCTTGGACTCACCATTCTCCACTACACCGGACTTGGCCCAGATGGTTTTGTAGGTGAACACCACCTCATTCTTGCCCGGCAGCAGCCCATAGTCGAGGGCCAGGTCGTCAATCAGGTAAGTGGTCATGTTCTGGCCATTCACGCTCTTGACCTGAATGGCGCCAGGAGCTTTCAGTACCGCAGGGTTGGCCGCTTCCTGCGGACTACCTTCCCAGGTATTGATGCGCGCGGCGGACGAAGCACAGCCCACCAGGACGACGCTCATCATCAGGACAGCGAATTTGAACAATCTGGAAACGTGACACATACTCTTTAAGCTCCTATTAAAAGAAAAACACTACTAAAAACAAAACCGGCTCGGTTCCACCCACTCGCAATGCTGCCCCGAAGAGTAAACCAAAACGGGCACAGGAGACACCATGAACACGCAACCCAGGTCTGGAGAGGATGGGCCGGTTCCTTTCCGCTGTAACCGCTTTTTCTGTGTGGGCAACAAGTGGTACTTCACCACCCGTGAAGGCTTTGACAGTGGCCCGTTCGCGTCTCGCCAACGGGCGGAGGTAGGGCTCAAGCGCTTCCTGCACGTTGTCGAAATGCTACCCGAAGAAAGACGGCTGCATTGACAACCGCCCGCCCCACTCCATCCATCCCATTCGCGATGCCCATCACGCAATGAACGGCATCAGCCAGATGTCTATACCCCAAAGGCAGGCCAGTGCCATGAAACCAGCAATGATGTCATCGAACATGATCCCCACCCCTCCGGGTAGGTGTTCGTCCAGCCAACCGATCGGCCAGGGTTTGGCAACATCGAACAATCGGAACAGCATAAACGCCATTAATACCCCATAGATGTCATCGGGGATCAGGCCGAGGGCAATCCACATGCCGGCAAACTCGTCCCAGACAATGCCGCCATGATCATGAACCTTGAGATCCCGGGCGGTCTTTCCGCATAACCAGATACCAACCAGGCAGGCCGCAAGCACTACGAGCCAGTATAAAGGCATGGGCATCCAGGCAAACAGATACCAGAAAGGGATGGCCGCCAGGCTGCCCCATGTGCCTGGAGCGCGGGAAGCGGTGCCACTACCAAAGCCGAACGCCAGAAGGTGAACCGGGTCTTTCAGAAAGCCCGGTGGCAGTATTGCCTGAGGCACCTCAGGCTCTGGGGCTGGATCATGGTCCGTCAAACTGTCCTCCCGAAATGATCAAATCCTTGAGTCTGGACGTTTTTCTGTCCCCCATCGAGACGCAGGCCAGGCGAGGCCTCTATCTGCCCTATCACCGTCAGTTCAGCCTGAACCGACCCGGGCAGCCGGGCCCATTGCTCGGGGGCAATGGTGACACACAGCTGATAATCATCACCAGCCGTCAGCGCCAGGTTCACCGCCTTATTCCCCTCCAGGTTCTGCAACGCAGCACTCATGGGCACCTTGTTCACCTGAACACGGGCCCCCACATTCGAGGCATCCAGAATATGCTGAAGATCGGCCAACAGACCATCGGAAACATCGATGGCCGCCGAGGCATAACCAACCAGTTGCTGACCCAGGGTTAGCCGAGGTTGAGGAACGTGGTATTGCTCCAATACCGCCCGTTCCATGTCCGATGGCGAAGGAGCGTCCAGAAACGCAAGGGCTGCGCCGGCATCTCCCAGGGTTCCCGAGACACAGATGAGATCACCGGAAGCAGCGCCACTCCGGCGCAGGGCCTCGCCCTCCCTCACCGTGCCGTGAACCTGGAGAGACAGCGTCAGTGGACCGCGCGTAGTGTCACCGCCCGCCAGAGTAATACCAAAAGTGGCACTGGCCTTGGCGAGCCCTTCAGCAAAGTCCGACAGCCAGTCTTCGTTCGCTTCTGGCAGGGTCAGCGCCAGGGTGAAGCACACCGGCGCCGCGCCCATGGCGGCCAGATCACTGGTGGCAACCGCCAGCGACCGCCAACCAAGGTTGAACGGGGAATAACGTTCGGGGAAGTGGACACCCTCCACCAGGGTGTCGACGGAAAAGACCAGGTCCCGGCCCGGCGGTACTCGCTGAATGGCACAGTCGTCGCCCGGGCCGAGCAACAGCTGACTCGAGCCGCCAGCGGCGGCCAGCGGCTGGAAGAATTGGCGAATCAGCTCAAATTCGCCCATAACTCAACGCTGACGGGTTTCCGCCATACGCAGGCGACGGCTCAGTTTGTCCAGAATGCTGTTCACAAACTTGTGCCCCTCGGTACCACCGAAGCGCTTGGCCATTTCGATGCCTTCGTTGATCACCACGCGGTAAGGGACGTCAATCCGATGTTTGAGCTCATAGGCACCCAGACGCACGATGGATAGCTCCACCGGGTCCACCTCCTTCAAAGGGCGATCCAGGTACGGCTCCAACAAACGGTCCAGCTCCGCTTCCTCCCGATGCACGCCGCGCAACAAATCGCGGAAGTACATCAGGTCCACCTTGCTCATGTCATTATCGACCATGAATTCAGCTTCAATATCGGCAATCGGTGTTTTACTGAAGTGCCGCTGATACAGGCCCTGCATGGCCAGCGCCCGGGCACGGCGGCGGTCGCCAGCCTTGGGCTTGTTGCTTCCTGCCTGTGGGGTGTTCTCGCCTGCTTCGCTCATTACTCACCCAACTTCTTGAACAGACTGACCATTTCCAGCGCGGTGATGGCCGCTTCGGCGCCCTTGTTACCGGCCTTGGTGCCGGAACGCTCAATGGCCTGCTCGATGGAGTCCACCGTCAGCACGCCAAAGCTGACCGGCACGTCGGAATCCAGGCTGACAGCACCCAGCCCACTGGAAGCTTCACCAGCCACGTAATCAAAGTGCGGGGTGCCACCACGGATCACCGCACCCAGGGCGATGACGGCGTCGTATTCTGTGGTTTCAGCAACGCGCTTAACTGCCAGCGGCATTTCATAGGCGCCAGGCACACGCACAATGGTGATGTCGTCTTTGGAAATACCATGACGCAACAGGGTGTCGACGGCACCTTCAACCAGGCTTTCGACCACAAAACCGTTGAACCGGCCAACCACCAGGGCGTAGCGACCGCTGCATTGGGTGAAATCACCTTCAATTACTTTAATATCGTTCATTGCATTGTCCTTTACGGGCTGCCCGACGCCAAGCCGGACAGCCGAATGAATCAGTCTTGTGAATAGGGTACGTATTCCACGACTTCCAGATCGAAGCCGGAGATTGCGGAGAATTTTACCGGCGGGCTCAGCAGGCGCATTTTGCCAACGCCAATATCCCGCAGAATCTGGGACCCGGTGCCCACGGTGAAGTAAACGCCAGAGCCACCCTTGGCGGAGGATGCCTGCTCACGGTCAAAGAACTCGTGAATCCGGTCTTCCAGGTTGTAGCTGTCTTCAGCGCTGTTGAGCAACACCACGACGCCATGCCCCTCTTCAGACACTTTCTCCAGTGCATGGTGCAGCGGCCAGCTACGTGAATCCTTGCGCCGTGCACCCAATAGGTCGCGCAGGGTATCGGTAATATGCACCCGAACGAAGGTCGGTTGCTCGGGGTGGATATCCCCCATGACCATGGCCAGGTGAGTGGCGCCTTGAATGTTGTCCCGGTAGGTGCGCAGGGTGAACACGCCGTATTCCGTGTCCAGTTTGTTCTCTTCCACGCACTCCACGGTTTTCTCGTTCAGGGTGCGGTAGTGAATGAGATCGGCGATGGTGCCAATCTTCAAATCGTGCTCTTCGGCAAACCGTTCCAGGTCTTCCCGGCGCGCCATGGAACCGTCGTCGTTCATGATCTCGCAGATCACGCCGGCTGGCTCACAGTCAGCCAGAACAGCCAGATCGCAGGAAGCCTCGGTATGGCCAGCGCGGCTAAGCACACCACCGGGATCCGCCATCAGCGGGAAGATATGGCCTGGCTGAACCAGATCGGTGGCCTTGGCATTGCGCGCCACAGCGGCTTGCACGGTCCGGGCCCGATCCGCGGCCGAGATACCGGTAGTCACACCCTCAGCCGCTTCAATCGACAGAGTGAACTTGGTCCCGAAGCCGGAAGCATTCTGGTGCACCATCAACGGTAGCTCCAGTTGCTCACAGCGCTCCCGGCTCATGGGCATGCAAATCAGGCCCCGGCCAAAGCGTGCCATAAAGTTGATGGCCTCGGCTGTGCAATGCTCGGCGGCCATCACCAGGTCGCCTTCGTTTTCCCGGTCTTCATCGTCCATCAGGATAACCATCTTGCCCTGACGGATGTCTTCGATGATCTCTTCAATGCTGTTCAGTGCCATACGGTTCTGCACCCTGCCTTCCCGGGAACCACTGTTGGCCCGGAAAAATGAATTAAACGTTTAGCGGCGCGCCAGGATCATTCGATGATCCTGCCCCACCTGTCGGCGATCCAATACGGTCCACTGTATTTTGTCAGCCATGGTATCAATGGGTAAGTGCGCGGTGGGGCGGCCGGTGCTGCCGAGGAACACCGGCGCCTGGTACAGCCACAACTCGTCCACCAGGTTCTCTCCGATAAAGGTGCCCGCCAGAGTCGGGCCTGCCTCCACCAGCACTTCGTTGATGCCAAGCTCGCCCAGGGCATCCAGTAGTTCGGCGACATCCACACCATTATCTTTCCAGGCCACCCCGGTGAGGCTCACGCCCAGTGCCGCCAGATCCTGGGCAGGCCCAGTCGCCAACGTGGAGCTGGCACAAAAGACTTGGACATTGCCGCCGCGCAGGATTCGCGCCATTGATGGCGTTCGGGCGTCCCGGTCAGCGATCACCCGAAGCGGCTGCCGGGACGGCTCGGTGGCGTCACCGATATCGCCCATCTCCTCGCGACGCACGTTCAGTGACGGGTCGTCCGCCAACACCGTGCCCACACCCGTGAGAATGGCATCGCTGAGCGCCCGCAGGCGCTGCACGTCGCGACGGGCTTCCGGCCCGGTGATCCACTGGCTTTCTCCCGACGCCATGGCGGTCCGGCCATCCAGGCTGGCCGCCATTTTCAGGCGCACCCAGGGGCGACCGGTGGTCATGCGCTTGATAAAGCCCGGGTTCAAACGTCGGGCTTCGTCTTCCATCAAGCCTTCGTGCACCCGGATGCCAGCCTCCCGCAACATTTCCAGCCCTCGTCCGGAAACCGAGGGGTTCGGGTCACGGATGGCTGCAAATACCTGCGATACACCGGCATCAATCAGGGCCTTGGCGCACGGCGGTGTGCGCCCGTAGTGGCTGCAGGGTTCAAGCGTGATGTAGGCCCTGGCACCACGAGCCTGCTCACCAGCCTGGCTCAGGGCTCGCACTTCGGCATGGGCCTCACCGGCCCGCTCGTGCCAACCTTCCCCAACAATCCGGTTACCCCGGGCAAGCACACACCCGACCCTGGGATTAGGATGAGTGGAGTAACGCCCACGCCACGCCAACTGAATAGCCCGGGCCATCATCGCCCGGTCACGGTCCAGAATCATGCCTTGCCCTTGTCTGCCGGTTTATCGACCAGCGCGCGCGCCACGTCCGCCGCAGCGTCACCGTCACCTTGCGACAGCCGTTCGATTTCTTCCTTGAACTCATTGATGTCCTGAAAGCTGCGATACACCGAGGCGAAACGCACATAGGCCACCTGGTCCAACTGGCGCAACTCAGTCATCACCTCTTCGCCCAGGCGCATGGACTTCACCTCGCGCTCGCCGGTGGCGCGCAGACGGTAACGGATCCGGTTCAGGGCGGCATCAATCTGCTCGATACTGACCGGCCGTTTCTCCAGGGCCTTCATCAACCCGGCCCGCAGCTTGTCCTCATCAAACGGCTGGCGCGTGCCATCCTGTTTGACCACACGGGGCATCACAAGCTCGGCAGTTTCGAAGGTGGTGAAACGCTCATGGCATGTCAGGCATTCCCTGCGGCGACGAACCTGATCCCCCTCGGCCACCAGGCGCGAGTCGATCACCTTGGTATCAACTTCACCACAGAAAGGACAGTGCATAGCAATAGCTCCGGCAAGGAAACGCCCGATCGCGCCTAAAGCACGACCGGGTTGTAGCGTTCAGCGACGATCAGCTGTAAACCGGGAAACGGCCACAGACTTCTTCGACCTGCTCACGAACGCGGCTGATGACCGCTTCGTCTTCAAGATTGTCGAGGATATCGCACATCCAGCCGGCCAGATCACGGCACTCGGTTTCACCGAAACCGCGAGTGGTCACTGCCGGGGTGCCAACGCGCAGGCCGGAGGTCACAAACGGCGAGCGCGGATCGTTCGGCACGGCGTTCTTGTTCACGGTGATGTGGGCGCGGCCCAGGGCAGCATCGGCGTCTTTGCCGGTGATGTCCTGCTTGATCAGGCTGACCAGGAACAGGTGGTTCTTGGTGCCGCCGGAAACCACGTCAAAACCACGCTCGATGAACACTTCCGCCATGGCGGCCGCGTTCTTGACCACCTGCTTCTGATAGGCCTTGAACTCATCGCTCATGGCTTCCTTGAAGCACACGGCTTTGGCGGCGATCACGTGCATCAGAGGGCCGCCCTGGCCGCCCGGGAATACGGCGGAGTTCAGCTTTTTCTGCAGGTCGGCATCATCGCAGGCCAGGATCAGGCCGCCACGGGGGCCGCGCAGGGTCTTGTGGGTGGTAGTGGCAACCACATGGGCATGGGGCACCGGGTCCGGATACACGCCAGCGGCAACCAGGCCGGCCACGTGGGCCATGTCCACAAACAGGTAAGCGCCTACTTTGTCCGCGATCGCGCGGAAGCGGGCAAAATCCAACTCCTGTGAGTACGCAGAGAAGCCGGCGATGATCATCTTCGGCTGGTGCTCAACAGCCAGCGCTTCCACTTCGTCGTAATCGATCAGGCCAGTGTCGGTGTTGATGCCATACTGGACCGCGTTATAGATCTTGCCGGAAAAGTTCACGGTGGCGCCGTGAGTCAGGTGGCCGCCATGCGCCAGGCTCATGCCCATCACGGTGTCGCCCGGCTTGAGCAGAGCCATGAAGACCGCCGAATTGGCCTGGGAGCCGGAGTGCGGCTGTACGTTGGCATAGGCAGCGCCAAACAGCTCTTTAGCGCGATCAATAGCCAGCTCTTCCGCTTTATCGACAAACTCGCAGCCACCGTAGTACCGCTTGCCGGGATACCCTTCGGCGTACTTGTTGGTCAGCACGCTGCCCTGCGCTTCCATCACGCGCGGGCTGGTGTAGTTTTCCGACGCGATCAGTTCAATGTGGACTTCCTGGCGGTTGCGCTCCGCCTCCATGGCGGTCCACAGTTCGTCGTCGTAACCGGCGATTTTCATATCACGATTAAACATGGATGTGCTGCCTCTGTCTCAATGGCTGGCCCGGGCGGTGCAATCGCGCCCGAACGCTGGAAATTTTGGAGACGCATTCTACCGCGAAAACGGGTTGAAAATCATCCTTTATAGCGTCCGCAGATACCGGCACACGGCAATCTCCGGATTCTTCCCAATTGCTATAGTAGGCCCGTTTCGCTACCTTACGGGGTTACTTTTGCACAGGTTCACCGGCAACCTGCTTTAAACCCTGTTTTTGCCACGGAATCCACGGAAGAACACGGAAAAATAAAAAAGGAAAAGATTTTTAGCCACTAAACCCACGAAAGAACACTAAAAAGAGTTTAACTGCTTAAGGCGCTTTTAACTTTTCGTGTTCTTTCGTGGATTTCGTGGCCTATAAGGTCTTTTGCTTTTCCGTGTTCTTCCGTGGATTCAGTGGCCAAAATCGTTAAGAGGACAGAGCCAGCATGGCACAGTACGTATACACCATGAACCGCGTGGGCAAGGTGGTTCCGCCCAAGCGGGAGATTCTTAAAGACATTTCCCTGAGCTTCTTCCCGGGCGCCAAGATCGGTGTCCTCGGCCTGAACGGCGCCGGTAAATCCACCCTGCTGCGCATCATGGCCGGCGTCGACACCGATTACATCGGCGAAGCCCGCCCGCAGCCCGGCATCAATGTGGGCTACCTGCCCCAGGAACCGGAGCTGGACGAAGAAAAAACCGTTAAGGAAATTGTCGACGAGTCCGTTGAACACGTTCACAACGCCCTGGCCGAGCTGGACCAGGTGTATGCCGCCTACGCCGAGCCGGACGCGGATTTCGATGCCCTGGCCCAGAAGCAGGGCGAACTGGAAGCGATCATCCAGGCCACCGATGGCCACGACATCGAGCGAAAAATGGAAGTAGCGGCCGACGCCCTGCGCCTTCCACCCTGGGACCAGAAGGTGAAAGTCCTGTCTGGTGGTGAGCGCCGTCGTGTTGCCCTGTGCCGCCTGCTGCTGTCCGGCCCGGACATGCTGCTGCTGGACGAGCCCACCAACCACCTGGACGCCGAATCCGTGGCCTGGCTCGAACGCTTCCTGCACGACTACGACGGCACCGTGGTGGCCATCACCCACGACCGTTACTTCCTGGATAACGTCGCCGGCTGGATCCTGGAACTGGACCGCGGCCACGGCATCCCGTTCGAAGGCAACTACAGCCAGTGGCTGGAAAACAAGGAGAAGCGCCTGGAGATGGAAGCTAAGCAGGAGGCTTCCCACCAGAAAGCCGTGAAACAGGAACTGGAATGGGTGCGCTCCAACGCCAAGGGCCGCCAGTCCAAGAGCAAGGCCCGCCTGGCCCGCTTCGAGGAAATGAGCTCCCAGGAATTCCAGAAGCGCAACGAAACCAACGAACTGTACATCCCGCCCGGACCACGCCTGGGCAACAAGGTGATCGAAGTCGACGGCATCAGCAAAGCCTTTGAAGACCGCCTGCTGTACGAAGACGTGTCCTTCAGCGTGCCACCGGGTGCGATCGTGGGCATCATCGGTGGTAACGGTGCCGGCAAATCCACCCTGTTCAAGATGATTGCCGGCTACGACAAGCCAGACTCCGGCGAAATCGTCGTGGGCGAAACCGTGGAACTGGCCTACGTGGACCAGATGAGGGACCTGGAGGGCGACAACACCGTTTGGGAAGAGCTGTCCGACGGCAACGACATCATCAAGGTGGGCAACTACGAGACACCTTCCCGGGCCTATGTTGGGCGCTTCAACTTCAAGGGCAGCGACCAGCAGAAGCGGGTTGCCGACCTCTCCGGTGGCGAGCGCAACCGCCTGCACCTGGCCAAGCTGCTGAAACAGGGCGGCAACGTGCTGCTGCTGGACGAACCGACCAACGACCTGGACGTGGAAACCCTGCGCGCCCTGGAGGAGGCCCTGCTGAACTTCCCGGGCTCCGCCCTGGTGATCTCACACGACCGCTGGTTCCTCGACCGTGTGGCCACCCACATCCTGGCGTTTGAGGACGACGGCGACGTGGTCTACTTCGAAGGCAACTTCACCGAGTACGACGAGGACTTCAAGAAGCGTAAGGGCGACTCTGCCATGCAGCCCAAGCGCATGAAGTACAAGAAGCTGGCGTAATGGCCAAAGCCAAGACCGCTTTCGTCTGCACCGAGTGCGGCGCCGATTACTCCAAGTGGCAGGGCCAGTGCACGGCCTGCCACGCCTGGAACACCGTGAGCGAGGTTCGCGGTGTGTCCGGCCCGGGTAAAGGCGCCCGCAGCGCCCGCTTCGAGGGCTATGCCGGCAGTCTGTCCGAAGTCAAAAGCCTCGATGACGTCAGCCTGGCCGAACAGCCCCGGATCAGTACCGGCATGAAGGAGTTTGACCGGGTACTTGGCGGGGGCCTCGTGGAAGGCTCCGCAGTGCTGATGGGAGGCCATCCCGGCGCGGGCAAAAGTACGCTGTTGCTTCAGGCAGCCTGCCAGTTGGCCGAGAAAACCCCGGCGCTGTATGTCACCGGTGAGGAATCCCTGCAACAGGTCGCCATGCGCGCCAATCGGCTGGGCCTGCCTACCCGGGATTTGAAGATGCTGTCGGAAACCAGCGTCGAACGGCTGATACAGGTGGCCGAAGCCGAGAAGCCTCGAATCCTGGTCATCGACAGTATCCAGGTGATGCACGTGGCGGACATTGAATCGGCCCCCGGCTCAGTATCCCAGGTACGGGAAAGCGCCGCTTACCTGACCCGTTTTGCCAAACAGACCGGCACCATCCTGTTCCTGGTGGGTCACGTCACCAAGGACGGCAGCCTGGCCGGCCCGAAGGTGCTGGAGCACATGATTGACTGCTCCATCCTCCTGGAAGGCTCCAGCGACAGCCGCTACCGCACCCTGCGGGGCATCAAGAACCGCTTCGGCGCAGTCAACGAGCTGGGCGTGTTCGCCATGCTGGAGCAGGGCCTGAAAGAGGTGAAAAACCCGAGCGCCATCTTCCTGAACCGGGGCGAGGATGCCGCGCCGGGCAGCGTGGTGATGGTGGTCTGGGAAGGCACCCGGCCCATGCTGGTGGAAATCCAGGCGCTGGTGGACATGGCCCAGGGCAGCTACCCAAGGCGTGTCGCCGTGGGCCTGGATCAGAACCGCCTGGCCATGCTGCTGGCAGTGTTGCACCGGCATGGCGGCATGCACGTGGCGGATCAGGACGTATTCGTGAACGTGGTGGGCGGCGTGAAAGTCGCCGAGACCAGCGCCGATCTGGCGCTATTGGCTGCGGTCGTCTCTTCCTTCCGTAACCGCGCCCTGCCCCAGGATCTGGTGATCTTCGGGGAAGTCGGCCTGTCCGGCGAGATTCGCCCCGTGCCCAGTGGCCAGGAGCGTATTTACGAGGCGGCCAAGCACGGCTTTACCCGGGCACTGGTGCCCAAGGCCAACGTGCCGCGCAAGCCGGTGGATGGCATGAAGGTGATTCCGGTGACCAAGCTTTCGGATGCCCTTTCGGCGTTGGAGGAGCTTTAATCGAGCATATGAGCAAATTCACGCTCAAGTAACGCAGGATCGCCCAGATTCAGTTCCACCAGCCGCTTCAGATGGGTCACGCTGTCCAGGTCAATGTACTGGCACTTGAAGCCCAGGTGATCACCTTCCACGTGCCTTAACTCCACCGCCATCACAATCGCCCGTTCGTGGTCATCCAGGTGAACCACCAGTTCACAGGGCCGATTCAACTGCCCGTCCCAGCCTCTGGGCTTTCGCACCAAAACGCCTTTGAGTGAGATATCCAGCACCTCGGTTTCCCACACTTCTTCCTCACAGTGCAGCTCACACGCGGCGTCGAATTCGATGCGGTGGAATTGGCGTTTTTCGGGGGATTTTTCAGACAAGGTAACGCTCCTGACAGTCCATGTTCCTTGCCCAAACTATAGACGCGACGAGGTGAGGAAGCCAGCTAAGACAGTGCCATTCTTGAGTAACAACAAATTAGCCCTCGGCGGGTCAGTCGCGATATTGCAGAAGTATGGTTAGCGTACTGGTGGGGCAGCCTCCACCAGAGCCCACAGGCTACTTGTGATACTTCGGACTCAACTCCACAACAGCCTCAATAAACGCCCCGGCGTGCTCCGGGTCCACATCCGGGGTGATGCCATGCCCCAGGTTGAAGATATGCCCCGGACCGGAGCCGTAGCGCTCAAGGATGTAAGCCACTTCCTCGCGAATCCGCTCTTTCGGCGCATACAGCATGGCCGGGTCCATGTTGCCCTGCAGGGCCACCTTGTCGCCGACGCGGGCGCGAGCATTGGCGATATCGGTGGTCCAGTCCAGGCCCACGGCATCGCAACCCGAGTCAGCGATGGTCTCCAGCCACTGGCCGCCGTTCTTGGTGAACAGGATCACCGGCACGTGGCGGCCTTCGCTTTCACGGGTCAGGCCAGCGACGATCTTGCGCATGTAGCGCAGGGAGAACTCTTCGTAGGCCCAGTGGCTGAGTACGCCGCCCCAGGTATCGAAAATCTGCACTGTCTGGGCACCGGCCTTGATCTGACCGTTCAGATAATCGATGACCGAATCCGCCAGGTGATCCAACAAACGGTGCATCACCTCCGGCTGGCCGTACATCAGTTTCTTGGCTTCGGAGAAGGTCTTGGACGAACCACCCTCAATCATGTAGGTCGCCAGCGTCCAGGGGCTGCCGGAGAAGCCGATCAACGGTACGCGACCGTTCAACTCACGGCGAATGGTGGACACCGCGTTCATCACGTAATCCAGATCGGTCTCGGCATTCATCTTCGGCAACGCTGCCACATCCGCCTCGGAGCGGATCACGTTGCGGAATTTCGGGCCTTCGCCGGTCTCAAAGTACAGACCCAGCCCCAGGGCGTCGGGGATGGTCAGGATGTCCGAAAACAGGATCGCGGCATCCAGCGGGTAGCGCTCCAGCGGCTGGAGGGTGACTTCGCAGGCCAACGGTGTATTCTTGCACAGACTGAGGAAATCACCGGCTTTGGCGCGGGTGGCACGATATTCCGGGAGGTAACGGCCCGCCTGGCGCATCATCCATACCGGGGTGCGATCCACAGGCTGGCGCATCAGGGCGCGCAGGAAGCGGTCATTTTTCAGCTCAGTCATAGAGGTTCCGTCGTCGGTAAATGGTCAGTGGCAATGATACCTTGTTTTCCACCGTATAAAAGAGTCATTGCTGATTGTAGTCAAAAGCCCCTCAGAATGATTCACCGTGAACTAGTGTCCCGTCTGGTTAATTCGTTGATCTACTGAGCCACTGAGAGCGTTGAGAGCAAGGCGTGCTAATGAAGGTATGGTGGTTCCATATCGAATTAGCGCAACGCGGCTATCAACGCTCTCAGTGGTTCCCGAAGGGCGTAGCTCTGGGATTCCTGGCCGGTGTTGCCAGCGCTTGATGTGGCACCACCACACCTGCACACTGGCGCCTTGGCCAGAAATCCCAGAGCTACGCAGTAGATCAACGAATTAACCAGACGGGACACTAGACACAACTGCGGCCATCAATGACGGGCAATGACCGCCAAGTGCTCGGAATACCAAAATGAGTGGCCGCAAAATATTCCCTCACACCGGCTTGGATGCCGTGCTTTCCCGACGCAGCTGACGCGGCCAGTACACCGGCCAGCACAGCATCAACGAGCACCAGTGCGCCACCGCATGAAGCAGCATTAGCGGCGAGACGACTACCACCAGCGCGATCATCTTCGGGCTCCAGGGCGCGGCCGCCCACTTGTTTTCGATAAAGCTCCAGGGGGCCTGCAGCGAGCGCCACGGCCAGGGGAAATGGGGAATGCACCTGGGTTTGGGAAGGCTTTCCGGGCCCTCTTCCATGTAGCGGCGGATGTACTCCCACAGCGCATAGAGTTAATGTTCGCTGCGCAGCGGCGCGCCGAGAAAGACCACGTCGTGATACGGCGCACCGGTGCGCTGCTTGAAGAAGAACAGCATCAGGATTTCGCGCTTGCGCTTCTTGGTCACCACCTGATCGCCGGGATCGACCGACGCCACGACATCATCCCAGTCATAGACCTGATTGCCCCCGGCGAAATTGGGCCGATTGATGGTAATCTTACGCGTCTTGCGATTGAAACGAACCACGATATGGCGCTGGACCAAACATTCCATGCGGAATATCCAGAAGAGATAGATAAATGCGGCCAGCATTACAAACCAAATACCCCACATAAAAACCGCTGCTAAATAGTCCAAAAATCGGCACTTTCTCCGGTTGTAGGCCAAACGCCATAAAAAAAAACATCCAGCAATGGTATAAGGAAGCTAAAAGGAAAACCCAAAACACCAAGCAACAATGGAAACAATCCCAGTAACACCCCCCCCCGCCACTCATCAAAAAATGTTCTGACATCCATATAGGTGTCATTCATCTTGTAGATGGAGCGCGCATCGTCGGGGGCGTCGCTTACCTGCCGTTCCTGCATGTCCCGATACTGCTCTCCGTATTTCTCGGTCGCCTTCTCGAACTCTTTCATATCACCCTCGAACCCGGTGATATCCTTCTTGCTCGCCGTCAACGTCCGGTGCATCAACCATTCAACGAAATACATCAGGTCACATCCTGTAAGGCCTGGTGAAAGGCACCGACTTCTTCCGCGTAGTCAGCGTAGTAATCGGGCTCACTCTCGGTAGTGAATACACAGCGCTTGCACCACGCTTCGAGCGCATCGTCGCCGAAAAACCAGAAGCCGAGCGTCAGAATGATGCCAGCCCAGGAGGTCACGGCAAAACCGGCCATCAACACACCGCGAATGGCAGCCGACGCCAATGACCGAGCCAACGGGGCTAAGATGGAGGCCAGTCTACGTGCAAGGGCGGTTTTTCCTTGTTCCGCTATACGAGACAAATAGGCAGCGGAGGATGCCAGCGTCACCGCCGTACCCAATATCGCGATACCGACATTGGCCAAGAATCTTGCGCCATAAGCCATAAATAAAACTGGATGGCGCTGATCAAATTGACGACTTGCTTCTATATAATCATCAATCGCCCCAAACAAAGCCCCCACCGAGGCCAACATCCCACCCCAGAACGAGAAGCCGCCCAAACGGAATTGAGCGGCTTTCCCGACATCGGTCGCACGGTATTTGCCCATCACCATGACCATATTGATGCTGGACGCCGCCGTGTCCGCGATGGCGCTGGCCACGAGTACGAACGCGCCCGCGATCCTGGTGTAATCGCGCGTGTCCTTGTCTTGTTTGGAGAGCGTCTGATAGAGCGCATAGCTTTCGATGATCGCGACCGCCACACCCAGCCGGAATTGCATGAACTGGCTGCCGTTGCCCTCCAGCGCCGCTTGCATATCTCGTGACAGGAAGCGCTTGGCCTTGGCAAGTTCACGTGCCGAGCCCTTGCTGAACCAGCGGCGGCTGACGCCGATCTGCGCAGCATGTCACGTCACCACTGGTCCAACAGTGCAGCGCCCCAGGCGGGATGCCAATCCATTCAGTGGCGGTGTCAGGATCATATGCTGGCGATCTCCGGTATTACCTTCTTCCCGGTTCTCAATTCCAGGCGCGCAAGTATCTGGTCGTCGGCACCGGCATAGATCAGGCGAAAGCGCAGGTAGCCGCCGCCGAGCAAATAATGTTCACCAACGTCCAAATCGGTCATGGGTGGGATGCGCCCGGTTCGTTCATAGTGTTTCGCGCGTTTGCGCTCCAGCGAAGAGAGGTACACGCCTCGCGTGCCTTCCCGGTACCGGCCGGTATCTAAAATGTGCATCTTGGCCACCAGTTCGCGCAGGTAAGCGATGACTTCCTCTCGGCCACTCCACTGCGGCATGAAGCCGGCGATGGAGTCGTGAACATACTCATCCATCATCACGGAGACCGGTTGCGATGATGGCCCGAATTCGGGGTAAAGCTCGTTGATTCGCTGCCAGTCGTCGACTGCAGACGGGTCGCCACCGGTCAGGTGTACTATCCAGTCGGCTTGTTCTCCCTCGAATGCTGTTCTGTAACCCCTGCGGGTATTTATCTGGCCCCGCCATTCCGAGAAGCGATCCAGCTCCTCCTGAAACCGGCGGTAACCCGACGCAAGGTTGTTCTGATCATACCGGGATGCACGCTGATAACTGTTCAGCGTGGTTACACCCCCGGCCCGGTGGTTGTTCAGACGCCACTCAATGCCCCGGCGCCAGTGCTCCCGGACGATGGTGCCGGTTTCCCCGGATTTGACCTGACACTCATCGATGTAGGCGTTGAAGTCCCGGATTGTTTCTGGCGATATCTGGAAAGCAACCTGGTCCTGAGTTAGAGCCTGCTCGAGCTTGAAAGGAACCCCCGCCAGACGAGCTTTGCGGTACATCACTGCCAGCGGGATGCGGGAGAGCATATCCCGGCCGATGTTATCGGCACCTTTGCCCTGCTCGCCGGGCTGATACCCACCTCCGATGTCTGAATGCACGCCGGGAAAGACGATTTCTTCGCCGTTGCTGGCAATCGAGTGGTCGTTGTAGATGGAGTCCAGTGGGAACGACTGCCGGTTCTCATGGGCCGAGACCAGGTGAGTGCATTGCCCCACATTGGGCGGGATAGCCAGGGATATTTCCGCATCGGCCCAGGCGCTATGACCGTCGGCGAGGGGCACGAGATTGGCGACGCCGACAGAGGCAACCGTATCGAACAGGCCCAGGAAATCAAAGGTGACGGGAAAACCAGCCAGGGTAAGCCCCTGGCTGGACTTGCCGGTCAGTCGGGCATCCAGCTCGCAGAGCTTGACCAGCCAGTTGGCAAATGTGCGGGCCTCGGCGGCACCGCGAGAGAAACCAAACGCAGACACGTAGATGTTTTTGACGATCCCCGGGTCCTTGTTTTGCGGCGGATTGCTTCCTTCGCTCATGTGCGGAGCAATACCCCAGTGCAACCGTTTTAGCCAGTCCACCAGAATTCTGGGTAGACGAGTTGTTGTCATCCTTCGAGTCTGATTGGCCGGCGTTGCAGGCCTTAGTGGACCAAGCTGGAGGGCCTGAGCCGTCATTTCACCGGCGGCACTGGCTTTCTGAATCTCTTCGTTGTCAATCAGCATGGCCTTCAGGAAGTAGCGGTGTACGGCATTAATCACCTGGGCCAGGCACCATAGGATGCGCACCTCGCCCAGTCGTCCGGTGCCGCCACCCAGCAGTTTGTCCCGGAACCCCTCGCCGGAATCGTCTGCCTGGGCAAACCGGGTTCCGACGCCGGGCACGTAGACGCGAAAGAAGTTGTCGTAGTCGGCAAGGTTGGATTGCCAGTTAGTTTGTGGCGGCAGAACGCCGGGGACACTCAACCCCGGGTAGGCGCTGTAAAGTCGGGCAATGTTGGACTGGCTGTTGTCTTTTCTCTCGATGCTGTCGCCGTAGTTATTGCCGGTGCCGTCGAAAAAAGTGCCGATGAAGAGGTTGGTGTCGCAGGGGGAGAGAGTCTTGGATTTTTCACGCTGCTCCCATTGCTGATCCAGCTTTCTAACCGTGCTGCCGAAGAATGAAAATCTGTCATGAGGTATGGCGGAGGACGGGGAGATTTTTTCCGAAAGCGTGGATTGGCAAGCCCCCGATATTCTAGACACCTGACAGCTGCTTAAAATACTGCTTTTCGAAGTCCACGGGAGACAATCCACCGTTGTTGCCGTGCCGGCGTACCGGGTTATAGAACATCTCGATGTAATCG